>JACXTT010006096.1_pt1 | contig 17316 bp, 17 predicted proteins | sample 9270951 | NCBI WGS metagenome assembly JACXTT01 (sample SAMN15532306, study PRJNA645909) | rock metagenome | isolation source: weathered quartz diorite | place: Puerto Rico | collected 2017-06-21 | reverse complement strand
TGTTGATCGGAGTTCTGTTACATCTTTAGAGCCACCGTGTACTCTTCGATCCGCAGCCCCGGCAGCGGGGTTCCACCTGCGACACCCGCCGCGCCGCCGCATGCTTTTAGGGCACCAGGGGGCCGCGCGTACCGGTACTGAAGCGCCAAGAAGCGACTAAATTGACTATTTACGTTCGGGGTGTTTTGCAGTAAGCTCATGAGGCTTGCAGCAGTGGAGTAGGCAATTTGCGAAAGGAGTACGAGAAGAAAATGGCAATTGAGATAAACAACTCCTGCGGATTTTCCCCAGCCCTACTCTCGAAACCGTGGCGTTTGATGCAGCCGAAGAAAATGAGCTTGTTGACCCCTATTTTCGCGGGCTTGTTTCTGGCTCAGGCCGGCGTGGCGTTGGGCGCTGTTGTGCAGTTCAGCGCCGTGCCCGGCGCATCGATCCTGTTCGTGGGCAATGGAACAGATTCGACGTTCTCCTTTCCGCCAAACGGCGTCGGGCAAAGCGATTTCAAGATCACATCCCAGTCGGGCGGAAGCTCTTTGGTGAACCTGCTCGGAGAAATTACCGGCAGTTTTAATTTCACGGCGGCCAGTATCTCCACGGCAGGTCCGGTTGAAACAGCGCCGGTCACCTCCGTGGGAATTACGCAGTTTATTATCCACGCTGACCAGGATTTTACTGGAACCTTATCATGGATAAATATCCGTTCCTTGGGGCAGGGGGGCTTCCTGAACACCATGGCCGGAGACCTGAACCTCACAGGTTTCTCATATGGGGGCAGCAACCCGGACCTGATCAGCCTTCTTGCTGATGGCAGTGCGACAGTGAGCGGGAACTTTCAATTCAGTCCGGCACGTGACCTGTTTAGTCTCGCCAGCACGACTTGCAGCGGTCCATCGAATCCCTGTTCAACGTCTTTCGCTGGATCACTGACGACAGGCACACCCGTGCCGGAGCCGGGTCTCGGTGCGGTTTCATTTGTTGCCATGCTCTTCGGAGTTGTATTCGCCCGGCGTTCTCGTAAAGCATGCTAGTAACTTCTGAGCTCGGAGGTTGAATCGTGACTCGATGTTATCCGGTAGCAGTTCTCTTTACCATGGTGGTGATTCTACTCCTGCCGGAACGCGCAGTTGCGGCGCCGGTGACGCACAACTTCAGTAACATATCCGCCGGTAGCATGCAATTTGTCAGCACCGCTACTGGAGCCACGTTCTCGTTTCCGCAATTCCCTAACGACTTCTCCGTCACGAGCGTGGCGAATTTCACCTCGCCCGTGAATCTGACGGGTCTCTTGGGAGAGATCACAGGCGTTTATAAGTACAACACCGCCGACATCGTGGACCTTGGCGGAGGCCTGCTACTTGCTCCGGTAAGCCCGGCAAGTGACATTAGCAGCCGTTTCGTCATCCACGATGGCGCGGGGCACGACTTGACGGCGAACCTGCTGTGGAACACAATCATGACAATCTCGCCCGGCGGCGGCCTGGATTTGACTCACGTGTTTAACCTAACCAATTTCCAATATTCCGGCTCGAATGGGGCGCTACAGGAAATAGCGCAATACCAAACAGGATCGCTTACCACTACGTTCGTTACTCCGTTCGATCTCAATGGACTAGCAACGCAATGCGCTGGGGGATGCGGTTCCTCCTTTGCTGGAACCATGACAGCGTCTGGACGCACTTTCGATGTGCCGGGCCTGGACGCAGTCCCGGAGCCCTCCTCTTTTCTCTTCCTGCTTTCGGGGTTGCTTGGCATCGGCGCGTTGAGCCGCCGTATCATTCGATTCTAAGCGCCGTTAGCGGCTCCACCCGCGACGCTCGCCGCGCTGGTACCCAGCTTGCCAATGCACCCACCGCGATTAGCGCCAGCGGGACAGTCATGAAAACCAGCGGATCCAGCGGACGCACACCGAACAACAGCGTGCCCATCAAACGCGTCGCGGCATAAGCGCCGGCGAGTCCGAGCGCTACGCCAGTCGCGCACAGCGTCAACCCGCCGCCGATCACCTGTCGCAACACATCACCCTCTCTCGCTCCGAGCGCCATGCGAATTCCGATTTCGCTCGTCCGCTGGCTCACCCGGTAACCCATCATCCCTTACAGTCCCGCCGCGGCAAGCGCAACCGCGAGCGCCGCGAACACCGCCAGAAGGATCAGATTGAATTTCTTAGGCGCCACCGACTCGGCAATATACGACTCCATCGATTGTATGTTCGAGACCGGCAGCGCGCGATCGAGCGATGAAACCGTTTGCCGAACCGCTCCCGCCACTGTCAAAGGGTTGTCGCTGGTGCGCAGCATCAGCGCCACGGAAGTCGGCGCGAATCGCATCGGATTCTGGCGGTACGGCAGATACACGTCCGGCGTCGCTTGCTCGTCCAGCGCGCGATTGTGCACCGCCGCCGCGATGCCGATGATTTCGATCCACGTCACCTTTTCCAGATTGAACGCGAAGCGCTTCCCCACCACCTGACCGTCCGGCCAATATTGTCGAGCCATTGTTTCACTCACAATCGCCACTGCATTCGATGACGTTGCGTCCGCGGCCGTGAACGTGCGCCCCTGTAGAAGCGCGATCCCCATCGTTTCCAGGTAGCCCTTGCTAACCAGCCTCGGATGCGCGCGCCAGCGTTCTCCTGGCCGCGGTGTCCGGCCCGCGATGATGATCCCCATGCGATTGTCATTTCCGGCCAGCGGGACGATATCCGTCACGGCCGCAGCCCGTACGCCCGGAATCGCGCGTGCTCGCTCGAGCAGCGTGTCGTAGAACGACGCCGCCTGTTCCGTGCTGCGATACTGAGTTCGCGGGAGTGTGATGCCCGCCGACAAGAGATGCTCTGCCTGAAATCCGGGATTCACGTTGAGCAGCGCGGCGAAACTTTTTCCGAGCAGCCCGGCGCCGGTGAGCAGCACCAGTGAAAGCGCCACTTCTGCGACGATCAGCGCGCTTCGGAACTTGCCCCGATCGAACGCCGTCGCTCCTCGTCCGCTGCTGCGCAACGCGTCGTTCAAGTCGACTCGGGCCATCGCAACCGCGGGAGCGAGGCCGAACAACATCGTGCTCGCTAGCGCCGAGGCGAGCGTGAACAGCAATACCCGCCAGTCGATTCCCGCCGTGTCCAGACCCGCCAGCGAGAAGAACTCGAGCTTGTTGAAGAACGCCGCTCGCAGCACGTCCAATCCCCACATCGCCAGAAGGATTCCGGCCGCCGCGCCACTCAGAGCCAACAATGTGCTCTCCGCAAGCGACTGCTGCACTAGGCGCCACCGGCTCGAGCCCAGCGCCGCGCGGACCGCCATCTCTTTCCGCCGCACCGCCGCGCGCGCCAGCAGCAGGTTCGCGACGTTCGCGCAGGCAATCAACACCACCAGGAACACCGCTCCCAAAAGTATCAATAGGGCCGGCCGCAACTGCCCCGAGATTTCATCGCGCAAAGGAATCACATTGGCCTTGTGTCCCGTGTTGCTATCCGGATTCTGTTTCTCGAGTTGCGTCGAGATCAGGTCCATCTCCGCCTGCGCCTGCTGTAACGTGACGCCCGGCCTCAACCGCCCCACTCCGTCGAACTGATGAATGCCGCGAAACCTCAGTTGGTCCTCGCTGAACACGATCGGTGCAAAAAGATCGCACTGTGCGGCGAACGGAAACCGGAAGTCGGATGGCAGCACACCGACGATCGAAAACGGCTCGCCATTCACACCCACCGCCTTACCGAGTACGCCCGGGTCCGAAGCGAAGCGCCGTTGCCACAGACCCGACGTGATGATCACCACTCGCTGATGCCCCGGCTGTTCCTCGGAAATGTCGAAAGTGCGCCCCAGCTTGGGCCGAACCGCGAGCGACTCAAAGAATCCAGAGGTCACGATGGCGCCGGGCAAACGCTCCGGATCGCCGCTTCCTGTCAGGCTGAACCGCGTTGTGTTGAACACCGCCATGCTTGAAAAACTCTTCGACATCCTCCGCCAGTCCTGAAAATCAGGCGCGGAGATCGGCGACCGTGGGACCGCCTCGCGGACGCGCTTTTCCCAGATCGATACGATGTCCTGCGAGTTAGAGTAAGGCAGCGGGCGCAGCAGGACCGCGTTGAACACGCTGAACACCGCCGTGTTCGCCCCGATTCCCGCAGCCAGCGTGAGAATACTAATGATGGTGAAACTGGGGTTCTTTATTAGGACTCGCAGCGCGTGCCGGAGATCAGGGATTAAAGAGCGCATGGAGTTAGAGATGCATGCCGGATTCCGCAACTAACCTTAGCTATTTCAATGACTTATCAAACCGCGAACGTGCGGAAATGGGATGCTTCCGTCCGGGCTTGAATAATATAGCAACTGTGATATCATACTTCTGGCTTCGTTTTTTCAAATGTGGCTCCTGCTTCTCCACCAGATACCTCCCGCCCCGCCTTACTTCCGCGCCAAGATCCTCCGCCGGCTGAACCAGGTAGGGGCTCTCGCCATCAAGAACTCGGCCTATGTTGTCCCAGAAAATGAAGAAACAATGGAAGATCTACAGTGGCTTCGTTCTTCCATTGAAGCCGATGGCGGGGAAGCCTGGCTCTTCCGAACGGAAGCCGTGGCAGGCCTTTCCGATGAATCCCTGATCGAATCGTTCCGTACATTACGCGCATCCGATTACAAACAACTGTTAGATTCATCTCGCGATTTACAAAACGAACCCGAGCTTCGCAAACTCCAGCGGCGGTTCGACGAAATCCGCCGTATCGACTTTTTTGCAGCCCCCGGGCGAAAGGAAATCGAAATCATGCTCGAAAAAATCAGCAAATCGTTAGCGGCCCCGGCCGCCCAATTTGAGAAGCCGGATCTGAAAGACCTTCATCGCCGGATCTGGGTCACACGACGAGGCGTAAAAGTCGACCGTATCGCAACCGCCTGGCTCGTTCGCCGTTTCATCGACCCAAATGCCCAGTTCCACTTCGTCGATCAGGACCGTTATCAACACTCCGCCGGCGAGATCCGCTTCGACATGTTCGAAGGCGAGTTCACGCACGAAGGCGATCGGTGCACCTTTGAAACGCTCCTTCATCACGTCAAGTTGCAGGACCCGGCGCTCGATGCGCTTGCACAAGTCATTCACGATATCGACGTCAAAGACGACAAGTATCAGCGCGCGGAAACGAACGGCATCGCGGCCATGATTGCCGGCGTAGCTGCCTTGCATTCTGAAGACGAGCAGCGCATCGAGGCCGGCTCTGGTATTTTCGACGCCGCCTACGCCGGGATCAAAGCTGCGGGGAAGAGCTGAGCCGTGCGCTACGCGTTTCGCCTGTTGCTGAAGTCGCCGGGATTTACGATGGCGGCCGTGCTCACGCTGGCGTTGGGAATCGGTGCGACCACTGCACTTTTCAGCTTGGTGAACGCCATGCTACTCAAGCAACTTCCCTACGAGCACGCCTCTCGCCTGGTCTGGATTTGGTCGACGCGCATCGATCGCGATAAAGCTTTTTACTCCCTGCCCGATTTCATCGAGACCCGCGATCACGTCCGCACGCTCGACGGCATCGGTGCGTACGCGAATTGGGGCGCGAATTTGAGTGGCTCCGGCGAGCCCGAGCGTATTCCAGGGGCCCGCATCACATCCAATGCTTTCTCATTAATGGGCGTCGACGCGTTGCATGGCCGAACCCTCATTGAATCGGATGGCCTCGCGATGAGTGAGCGCGTCGTGGTTCTAACCTACGCGCTCTGGCAGAGGCGCTTCGGTGCTGATGCATCGCTCGTCGGACATAAGCTCAGCTTGAACGGAGACAGTTATCTTGTCGCGGGAGTGCTGGCGCCCGCCTTCGTGATGGCCGCCACGGAAGCCGAGCTATACGTTCCGCTCGTCATCGAAACCGATCCGCAGCGCAAGGATCATGACACCAATTTCCTGCGCGTGTTCGGCCGCTTGAAGCCGGGCGCTACGCCGCGCCAAGCCGCAGCCGACCTGGCGGCAATCACCAAACGGCTGCGCGAAACCTATCCGGTCTCGAACGCCAAGCACAGCGATCCGCGCGTGCTTCCATTCGTCGATGAAATTGTCGGCGGTTATCGCGCCGCGCTGTGGATGCTGCTCGCGGCCGTCGGCCTGGTTCTATTAATTGCTTGCGCGAACCTCGCGAGTCTGCTGCTTGCGCGCGCTTCGGCGCGAGGCCGCGAAGTCGCGATTCGGCGGGCGCTCGGTGCTACCCGCTTCGCTCTTCTGCGCCAGTTCCTCGCTGAGAGCTTGCTCTTAGCCGCGCTCGGCGGTGCACTCGGTCTCGCGGTGGCCTACAGCGGACTGTCGATCCTGCTATCGCTCAGCCCGGTCGACTTGCCGCGCCTCACCGAAGTGTCGCTCGATGACCGAGTGCTGGCCTTTGCCGTCGGCATCACGCTCGTATCGGGGCTGGCCTTTGGACTTGCGCCTGCGCTCCACGCCGCACGCGTCGACGTCAATGATCAGTTGAAATCACGCGGTGCTGCGAGTGGTTCACAAACAACTACTCGTAGTTGGCTTGCGATCGCGGAGGTGGCGCTTTCGGTCGTGTTGCTGACCGGCGCGGGACTCTTCCTGCGGGCCTTCGTTCGGCTACAGGCCGTTAATACCGGAATTGCAAGCGATCACTTACTGTTGCTGCGGCTATCGTTGCCGAAAGAAACGTACAGGACTGCCGCGTCGATTCGAAAGTTCTACGACAATCTTGCCCACCGGATTTCCAGGCTGCCCGGCGTAGAATCCGTCGCGCTTGGCTCGGTGCTTCCTTAAGTGGGATAAACGTCCGCAGCGAATTCAGTATTTCCGGACGAACCCCGGCGTCGCCGCTCGATGTGCCCGCTGCACAAAATCGCTGGGTCAGCGCTGGTTATTTCAGAGTGATGCGGATCCCGGTCGTCGAGGGCCGTGAATTTACGGAGCGTGATATCGAGAATTCCGCGGGCGTCGCCGTAGTCGATCAAACGCTGGTGAAAAAATATTGGCCGGGACGAAGCCCGCTCGGACAGCATTTCAAATTGCAGGGCCACGAATACGAAGTGGTCGGCGTCGTGGGCGACGTCAAGCACAGCTCATTGAACGAGGAACCCACCGCGACTGTCTACGCTCCCTTTTCGCAAGTTAACGTCGCCGCGCTGCCGTTTTTCGCTAACGGATTCAGCGTCGTGGTCCGTACCGAGTCCGATCCGCTCACGCTCGGGACCGCGGTCCGGCGTGAGTTGCATGCTGTCGACGGAAATGTTCCGGCGTCGAGCGTGAAGTCGATGGATCAGTTCCTGAGCGCAGCAGTCGGGCCGCGCCGCTTCAATCTGGAGCTGATGGCTATTTTCGCTGCCGCCGCGCTCTTGCTTGCTGCCATGGGGCTCTACAGCGTAATTTCTTATTCGGTGTCGCTGCGGACGAGCGAAATCGGAATGCGCATTGCGCTTGGCGCCGGACGCCGCGCGGTTTTCAGATTGATCGTGGGCCAGGGCTTGCGATTGGTTTGCTACGGAATTTGTGCGGGCACCTTAGCCGCAATAATTGCGACCCGCTTTGCGTACGAACTGGCTGACCCGTTGATTTTCGGCGCAGTCGCAGTGCTGTTCTTGGGAGTAGGGGCAATTGCGGCGTACATACCTGCCAGGCGCGCTTCTCACGTCGATCCGCTGGTCGCGCTCCGTTCGGAATAAATTATGATCACTCGCAGAGAATTCAGCTTCGCCGCTTTGTACGGCATTTTTCCTGAGATAGCATTCGCGCAGCACGCAGCCGTGCAAGGCAATGCCCCGCCAGACACCGTTTGGCTGAACGCGAACGAGAATCCCGAGGGCCCACCAGCGGAGTGCAAAGCGGCACTCAATCACGCCGTCGGCGAAGCCGGCCGCTACAACCATCGAGTCTTTCCGTCGCTCAACGCCGCTCTGGCTCGAAGTGTTTCACTCGATGCCGATCAGATTATTCCAGGCGCGGGTTCCACCGAGGTACTGCATTGTGCACTGGATGCTTTCACGACCGCCACCCGGCCGCTGATCACGGTGTGGCCGACCTGGGAGATGACGGCCGAGGTCGCAAACGCGTCTGGCAAGCAGGTCATCAAAGTTCCGCTGCTACCGGATTGGTCGGCGGATGTTGAGCGCCTGGCGGCTGAAGCGCGGAAAGCCGGCGGTGGGGTGATCCATCTCGGCAATCCCAACAACCCGACGTCTTCCATCACGACCAAGGCGCAGCTAGGATGGCTTGCCGAACATCTTCCGTCGAACACTGTTCTGCTGATCGACGAGGCATACATCCAATTCGCAGATCCGGCTCTGGTCGAAAGCGGAGTAGCGTACGTTCGAGAAGGCAGGAACGTGATTGCGACGCGCACGTTCTCGAAGCTTTACGGCATGGCCGGCGTGCGCATTGGATTCGGATGCGCTCCTTCTGATCTGGTGCGCAAGATGCAGCCCTTTCGCAACAACGTGATCAGTATTCTCGGAGCGCGTGCCGCGATGGCGGCTGTAGAGTTGGGCGATGCCTTCGTTCAAGAGCGACGCCAACGTCGAGTAAAACTTCGAGAGCAGCTCTGCTCCTGGCTTGACTCGCGCGGCTTCCGATTCCTGCCGCCGCAGGCCAATTTCGTTCTCATCGATATTCACCGCGAGGTTTCTGAAGTCATACCCAAGATGCTGGCCGAGGGAGTTGCCGTCGGGCGCCGCTTTGACGGTGTTTCGAAGTGGATGCGCGTGGCGATCGGCACGGCTGAGGAGATGAAGAAGTTCCAGCGCGCGTTTCAGAAACTCGCCGGCTAATTCTTGGCGTGGCGCTGCAAGTAGGTTGTGTCGGTTTTCCCGGAGATGAAATCCGGCTCGGCCATGATGCGTTGATGCAGGGGAATCGTCGTGTAGATGCCTTCAACGACAAACATTCCGAGCGCGCGCCGCATGCGCGCAATTGCTTCGGTGCGATCGCGGCCGTAACTGATCAACTTCGCGACTAACGAATCATAATAAGGCGGAATCACGTAATCGGTGTAAGCAGCCGTATCGACGCGGATCCCGATATCGCCCGGTAAATTCAAGCCCGTGATGCGGCCGGGCGAGGGAGCAAAAGTATCCGGATTTTCGGCATTGATGCGGCACTCGATAGCATGGCCGCGCAGCGTCACCGGCTGCTGGATAATTTCATCGAGGCGCTTGCCCGCGGCGATCAAGATCTGGCTCTTTACCAAGTCGATTCCCGTGATCGCCTCCGTTACAGGATGCTCCACCTGGATTCGTGCGTTCACTTCGATGAAATAAAGGTTGCCCTTTTCGTCCATCAGGAATTCGATCGTGCCCGCGTTGCTGTAGCCGATTCCGCGCATCGCATCGCGCAGCCCGGCGGTCATCTTCGCGCGAAGGTCGTTGCTCACCGCGGTCGACGGCGCTTCTTCGAGCAGCTTCTGATGCCGCCGCTGGATGGAGCACTCGCGCTCGCCGGGAATCTCGACGTTGCCGTGCTCGTCAGCGAGCACTTGAAACTCGATGTGTCGTGGAGCTTCAACGAGTTTTTCCATGTAGACATCCGGGCATGCGAACGCGGCCTGCGCTTCCTGCTGCGCCTGAGTCAAGAGCGGCGCCAACTCCGTCTCTTCCCGAACGATACGCATGCCGCGGCCGCCGCCTCCAGCCGATGCTTTGAGCATGACTGGGTAGCCGATTTTCTCAGCCGTAGCGATTGCGTCTTCAGTGCTCTTCAGAATGCCATCCGATCCTGGAAGAATCGGAACTCCACACTTTGCCATGGCCGCGCGAGCATGCTGCTTAAGGCCCATGGCGCGCGTGACGTCGGGCTTCGGACCGATGAACTTGATCTCTGAGGCCTGGCATACTTCGGCGAAATCCGCATTTTCGCTGAGGAATCCGTAGCCCGGATGAATGGCGTCGACGTTCGTAATTTCAGCCGCACTGATCACCGAGGGAATGTCGAGATAGCTGCGGGCGCTTTTGGCCGGGCCGATGCAGATGGCCTCGTCGGCGAAGCGTACATGTAAGCTGTGGCGATCGGCCTCTGAATAGACGGCGACGGTTCGGATGCCCAGCTCTTTACAAGCGCAGATAACGCGAACGGCGATCTCGCCGCGATTGGCGATCAGGATTTTCTCGAACATTTCAGCGTGGACGAATCGCGAACAGAGCCTCGCCGTATTCCACGGCGCGGCCGTTCTCCATCAGCTTGGCCACGATGGTGCCGGCGGATTCCGATTCGATTTCGTTCATGAGTTTCATCGACTCGATGATGCACAGCACTTGGCCGGGCTCGACAAAATCGCCCACTTTGACGAACGGTGGATCGCCTGGTTTGGGTGCTTCATAGAACGTCCCGACAATGGGACTCTTCACGATCACTTCATTGGCAGGCGGCGGAGCGGGATTCTGCATAGATGCAGCCGGAGCTTGCACCGTCGAGCCTGCAATGGAGTCTGAGCTGAGCCCAAGCGTGTTTGCCGGAATCGTAATATCGTGCGCCGATTCCTGACCGCGGCGGATGCGGACGCGGTTGTCGCCGCGCTGCACTTCCAGCTCCGCGATCCCGCTTTCGATAACAAGCTGGATCAACTGTTTGATCTCGTCATTCCCCATCTATAGCAGCATTAACTCCTTGGAAGTGGGTGTCAGTATTTCGCACCCGTTCTTGGTCACCAGCACGGTGTCTTCGATACGGATGCCACCGAAGCCCTGGATGTAGGCGCCAGGTTCAATTGTAATCACCATACCGGCCTCAAGTCTCGTTTTGTCGCGCCGGCCGATGCGCGGCGGTTCGTGAATCTCGAGGCCCAGACCGTGCCCGGTGGAGTGCACGAATTGTTTGCCAAGCCCCTCGGATTCCAGGACTTCCCGTGCTTTACGGTCCACTTGGCCGGCGGTCGCGCCTGCTTTTACGGCGGCAATTGCGGCGAGCTGTGATTTGAGGACCGCTCCATACATGTTTCGAATCCGTCGGCTGGGTTTACCGCAGAACAAGGTGCGCGTCATGTCGCTCATATAGCCGTTCTGGCACGAACCCATGTCTACTAATAATAGTTCATCAACACGAACCGCCTGACTTCCGGGCCGGGCGTGAGGAAGGGCGCTGCGCGGACCCACGGCGACGATGGTTTCGAAGGCGGCCTTTTCGGCGCCGAGACGCCGCATCTGGAATTCGAGTTCGGCGGCGATAGACGATTCCGAGACGCCCAGCCGAATCGATTTCACAGTTTTTTCGAAGGCTTCGGAATTAGTTAGCACGCTCTTGCGAATGCGCGCGATCTCGTCTTTCGACTTGATCATTCTCAGCTTTTCGATCACCGGTCCTATTGGTTTGAGTGTCGCGCCGAGCGGCAATGACTCTTTGAGCCGCAGGTGTGCGTCGAAGATCATGCGCGACGCTTCGAAGCCGATACGCTTGAGTTTCTTTCGTCGAATTGCTTCGACGACGTAGGGCTCCATGGGTCCGCGCGGGCCGATCTTGATGGTGCAAGCGCATTCTTCAGAAGACTGAATGGTAAAGCGCGGATCGGTGAAGAGAGTTTGCGATTCGGGAGTGACGAGCAGCAGTGCGTTGTCGCCCGTGAACCCGCTCAAGTAACGGATATTCGGTAAAGCCGACACAAGCAACGCGTCGATCTTCAGCTCGGCGAAGGGGATCACGGGGTGAGCAGCAGCTTTCCAGTGGTCTTGCGGCCCTCGAGATCGCGATGCGCCTGAGCGGCGTCGGAGAGTTGATAGACGTTGTGAATATGAAGCTTCAACTTGCCTTGGCTGATCCAGCTCAGCAGGTCGCCGGCGCGCCACGCCAATTCTTCGGGAGTTGTTGAATAGTGCGCGAGCGAGGGGCGCGTCAGAAAGAGCGAGCCTTTTTGGCTCAAGAGGAGCGGCGCAAAATCCGGCACGGGTCCGCTAGCGTTTCCGAACGTGACCATCATGCCGCGCGGGCGGAGGCAATCGAGGCTCTGCGTGAAGGTGGATTTGCCGACCGAGTCGTAGACCACGTGCATGCCCTTGGCCTTCGCGACGAAATCTTCTTTGGTATAGATGATTACTTCGTCGGCGCCAGCTTCCCTGGCTTGCTGCGCTTTCTCTTCATTACCGACGGTTGCGAATACGCGGGCGCCGCGCATTTTCGCCATCTGAACGAGCCAGCCTCCGGTTCCCCCGGCGGCGGCGTGAATCAGACACGAATCGCCCGATTTCAGCGGATAGGTGGAGTGAGTGAGATAGTGGGCAGTCATGCCTTGCAGCATCACGGCGGCAGCGGTTTGGAAATCGAGCGAGGCAGGAATCTTCACGAGTTGCCAGGCGGGGACGAGGGCGTATTCGGCGTAGGAGCCGCGCGCCATCGCGTAAGCAACGCGGTCGCCGGGCCGGAGCGCGGTGACGTCGGGGCCAACCGCTTCGACCGTGCCAGCGCCCTCGCTGCCAAGAACTACCGGCGGAGTTGCGGGATAGAGGCCCATGCGGAAATAGACATCGATGAAATTGACTCCGGCCGCGGCGATCTTGACCAGCGCCTGTCCCGGCCCGGGCTCGGGCTTGGGAAGATCGGCATACTTCAGATTCTCAACGCCACCAGTCTGCTCTACAAAGACGGCTTTCATAGGGTTCGTATTTTTCTCCGGAGATGAACAGTTGCTGCGTACAAGATCAGGTATAGCAGTGTGAAGGGGAACAGCACCAGCCGAGCAATGGCGCGGACGGCGCCCGTACCGGTCAAGCCTGCGCGAAATAGCACGAAGTGGCGAATGGCGCCAAGGTGTCCGAAATCGAGCCAAAAATAATCGCCGTTTTCGTTCAGGATGAAAACTTTTCCGGAGAGCAGCATGGCCAGCATCCATTTCCATTTCGTCATGATGGGCTCGGCGGAACAGATCATGCCCACGATGACGTAGCGGTTGGCGGCGAGCTGCTTGTAGAGACGCTTGCGCGAGCGGCCATCGGGATATTCATTGACGCGGTAGACGGCGCCGAGGTCGGTGCGGAAGGTTTTGGGTGTGCCGGCGTAGCAGGTGACGAGATCGGCTTTCATCTGAGGGTGAATATCGTAGAGTCCGCCGAGCAGTTCCTCGAAAAGGTCGCGACTTCCACTTTCAATCAGCAGGACGCGGGAAAAGGGTGGGACGGATCTCGTCAGAAAGTAGCGCATGCGGGGCGCGCTCAGGTCAGCTCGAAGAACGTGGAGACCGGGGCGGAGAAGCCGGGGAGGAGCGCGTCTTCGATCGATTGATCGGCTTTGAGCTCGCGGACGTAGTTGGAGGTGTGGATCATGACGGAGCGAGCATCGGGGAAGACGACCCAAACAGAGCGGGAGCCGGCGGCGAGGTAGGCATCGATCTTGTGCTTAAGCTGCTTCACCTTGTCATCTGGAGATACTACTTCGATTGCAATCTCGGGGGCGCCAGGAATGATTCGTTCCTCCCCCCGAAGACGGTCGCGAGCAATAACGCTTACGTCGAGAACGAGCGTATCGTGCTTAGTGACCCTGAAGCCGGATTCCACGAGAGTATCAAACGGGATTTCAGTATGCGCGTCGAGAAAACGAGCCAAGACTCTGTTGATGCGATTCTTGATGCGATCATGTACACGTGATGGAGGCGGCATCCGGACAACCTCTCCTCCGATGAGTTCGTCTTTGATGCGATTTCCGCTTTGATCGAACTCGTCCGGCAGAGCGAGGTACTGCTCGGATGTCAGGAGCGCCGTTGCAGGCATGTCTCTATTTTAGCCAGAGCCACAGACAAGAATGCCTGTGCTACAGCTACACGCCCCAGCAGTAGTCTTCGACAACTTTGTCGATGCTCTCATCCTGTTCCGTGATGCGCATCAGTTCCAGGCGGATGGCGTCGACGAGCGCGTGCCAACTTGCTTCGATCACGTTGTCGGAGACGCCGACCGTGGCCCAACTGCGGCGATGGTCGGACCACTCGACCAGCACGCGCACCTTGGCGGCAGTGCCTTTCTTGGAATCCAGCACGCGGACCTTGTAGTCGGTGAGCCGCACGTCCTTGATCTTGGGATAGACCGACGAAAGGCATTGGCGCAGGCAGAGATCGAGTGCGTTCATCGGTCCATGACCCGTCGCGGTGGCGGTGTGGACACTGTCCTGAATGCGAAGGGTCACGGTGGCGCTGGTGCCGCCGATCAATCGCGTGGTGACGTCATAGTTCACGACCTCGAACAAATTCAGGCCGGGGCGAAGGGCTTCGCGAACCAGCAGCTCGAAGGTTCCTTCGGCGGCCTCGAGTTCGTAGCCCTGATGCTCGAGATGCTTGATGCGCTCGAGCAACTGGCGGCGGGCTTCGGAATCCAGCCGCTCGGCGAGGCCGTGCTGCTTCAGTTTGTAGAGAACGTTGCCGCGGCCCGATAGATCGCTCAGCAGAACGCGCTGCCGATTGCCGATGCCTTCCGGCTTGACGTGTTCGTAGGTGGCCGAATCCTTTAAGACTGCACTGACGTGTACGCCGCCCTTGTGCGCGAAGGCGCTGTGGCCGACATATGGCTGATCGTTGCGCAGCGGTAGATTCGCAAGCTCGGCGATGTAGCGCGCGACTGTGGTGAGGTTCTGCAAATTATCGCGTCCAATGGTCGTGTGGCCGAGCTTCAATTCGAGGTTGGCGATGACCGAAACCAGATTGGCATTCCCACAGCGTTCGCCATAGCCGTTGATGCAGCCTTGTACATGCGTGCAACCGGCTTCGACCGCGGCAAGTGTATTGGCTACGGCGACATCGGCGTCATTGTGGGTATGAATGCCGAGCACGCCGTCGAAACGCTTGCGGACTTCGGAGACGACTTCGATGATGCGATGAGTCAGATTGCCGCCGTTGGTGTCGCACAAACACAGGATGTCGGCGCCCGCAGTTTTGGCGGCTTCGAGAGTGCGCAAAGCGAATTCCGGGTTCGCGTTGTATCCGTCGAAGAAATGCTCGGCGTCGTACACGACTTCGCGGCCGTGCACCTTCAAGTACTTCACCGTTTCTGAGATCAGCTTGAGGTTTTCTTCCTCAGTGACGCCCAAGGCGCGGTGAACGTGCAGGTCCCAACTCTTGCCGAAGATCGAAATTGTGGGGGTATTGGCATCGAGGAGGGCGCGGACGTTGGGGTCCTGCTCGACCTTGTTCTTCGAGAATCGAGTGGACCCGAACGCGGTGAGCCGCGCGTGCTTCAGTTTCAGTTCTTGCGCGCGCTGGAAAAATTCTTTGTCCTTGGGATTGGAATTGGGCCATCCGCCTTCGATGTAATCGATACCCAGCTCGTCCAGCTTGGCCGCGACAACCATCTTGTCGTCGACCGAAAAAGAGACGGCTTCGCCTTGCGTGCCGTCCCGGAGCGTTGTATCGAAAGTCTGAATGCGCATAGCTACTTGTTGCTGACGGCGGCCGCCTCCTGTTCCTGGGGCACGCCGGCCTCCTTCCGTTTCTTCAAGAACGTCATCATCTCGCGCAGCTCACGGCCGACGCGCTCGATGGGCTGCTCGCGGGCGGCCTCACGCATGGCGAGGAATTTGTGACGCCCGGTTTTGTTCTCTGTGATCCACTCCCGGGCAAACTGGCCGGACTGAATTTCGGACAGAATCTTTTTCATCTCGTCGCGCGTCTGCTGGTTGACGATGCGCGGACCGCGCGAGTAGTCGCCGTACTCCGCAGTGTCCGAAACCGAATACCGCATGTAGCCGAGTCCACCTTCGTAGATAAGATCGACGATCAACTTCAATTCGTGTAGGCACTCAAAATAGGCGATTTCCGGGGCATAACCGGCATCGACGAGCGTTTCGAAGCCGGCGCGAATCAGCTCGCTGACGCCGCCGCACAGCACCGACTGCTCGCCGAACAGGTCGCTTTCGGTCTCTTCGCGGAACGTGGTCTCGATCACGCCCGCCTTGAGACATCCGAGCGCGAGAGCGTAGGCGAGCGCGTTTTCGAGCGCATGACCCGAGGCATCCTGATGGATCGCGACCAATGCCGGAACGCCGACGCCTTCGGTGAACAACTCGCGCACGCGATGGCCTGGCGCCTTGGGCGCGATCATCGTGACGTCGACGCTCGCCGGAGGCTTGATCTGTCCGAAGTGGATGCTGAAGCCGTGCGCGAACATGAGGGTCTTGCCCGAGGTCATGTGCGGTGCGATTTCTTTTTCGTACAAATCCGCCTGAATATGATCGGGGACGAGCACCATGCTGACGTCGGCAGCTTTCACGGCGTCACTGACGGGCACGACCTTGAGCCCGGCGGCCGTGGCTTTCGCGACACTCTTGCTGCTCGAGTGCAAGCCGACAACCACGTTCACGCCGCTGTCACGTAAATTGAGCGCGTGGGCGTGCCCCTGGCTGCCGTATCCAACGATCGCGACCGTCTTATCTTTGAAGCGGCTGAGGCTTCCGTCTTTTTCGTAATATCGTTTGGCCATAGTTTTGTCTTAGCTTCTCGTTTCGATTTTCTCGCTGGCTTCTTCGACGCGCGACGTTTTGGGAACGGGCGGCGAGAGCCGAAGTTTCTTGAGCTCGAGCGAAACCGCGACGGTGCCCGAGCGAGTGACTTCAATGTCGCCATAACTGCGCATGACGTCGATGAATTCGTCCAGTTTTTCGGAATCCCCGGTGGCTTCGAGGGCGAAGCCCTCCGTCGAAGAGTCGACTACCCGCGCGCCGAAGATCTCGGATTCTTTCAAAATCGCGGCGCGGCTTTCAATAGCGGTGCGGACGCGCAACAGCACCATTTCGCGCTTGACGGCGGGGGTTTCGGTGAGATCGGAGGCTTGCAGCACATTGATCAGCTTGTTCATCTGCTTGATCACCTGCGTGCGTAATTGCGTGTCGATGTCGACAGCGATGGTCATGCGCGAGAGCGTCGGATCGAGCGTACGCGCAACCGTCAGGCTTTCGATGTTGTAACCACGCGCGCTCAACACGCCCGTGATGCGCATCAGCGCGCCGGGTTTGTTTTCGACCAGGAGTGAAATTACTTGCAGCATTTTGGACTACGCCTCCACGGGCTGCGGAGGTCCCAACACCATTTCGTTGATCGCCCCGCCGGCGGGAACCATGGGGTAAACATTTTCAAACGGCGCGACGCGGACGTTCAGCAGGTACGGACCGTTCTCTCGCACGGCTTCTTCAAGCGCGGGAGCGAGGTCCTGCGGCTTTTCGATGGTGCGCCCTTTGAATCCATAAGCGCCGGCGAGCATGGTGGCGTCAGGAAAAGAATCGAGCTCGGCCTGACAGATGCGATTGTTGTAGAACAGCTCCTGCCATTGACGAATCATGCCGAGGTAGCCGTTGTTGATGACGACGATCTTGATCGGCAGCGCGTGATTGACAATGGTGGCGAGCTCCGGCAGCGACATCTGGAAACCACCATCGCCGACCACCGCG
>JACXTT010006095.1_pt1 | contig 17316 bp, 20 predicted proteins | sample 9270951 | NCBI WGS metagenome assembly JACXTT01 (sample SAMN15532306, study PRJNA645909) | rock metagenome | isolation source: weathered quartz diorite | place: Puerto Rico | collected 2017-06-21 | reverse complement strand
TGACATTCTCGGGTATCTCGCGCGGCTTCGCGACGAGCGCGCCCTCGATTTCACTTCCGACCAGGCCGACAGGAGCGTTGGCGCGAGATGACTCCCGCGGCCCCGACGCCGCTCGCTCTCATCGCCGAACTCACGCATCGGTGCCCGCTGCATTGCGTCTATTGTTCCAATCCGCTTGAATTGAGCCATCGCGCCGAAGAACTTTCTACCGAAGTCTGGACGCGTGTGTTTGGCGAGGCTGTCGAAGCGGGCGTTCTCCAAATTGATTTCACGGGAGGCGAGCCGCTCGCCCGGCCCGATGTCGTGGATCTGGTTCGCGCTGCGCGCCAGGCCGGGCTTTACGTCAATCTGATCACTTCCGGGCTGCCTCTGGACGAAGCGCGGCTCGACGATCTCATCGACGCGGGCCTCGATCATTTTCAATTGAGTTTCCAAGGCGCTGCCGAAGAGGCTGCTAATGAAATCTCCGGGACCAAGTCCCACGCGCACAAGCTCCGCGTCCTCGAATGGCTGAAGCAGCGCCGTGTGGCCTTGACGCTGAATTTCGTCATTCACCGGCGCAACATCGACAAGCTTCCAGACATGCTGGAGTTGGGCGAATCCTCGAGCGCCAGCCGGATCGAATTTGCCAACGTGCAGTACTACGGTTGGGCCTTTGCCAACCGCGAAAGCCTTCTTCCTACACGCGATCAGCTTGACCGTTCCGTCGAATTTCTCAAAGGCGCCGAAGAGCGCCTCCGCGGCAAAATTCACGTCGAGTTCGTTTTGCCCGATTACTACGCGAAGTATCCGAAAGCATGCATGGGTGGGTGGGGAAAAAAGTTCATGCTGGTCACGCCAAACGGGGACGCGCTCCCGTGCCACGCTGCCAAAATCATTCCGGGCCTGCGTTTTGACAATCTGAAAGAACGCAGCTTGCGCGAGATCTGGGAGCAATCGGAAGCGTTTCAGAAATTTCGTGCTGAAGAGTGGATGCCGGAACCTTGCAAAAGCTGCGACCGCCGCACGCGAGATTTTGGCGGCTGCCGCTGCCAAGCACTTCTCCTGACGGGTGACGCAACGGCGACCGATCCGGTGTGTTCCCTTGCGCCGCAACGCGCCAAGGTCGACGCTATCCTTGCGGCGAAAAATAGGCCCGCAGCGGAATCCTTTGTGCAACCCAGCTGGATTTATCGTCCCAATCCCGCCTGAGGCTCCGTCGAGACCTCCTCTGGCCCGGTCCGCAAGACAATACGGAAGACAAAGAACAAGCTTCCAAACAAGCAGATTGTTCCAAACGCCGCGAGCGCGTGAGGCGCGCCGATCCGCTTCGCCACGCCAGCTGCAATCAACGCGCCGACAGGCTGTACGCCCATGAACATCGTGGCATATACCGCCATCAAGCGGCCGCGCAGCTCATCAGGCACCCGGCTCTGCACGACGGTATTTGTCGCGGCCAACTCGGAAGTAGCCGAAAAACCGACAGCCAGCAACATCGCCAGCGAGAGCCAGAGCAATCGAGATTGCGAAAACAAGATCAGTCCCAAGGCGCAGACCGTGGAGGTTGCCGCGATCCATTCCAGGAGTCCTTTGTCGTTTATCCGAGCGGCGAAATGCAGCGCGCCGTTGACTGCCCCGACCCCTGCGGAGCTCATCAACAGCCCCAACATCTTTGGCCCGCCGTGAAGGACGTCACGCGCGAAGACCGGCATGAATACGGCATACTGCAGTCCGAACATACTCATCAGGCTTGTAAGCAGCAGCGCTGAGCGAATCGGGCGGTCGCCCATCGCGAAGCGAAAGCCCTGAATCAACATTTGAACCGGAGAACCCTGGGCTGGAGGTTGCTCGACCTTCTCGATCCGCATCATCAAGAGTGCGACGATCACGGCGAGAAAACTGAGGCCGTTCAAAAAAAAGCACCAGCCCTCTCCAAGCCAACCTATCGCGAAGCCGGCAATGGCAGGGCCCACAACCCTCGCCCCATTGAAGATGGACGAATTCAGTGCGATCGCGTTCGGAAGGTCTGGCCTTCCTACCATTTGAACGAGAAAGGCCTGCCGTATGGGTATGTCGAAGGAGTTGACAATGCCGGCAAGAAACGCGATCACCAGAATTTCCCAGACCTCTACGACATGGAACAGCGTCAGGGCCGCCAGCAGGAAAGCGAGGATCATGGCGGCGGTTTGTGTCCAGATCACTCCGCGGTGACGGTTGTAGCGGTCACCTACATAGCCGCCGAACGAAGAGAAAAACAGAATGGGGATCTGGCTGGCAAATCCGAAAATGCCGAGCAGAGCCGGCGAGTTCGTCATTTTGTAGACGAGCCAGAGCTGCGCGGTGTTCTGCATCCACGTGCCGATGAGCGAGATGAGCTGGCCCGCGAAGAAGAGTTGAAAGTTGCGGTGTTTCAGAGCGCGGAAGCGAGTGGACACGAAGAAGATGTTCCCATACTTGACGGACGCGGACAATTGGCGCGAGGCGCCATCGTTCAAATTACGTTAGGCCGCATGTTTCGGGAACGCCTGTTATGATCGCTGCATATCACACGTGCGTTGCGGTTAAAGCCCCAATCACCTGGCGATAGTAGTTCTCATACACAGGAATCACGTCATTGGCGCAATATTTTTTCTTCGCGTTGATACGCGCCGTCTGCCCCATCGCGCGGCCACGATCCGGAAGAGACAAGATTTCCAAGGCGTATCGTGCGCCGATGTCCACTTCCCTTGGCGTAAAAAGGTATCCGTCTACACCGTGCTCAACGACTTCAGGCACGCCGCCCACGTTCGTCGCCACAACAGGGACTTCGCACGCCATGGCCTCCAGCGCCGCGAGCCCAAAGGATTCCAGGTCTGAAGGCAGCAGAAACAAGTCGGCCTGACCGAGGTGCCGGTAGACGCGATCCTGCTTGCCCAGGAAATGAACGTCGCGCGCTAGTTTCTTCTTGCGGACGAGGTATTCGGCAGCGCCGCGATCGGGCCCGTCGCCGATGAGGACGAGCTTCGCAGGCATTTTTTCACGAACGAGCGCGAAGATGTCGACGACGTCCGTGACGCGCTTCACGGGCCGGAAGTTCGACAAGTGCATCAGGATCGGCTCGCCGCCCGGCGCCCACTCGGCGCGCAATGCGTCGTCCGGCTTGCGGCAATAGAGATCGCAATTCACGAAATTGGGGATCACTTCAATCGGGCGCTTGATGTCGAATTCCTCGTTCGTTCGCGCCTTCAGATAGTGCGAGATGGCCGTGACGCCGTCGGATTGCTCGATCGAGAATTTCGTAATCGGCAGGAAGCTGCGGTCATTCCCGACCAGCGTAATGTCCGTGCCGTGCAACGTTGTAATGAAGGGCAGCCGCCGAGGAGCTGCCATCATGCGCGCGAGCAGGGCGCTGACGGAGTGGGGAATTGCGTAATGCACGTGGAGCAAATCAAGGCCCTCGGCCTCGGCCACTTGCATCATCTTGACCGCCAGCGACAGCGCGTAGGGCGCGTGGTCAAACAGGGGATAGCTCGATATTTCCACCTCGTGAAATTGGATCCGGTCGCTTGGCTCCGTCAGGCGGATCGGGGGCGCGTAGCTGATGAAGTGGATTTCGTGGCCGCGCGCGGCAAGCTCCACGCCGAGTTCGGTTGCCACAACGCCGGAGCCGCCATACGTAGGATAACAAGTGATCCCGATCTTCATGTCGATTCAGTCCGAACTAAGGTCTCATCGTTCTTACGAACAGTCCTGCGCAAACAGCGCCCTCGAGCTAATCGCCAAACGAAGTCTAACAAACCCGGACTTACGGCCTGCAGGGAATCTGTTGCGTGGGCTGGGGAGGGATGCTAGATTCCCGGACTTCGGAACCGCCGTGGCCCACCGCGTATTGGACGCTCCTGAAGGCTCCGCGGTAACAGCAATTTCCGCCGTCACGAACGAGAGGCCGGTACCGGGACAGAACGGCCGGATGCCATGAAGCCATATGGGAAATTAAGCAAAGCGGACCTCGCGCGCGCACAAGAGCGGCTACGGCACAGCAATCCCGTCAACTTCTTTGGGTTCCAACTGGCGAAAGCCGAGCGGGGTAGGGCAGTCTTCCGCATGCCGGTGCTCGAGAAGCACAAACAAATCCATCGGGTGGTTCACGGCGGGGTCTTGGCGACCCTGGCGGATACGGCCGGCGGATTTGCGGCGTTTCTCGCCGCGCCAGAGGGCTCCCGCGTGGCTACGATCGAGATGAAGATCAACTTTCTTGAAGCAGTAGGAGACGGTGAAATCAAGGCGGACGCGAGGGTACTGCGGATGGGGCAAACCACTTGCGTGGTGGATTGTGCGGTAACCGACCAAAAAGGCCGCCTCGTCAGCAAAGCCCTGATGACGTTTTCAGTGCTTAGGCCCGACACCTTGAAAATCGAGAAGGCTCGTCCGAGGCGCAAGCCTAAGTGAGGCTACGCAACAACGCGGGCGATGTCATCCCGAGGCGCACGCCGAAGGATCTGCTTTTTCCCGCTAAACAAATAGAAGGAAGATTCTTCAGTGGCAGCGCGAGGTTGGGTTATTGCCCGTTGGTGCCGCCCATGGCAGCTTCCGGACCGTCCTTGTAGATGTACTTTATGACTTGTTTATAAATCAGGAGATTTGGGCTGCCTGTCCGCGTCAGCTTGATGCAGTCGCGGTCATACCACTCCACAATACCGTGCAGGGATTCCCCGTCGGTCAGAATCACAACGACCGGAGTACGCGCCTGCATCTGCTTGACCCAGTAGAAATTCTCCGCGTGAGTCTGCTCCGGAGGGGCCGGTTTCTTGTGCGGCTGTGGGCCGGCAGTGTGCGACCGGCCGGAATTCGGATTGGGATGCGGTTCCTTCATCTCCGTTAGGGTGGGACGAAATAGCTTGCGATTCACAATAAATGCTCCTTCTCCTATGAAAAACCGCTGAAGAGGCGAGATTGCTCACCAGCTATGATGCACAACAGACGGCTTGTGGTACGTTTGCGTTACGGCGAAACCGATTTTTTTCCCGCTACTGGGCGAGCCAGGGAAATGGCCACTGCGTCCAATCCCAAGGACCTGTTGATGTTTCGTCGCGTCCGGCTGTGAAGCCCGTCGAATCCTTCGGCGGCTTCGTTGACCCACTCTAAATCTATCTTCTTGCTCAGTGTTTCGAGTTCCTTATGTAACGCCGGATTTCGCAACACCTTCTTCGAGGAAGCACAGGACAGATCAAGCAGGTCCGTGAGCAAACTATAGAACACTTCTAAAATATTTTCAAACGCGATTTCTTGATTCTTCACCAGCGCGGCGGTGCTCGCAAAGAGATCGGAAATCCCGCGCAGCTCCACGGCGCGCTCGAGAATGCTCAGGGCATCGCGACGAAGCTTCGCGGCTGCGGCCACGTCAAGCTCCATCGCGACGCCGGGGGAGCCTTCGGCGTATTGGACCGCGAGCCTGCGCTCCTCCGCTTTCATCTTCGTGCGCGCGCGAAGAATTTCCTCCACGTCTGAAGCACCAAGCGGCGTGAAGGAAAACTGCAGGCAGCGCGACCGAATCGTAGGCTGAAGTTGGTAGGGGTTCGGCGCGAGCAGGATCAAGGTCGCCGTTTCGGGAGGCTCCTCGAGAATCTTGAGGAAAATACTCGCCAGGTCCCAGCGCATCGTTTCTGCGCCGTCTAGGATAAAAACCCGGCGGCGTCCCTGCGGCTTGAAATACGCAGCGCGCTGCACAGCGCGCAGTTGCCCCATGTGCAGCATCGGGCGTGCGACTGGATCCTTGAGTCGCACTGGATCTGGAACGATCGCCCAAACGTCGGGGTGAGTTTCAACGAGGAGCGGGATTCGCTCGACTGTGGCGGCATCAGGCCTTTCGCCGCGCTGCGTAAGCCCCTGTTCAACGAGGGGCCGGATATCGGAGAGCAATTCAATTTTTCGGCAGGAATCGCACTCGCCGCAGAAATCGTCACGGAGCCGCTGGCAGTTGGCGGCCTGCGCGAACATGCGCGCCAACGTGAACTTGCCAACTCCCCGCGGGCCGGTGAAGAGCATTGCGTGGGGCACGCGCTCAGTGGCGAGCATGCCGCGGAGCGCAGTGACGACCCGCTCATTGCCGAGAAATTCCAAAAAGCTCAAGGGCGTCCTTTGCCTCCCTAGCGCCCGCCAGCCGGACGGGCAGGCCCAGCAGAAACGTGAGAGAGAATACGGGATTCGACTGACTGAATCACAACGCGATGGATCTCCTCAGGCGAATAAAGAATCCCGGACGCTGGGTTGATACAGTCGATGCGGACCCAGTTCGGTTCGGTTGCCAGACGATCGTAAATTGCAGCGGTTTCCTCTAGGTGCTTGATATCTGCCTCTTGAATATCGTGTTTCAAATTTGTGTACGACCGCGCAGATTTGCGGCCGACGAGGCGTTGAGCCTCGTGAGCAGGCACTCGTAGATAGATCACCAGGTCCTCCACCGGCAGCGCATAGAGGCCATACTCGAGGCGCTTCAGCCACCCTAGAAACTCGTCACGCTGCTCCACCGGAACGCGCGCCGTCTGGTGCGCCAGATTCGACCCAATATAGCGGTCGGCGAGCACTATCTCGCCCGCGGACAAATCCTCCTCAAGTCTGGCTTTCGCTTCCAGGCGATTGCCGGCGTAAAGCAGGGCAGAGAGGTGCGGGTCGACTTGTTCCAGAGATCCGAATTCGCCGTTGAGGTAGCGCCCAATAAGCTTCCCGTACAACGTCTCGTACTGCGGGAAGCTGACCCGGCGCGTAGAAAGGCCTCGCGCTTCGAGTGCGCTTGCCAGCAATTCAAGCTGCGTGCGCTTTCCCGACCCGTCGATTCCCTCGAGCGCAATCAATTTTCCACGGCGCGTCATGATGGAAGTGCCAGTCTAGCGTGAGCGCCACAATGCCGCAAGGAAGTCGCAGGCGAAAGTGGAAGAGCAAGGCGCGTGCTAGAATTCGCGCGATGAGCGCTGCACGCAGTGAACTGGCGGAGAATCTCGCCATGGTACGCGAGCGTATTGACCGGGCCGCTGCTCGTGCCGGACGTCGCTCTGAGGAGATAACGCTCGTCGCCGTGTCAAAGACCCATTCGGCGCGGAAAATTCGGGACCTATACGAAGCCGGTGTTCGCCACTTCGCCGAAAATCGCGTCCAGGAGCGAGAGTCGAAGCTAGCACAAGTTGCGGGTCTCGACGTGGTCTGGCACATGATTGGCCACGTGCAGAAGAATAAGGCCGCGCGTGCCGCCCGGCTGTTTGAAACGATCGACTCCGTCGACAGCCTTGCGCTCGCCGAGAAGCTAGATCGCGCGAGGACAGAATTCATCGCAGAGCGTCCGCCACGCGCGGAACCAAACGCTGAGCCTGCTGGGGCCAGCGGCAAAAGCCGATTGCGCATGCTGATCGAAGTCAAGCTCGATCCCGAGCCCGCAAAATCCGGAGTCCAGGACGCCGAAATATCGAGACTGGCGACGGCGCTGCTGCGTCTGCAACACCTCGAATTGCGCGGGCTGATGGGCGTGCCTCCATATTTCGAAAATCCTGAAGAGTCCAGGCCTTATTTCCGCCGCCTGCGCGAATTGCGCGACGCGACCGGAGACCAAGCGAAAGGGGAAAGACTGCCCGTACTCTCGATGGGCATGTCGCACGATTTCGAGATCGCCATCGAAGAGGGTGCGACCGAAATCCGCGTGGGAACAGCGCTATTTGGAGCCAGGGAACCCGGATGAGCGATGCGTACACACTACACAACGATTTGAGCGGTGATCCTCCACCTCTGCCGCGATCATGAAGATCGTTCAAGGAAACAATTCGGTCAGCTTCATGGTGCGTGTGCAGCCTCGTGCGAGCCGAGACGAAATTGTGGGCGAGTACCAGGAGGGGCTGAAAATTCGTCTCACGGCGCCGCCAATCGACGATCGCGCCAACGAAGCATTGCGCAAGCTTCTGGCTTCGCGTTTGAAAGTGCCGCTGGCGGCTGTTAGAATCGTTTCCGGCGAGCATAGCCGCACGAAACGAGTAGAAGTTCGAGGAGTTAAGGCGGAAATGATCAGCAACCTCGCCCACTAAGGGCTTTCTCGTCCGCGATTTCGCCTTTTTCTCGCAAGACCTCTATGGCAGACATCAAAGCCATCCAAGAAGCCCTCCGCCAGCAGAAACTTGATGGATGGCTCTTTTACGACATCCTGCACCGCGATCCGATCGCCTATCGCGTCCTGGCTCTCGATCATGCGATGGCCAAGCGGCGCTGGTTTTATTTGATACCCGCAAAAGGAAAGCCGCGAAAGCTTGTCCATCGCATCGAAGCAGGTGCGCTTGACTCACTGCCCGGCGACAAGATGGTTTACTCGGCGGCTGAAGAGCTGGAGAAGAATCTTAAAAAGCTCGTGGGACCCGCAAAGCGAGTAGCCATGCAGTATTCGCCCAAGAATTCGATCCCGTACGTGTCCCTTGTGGACGCGGGGACGGTCGAACTCATTCGCGCGCAGGGTTGCAAGGTTGTCAGTTCAGCAGACCTGGTGCAGCAGTTTGAAGCGGCATGGACACCAGAGCAGCTCGAATCCCATCGTACCGCGGGCAGCGTCATCGACGAGATTACGCAAGCCGCGTTTCGAGAGGCGGCGCGGGTGGTGAGCGCGAAAGGCGTCGTTACGGAGTACGAGTTGCAGCAGTGGATCCTTGGTGAGTTTCGGGCGAATAGCGTGACTTCTGATTCTCCGCCGATTGTCGCCGTTGGTTCGCACTCCGGCGACCCGCACTACGAGCCCCCCGCGCAAGGCTCGTCGGTGATACGGAAGGGCGATTTGCTTCTTCTCGATATTTGGGCGAAAACGCTGGCCCCAAACAGCGTCTACTACGACATCACCTGGGTTGGTTATCTTGGCGCGACGGTTGCTCCAAAATGCGCGAAGGTTTTTTCTGCTGTTCGCGACGCGCGCGACGCAGCTGTCCATTTTGTGCAGGAGAACGTGAGTGCCGGTCGGCAGATCGAAGGTTGGCAAGTGGATCGCGCCGCCCGCGACGTTATTCGCAAGGCCGGATTTGGAAAACACTTCGTGCATCGCACCGGACACAACATTGGCCAGGAGGTCCACGGCGCCGGCGCAAACATGGACAGCCTCGAAACACGCGACGTCCGCCGCATCATCCCTCACACGTGCTTCTCGGTTGAGCCGGGGATCTACTTGCCCGAATTTGGCGTGCGCAGCGAGGTGAATGTGTATGTTGGGGATGGCCGGGCGGAAGTGACGGGCGCGGTCCAAACCGAAATCCTGCAATTGTTGGACTGAGCGCGATGGCGACCCGTGTGGATGAAACGAGAATGCAAGTCGAGGGAAAGGGAAACCTGGTGATGGGAATTGTCGCTGCCATAGCGGCCTGGGCAGTTCCCGGACTGGGTCACGCATTGCTACGCCACTGGAGTAAGGCCGTGGTCTACTTTCTCTGCGTGGGCGGCCTGGCGTGCGCGGGCTTGGCCATGCGGGGAGCCGTCTTCGCCGCAGGCGCGCAGGATTTGTTCGACCGCCTGGGATTTATTGCGGACCTCGGCGCCGGCGGTTTCTATTTTCTCTCGCACATGATTCAGTCGGCGGGCCCGGATGTCGCTCATGCGACGGGGGACTACGGAACCCGACTGTTCGCTGCCGCCGGCATGCTTAATCTCCTGACCGTCCTCGAAGCGTACGATCTGGGGCGCGGCGGCGAAACAAAATGAATTTCTTATTTGCCGGCCTCACGCACTTTCAAGCACTCCTCTTTTTCGCGCTTCTCGTGTCGGTGACTTTCGCATTCCTATCCAAGCGCGGCACTGTCGAGCGGGCCAAATATGTGCTGTGGGCGTTCTTCGCCTTTTTGTTGATCGCGATCGGCATAGGCTGGCTGATGTATCCCTTCTCGAAATAGCTTTGCAGGACACCAGCAGTCGAGCTCGGTTTGCCGCGCCTCCATGACTTCTGCTAAACTGAAATTCAATGCCGTCGATCATCAAAGAAGCCGGCGAAACGTTCGTCACGCTCGTCAAGGGCTTTAGGGTGACGTTTCGCAATATGCTCCGGAAGCCTGTTACAGAAAACTATCCAGAAGAGCCCGTTCATTTCCAGCCGCGGTATCGTGGAATTCACGTCCTTCATCGCGACGAAAACGGACTTGAGAAATGTGTAGGCTGTTTCCTGTGCGCCGCAGCCTGCCCCGCGCGATGTATTTACATCGAGGCCGCCGAAAATACCGACGTGAGGCGGATTTCCGCTGGCGAGCGCTACGCGAGCGTCTACAACATCGACTATTCGCGCTGCATTTTTTGCGGGTACTGCGTGGAGGCGTGCCCGACCGACGCGATCACCCACGGGCATGGTTTCGAGTTTGCCACTTCCAACATCAACGCGCTGATCTATCGCAAAGAGCAACTTTTAGAACGAGGCTCGGCCGCCGCGCCCTAAGATTTGCCTGCAGGCTCTCTCGATTTGCGGATGCTCTGTTTCACGGGCGCCGTGGGGCTTGTCATACGCATCGGGTCAAGAATTTTCCGCATCGTTTCCCAGCCCATAAGATTTCGCTCCAGGGCAATTTCGGTGACCGTTCTCCCGGTTCGTACGCTCTCCTTCGCAATTTCGGCCGCGGCGGCATACCCAATGTACGGGTTGAGCGCCGCCGCAATGGCTATCGTAGCGTTCACATAGTAACGGCAACGCTCTTCCTTAGCCACGATCCCATCGACGCATTTCGTCGCCAACACGCGCATTGTGTTTTTCAGAATTTCCGCGGCGTGGAGCACGTTCCACCCCATGGCCGGCATCATGACATTGAGTTCAAGCTGCCCTGCTTGCACAGCGAGCGCCGTCACGATATCTGCTCCGATGGCCTGAAATCCAACCATGGCTGTCAGTTCCGCCATGACGGGGTTCACCTTCCCTGGCATGATGGACGACCCCGGTTGCAACGCTGGCAGCTCGATTTCTGCAAGCCCCGTATTCGGCCCGCTCGAAAGCAACCGAAGATCATTGCTGATCCGGATTAGCTCGAGCGCCAGATTGCGAAGCGCGGAGGAGGCAACGCTCATCGCAAGGCTGGACTGCATGGCGTAGCGAAGATCGTTCGTCGGGCGCAGATTCTGCTTGGAAATTCTGCTCAAATGGCGCACGACGGTCCTTTGGTATTTCGGATGCGTGTTCACACCGGTTCCCACAGCCGATCCGCCTAGCCCAATTTCCTTTAGGAGCGACAGAGCTTGCTTCAACACCACCTTGCACCGTTGCATTGCTGTCGAGTACGCCGCAAATTCCTGGCCGAGGCGGATCGGCACAGCATCCATCAAATGCGTGCGTCCCGACTTTAAAATACGATCGAAGGACACTGCCTTTCGCGAAAGCGATTTCTCAAGCAGTGCGACTGTGGCGAGCACTTCATCGAACAGAAAGACCGCAGCCAGCCGCATGGCCGTGGGAAACACGTCATTGGTGGATTGCGAGCAATTCACGTGGTCATTCGGGTGGCAAATCGCATAGTCGCCCGGCTTGCCGCCGAGAATTTCAATCGCTCGATTCGCGATCACCTCATTCGCGTTCATGTGGAACGACACGCCCGCCCCCGCCTGATACACGTCGACCACAAATTCTTTGTCCCACGTTCCCTCAATCACTTCCTGGGCAGCACGACGTATGGCTTTCGCACGCTTTTCATCGATAAGTTTCAGCTCCCGGTTGGCCATCGCCGCCGCCTTTTTGGCCATGCCCATCGCGCGAATCAGCTGACGATGGGCTCGATACCCACTGATGGGATAATTCTCAATCGCCCGCTGCGTCTGAATTCCGTAATACGCACCAAACGGGACTTCACGCTCCCCAAGCGAATCTCTCTCCACTCGCGTTTTCATTTCAGGACCTCCAAACAGCCTTCGCGAACTGGATCGCAATCTCTCGCCGACCCCGCCTTTACCGGCAATCTACTACAGCTGAAGCGGTGAGTCTTGATTCAGTCGATTGCTTTGCGGGAGAAGCGCGATTGCATGAAGAGGAAGAGAAGGAAGCCTCTGGCCATCAACAGATAACTGTGCCGCCTAGCGGGCTAGAAGCGCCACCAGCATCGTTCTTCGGTCCGCAACGGTTAAGTCGTGCGGAGGGTTGCGTGCGGGCATGTGATGGCCTTTTCGATCGCCCACTTTCGACTTGCATTCAAGCGGCCGAGTTCGTTAGACAGCAGTCCAATATGAAAGTCTATGTTCCGGCCTGTCGAATATCAAATCTCAGATCTGAAATCTGAAATCAGAAAACCAGATATGTCGCCTTCACCGTTTGTAAGCGCCGTGATTCAAGGGAGCTAGTTTCCCTCGGCGAGCAAGCACACACACGATCGCCTGAGTCAGGAAACGCCGACGAGCTGCCAGCGCCCCCGGCTCTCGAGGCTGAGAAAAAAGGCGAGTGGCCAGCCACGTCTATCTATGCCGCACGTAAGTGCAATAAAGGCAGCACCAGAGAGTACGTAGGGGACTGAACTCCCCTGTCACCAGGCTATTCGGCAAACTGTCAAGGGAAGTGATTGGCTGTGGCCTTCGGCGCGTTCCTTGACTGGGAAGGATAGCGCCAAAGGGCTGAGGCCAAACATCACGCAGCCTGGCGCTCGCCACGCTGCGTTGGCCGGTTGGGCTCTCAGCGCGGTGCCTGACCCTTTGCATGCACCGCTGGCACACGTTAGCGCCACCCTCCCATCCGCGCCAATAAGAGTATCTCTTATGACTTATATATTTATGTATTAACTCCGGACGTTATCATAGGCTATAAAATGGTGTGCGGACATAGGGATAAGAGACGGCGCTCCAGGAGGCTCAGGCGTTGTTGATGTGCGCGGTGATTGTGCCGGGAGCGGCACTAAGGGAGGTGCCCGCCCGTGATAGTGGGGCGTTGAAACGCGCATCGGGAGAGGGCAAACGAAACTGACGTGACAGAACAGAAGAGCAGAAAAAACAGAACAGAAGACAACAGAGCGACGCGAAGGGACCAAAGCAGAACAGAACAGAGTAGGAGAGAGCAGTCCACAATGGAGCTTGGCAGCAACAGGATAGGCGAGCGCGCTGTGCAAGGGCCGACCTGGCAGACCAGGTTGCGGAAGAGCGTGTTGTACGCAAGTCTTCGTGGCATAGCAGTCTTGCTTGTGCGGGTTTTGCGGTCGTTAGAGCTGCCACACAGCAAGGGGCGGCCGTAGTCCTCGGTTCCTGCTGCAAGCTCGTAGGGCTGGTGGAGGGCCTTTCGGCGAATGATGACGTTCCTAGGTTCGAGGCGAGTTGGGGGGCGGAGAGGGAACCGTGAAAGCCGCAGTGTGGGTTTGAATTCGATGGGAGAAGGGTCGTATTTGCTCAACGGGGAGCAGGAGGGGGGCGTTACCTCGAAGCGCATGCTGGCCGCAGTGCGATGTCGGCGTGGTGGACCGGCGAGGACGGCGGGAACTTCCATCTGTCCGCTGGGCAGCGATTCTTCATCGAACGGGCGAGCGAATGGCGCAAGCAACGGGAACGTTTCTGCTGCAAAGGCTTGAAGCAGGAATGCCGGCGCGCGTCATTAGGAGCGCTCGAATCCAGGTTACGTCGTGAGGTCAGCAAAGGCGGAGGCTCGCGCGCTGCTAATGCCGACGAGAGGTGCTGACTCCTTAGAGCTCCGAGGCTCGAGGAGGCGTGGGTTGGCGTTCACGACGGGGATCTCGGAGAACTGACAGCCAAATCCATCAATGGGATGTATCGGTTCCGAGTTTTTCCGCAATCCTCGGCCCGCTACGGCTGGGAGCGCACGACGGTCGCAATGAAAATGACGCACCAGAAGCTACCAGAAACTGCCACGCCGAGTGCGCTCCTAATGAGCGAAATCGCTGCGCCGTTCGGAGCGCCGCAGATCATGAGCGATTGCGTTGTGCGTCAGCTGGCGGCGGATCTTTGTTTCTGCGACCGTCGGGCCATCGTGCCTTTCATGGCGGGTGCCGGCTCAGCAAGCCGCGGTGGCGCGGGGACCAAATCAGAGTGCAGATGGGATTCGTCGAAAGAGTGAGCCGCTGGATCCAGGCACGTCCGGACCACGTTCGCAGAATTCATCGTCGATGGTTGTAGAGACTTGTGATGATCGAGCATCCACCGAGCCAGCATGGCTTCGCAAGTTTCTTCAACCCATTGGTCGATCAGAGCCGCAATCTCCTCGCGCAGATTGGCGGCGTGGTTCAAGCGGGCGAGTTCAAAGCTCTGCAGCGACGAGCGGGAAGCCGCTTGCAGGTAGTCCAGTGGCGGACTAAACCGCGACGTGGTCATGGCCAATGCTCCCTTTTCGAGCTGGGCCGAAAGGGCCTCTAGTATGCTCTGCGTAACAGTACTGAGTGGGTACCGTGCGTGTCCAGGGTTTTTGTGAGGCGCTGTGGATATCCTGCCGGTGCGCGAGCACGGTGATAGCGCTTCCCACCGAGTCAAGCGTGCGGTCCGGCACGGGAAGCGCGGCGTTACGGCAAAACCATGCTCCCAAGCTGAGCCGAGGCAATTGCTCGGCCAGCCTCTGACAACGATGGGCAGCAAGCGCCGTGGATCACCCCGCGTGCCGGCTTCAGAAACCGCACTCGTGGGGCGGCTGATAAGGACGCGATGTGTCACGAATGATGACAGCGCACCTGCGAGTCGGTCGGCAGCCACATTATGAGACGAGCGGAAGCGGCGCCAGAACAAGGGGAGTGACTTCGAGTGAGGGCAGAACAGGGGCGCGGCGCGATGGCCATTTATTTCTGTTGCAGCTCTATTGGCCGCAACTAAACAGAAGATTAAAGCGGTAATGATGGTGCGTGGGTGGCTAAGGAGGGCCATCTAGCAAGGCGACGTTATCAGACCCCGTGCTGCAACGGAGCGCATTGCGGAGATGCAGTGCTTTCGCGTGCGCGCTGGTGTTTTCGCCAGAGCGCATGGCCGGCCAGACGGCGTGCCCGGAAGAATCGCTGGCGCGCGCGCGAAAGCGCCGCGGTCGCGGAGATCCGTGGAGGTTGAAGGGGGAGCATCCACGGCAACGCGCAAAAAGGCGAATGTGAAACTAGAGATTTGAAATTTGAGATCAGTCGGAGAGTTGGAATCCACACTGAGGCGGACACCCGACGTTTTTGAAATGGCGGGCAGCCGGCGAGGAGGGAGGCAGCAATGAAGAACGAGGCCAGTAACCTTGCACAGGAGACTCCGTGGGCGGCAAGCCTGCCGCCAACGGAAGAGGACGTCACGGACAGTCACGACTCTGATGTCGGGCGCGAGAAGGCGGTCGGTGCCCGGACGAATGCTGGCGAAGGCGGTGCGCCGATGGTCGACACAACGTCAGGTTTCAAGCGCATTCCCGAGGAGGTGCTCGCAAGCGGTGCTTCCGAACGCAGAGAATACGATGCGCGGGGGCTGCGCTCGCAGCGCGAAGTGATTCGCGATGTGATGCTGTCGGCTGCGCACTGTCAGACGTGGCTGACGCTCGCCGAACTACGGGCAGTCACGCGTTACGGAGAAGCGTCTATTTCGGCACAGCTGCGCCATTTGCGCAAAGCAGAGAATGGTGGATACGAGGTCGTAAAGCGGCAGCGCGAAGGCGCCGCATCGGCGCGACTAGGGGCGAACGGCCGCGGCGAAACCGTTTGGGAGTATCGCATCTCGCCTGTCGTTTGCCTGCAAAACGCTGCGGAAAGAGCTGCGCTACGAGCGGCGGTCGGTGCATAGACCTTCATGGCGGGAGAGCTTCTAGAGAGATCCGAGGAATAGCCGAAAATTTCGCGCCGTAACGGGAGCGACTCATGCCGAAACGCGTGATTGACTTCGATGCGATGTGGGGATCGGACAAGCTAGCCGCGTGCGCCGAGTGGGCGCAGGCGGAATACGCGTGGTTGTACGGCCTGGCGGACGCTTCCGGCTGCTTTGAACTCACCAATCTGCGCGTGATCTGGGGGCGCGTGGCAGCGATCCGCAAAAATCTCACCATTGAACGGCTCGAGCAGATCCTTGACGAATTTCAGGATAAGGGCCTGCTGTTCGTTTGGGAGCATGAGGGCAAGCGTTATGGACACTGGACGGGAAGCGATGTTCCGGGCCGCCTGCCGCCTCCTTCGTGGCGCATGCGCCTGGAGCGGTTTGCGCCACCGGTGCCCAAGCAGCGGCTCGCGGAGTACATGTCAAAGTATGCGAGAGGGCGGGCGGCACTTGCCGGCCTCGGTTTTCGCGAAGAATACCAAGAGTCGCAAACAACGCAGAAGCTTCAAGAACCTCGCAATCCGTGCGGCGCAAGCGGCCTCAAGGCTGGCCTTGAGATGGCTCAAGCGCAGGGTTTGGATTGGAATTTGAGTTGGAATGGGAAGAAGGGAGGGGAGCCGGCGGAGTCGGCAGACTCGCGCACTTGCGCGAAACATGCAAACCAACAACAAATTCCAAATACCGATTCTTCTAGATTTAGTTCAAATTCAACTGCATCCAGCAAGCTAAGCGACAAGGAACTTGCGGTGCAACGCGAGTTGCGTGTCGGGCAGGGACCAGTGTGTGGACCGGCGCGAGTGAGGCCAGAGGTTCTTGAGCGAATACGCTTGCGCGAGGCTGCGCGGGCAGGTTCGAGATCACCGTAGAACGGCGGTGGCGCCGCCCCCGCGGGCCGGGATCTTCGACTTCAGACTGGCGGGGTTTCGCGCTCGCAAGGTCAAAAACTCACGGCCTGAAGCCTGTACCACCGGCTTGGCTTACGGGGGACGTTGCGATCCGCGAGCGGACTGGGCCTAGCGTCGCCTTCTTTAGCGGGAGAAATCGAGGGACGGGAAATCCATTCGGCAAATCGGAAGTGCACGTCAGGAAGTGTGGAGGAGAGACCATGCTGGCGACGTTTGCTTTTGATGTTTGTCATGATGTGTATCGAGCGGCCCGCGAAGTGATCGATACCAAGATTCCGACTCTCAACGCGGAGATCAGCGGGAAGTATCAGTGGCGTCCCGACCGCATGCCGCGCCTGGCGGAATTCATCTGCGATTTTACGCGCGCCGGCGAGCGCGCTTTGGAAGGAAATGGAGAAAGCAAAGGAAGCAAAGGAAGTAGAGGATGTAAAGGAATCGCAGCACCCTCGGCCCGCAAGCTGTCGGGCGGAGGGCGCTCCTTAACTGCCTTCCCCTCGCCGAGACCTAGCCGCATGGCCATGTTTCGCGTGTACTACCTTGGAGGCGCCGAGTATCACGCCGCGCGGCGCCATTTGGGTATCAGCGAGCTGACCTGGGCGGATTGGGCCGATGAAATTCGCAGGCTCGTCGGGCGCGAGTTGGCTCGCTCCGGGGTATTTCCGCCGTCCAGATATTTTCGAGAAACATCCGAGAGAGCATCGTGAAGCACTATCCCGCCGACCGCCAGCAC
>JACXTT010006094.1_pt1 | contig 17316 bp, 15 predicted proteins | sample 9270951 | NCBI WGS metagenome assembly JACXTT01 (sample SAMN15532306, study PRJNA645909) | rock metagenome | isolation source: weathered quartz diorite | place: Puerto Rico | collected 2017-06-21 | reverse complement strand
CGCGACCCGGGCGCGGAGCGGCACCGCCTGGTGGGCGCGCGGGGCCGCATGGGCGGTCACTGCGCGGCAGGAACCCGCCCCCCGAGGGGACGTCACTATCACCGAAGGCATCACCATCCGCGAGCTGGCGGAAAAACTGGATGTGCGCGCGAAAGATTTGCTGAAGTCGCTGCTGGATCGCGGCGTGTTTGCAAGTATCAACCAGGCGCTGGACGTACCGACGGCGACATCTCTGGCGGAAACGTTCAGCGGCGTGGTGAACGTGGTCTCTCTCGAAGAAGAGATGGTGCTGGAAGTTGCAAAGGAAGAGACCAAGGAAAGTTTGAAGCCGCGGCCTCCCGTGGTTACAGTTATGGGACACGTCGACCACGGCAAGACCAGTTTGCTCGATGCGATTCGCGAAGCCGATGTGGCAGGGGGCGAAGCCGGGGGCATTACCCAGCACATTGGAGCGTACAAGGTCACGGTGAACAACCGAGCCGTGGTGTTCGTGGATACGCCGGGGCACGAAGCGTTTACGCGGATGCGGGCACGCGGCGCGAAAGTCACGGATATTGTGGTGCTGGTCGTTGCTGCCGATGATGGCGTGATGCCACAAACCAAAGAAGCGATCGACCACGCGCGGGCGGCGCACGTGCCGATCGTGGTTGCGGTGAACAAGATCGATAAACCCGAAGCGCAACCCGAACGCGTGAAGCGGCAGCTTTCCGACCTGGGATTGATGCCTGCGGAATGGGGCGGCGATACGGAATTCGTTGAAGTTTCGGCGAAGCAGAAGAAGAATCTCGATAAGCTCCTCGAGATCCTCCTGTTAGTGGCCGATCTGAGGGAATTGAAAGCCAATCCCGACGCTCCGGCAAGTGGAACCGTGCTGGAATCGCGCGTCGACAAAGGCCGCGGCCCGGTGGCTACAATCCTTGTGCAGAACGGCACACTGAATCCCGGCGACTTTTTTATTTGCGGCTCTGTGTTCGGCAAGGTTCGCGCCATGTTCGACGACCACGGGCGAACGTCAAGGACCGCTCCACCTTCCACACCGGTCGAGGTGCTCGGTTTGCAGGGCATTCCGGAGGCAGGTGATCATTTTCAGGTCACCGATGAAGCCAAAGCGCGGCACATCGTTGAATACCGGCAGGGCAAGCAGCGAGACGCGGCTCTCGCGCGCAGCAGCGGCGCGCGCATCACGCTGGACCAGCTCCACGAGCAGCTCAAGGCCGGCGAGGTCAAGGAACTGGGAATCGTCATCAAGGCGGACGTGCAAGGTTCAGTGGAAGTTCTGAGCGAGATGTTGCCAAAGTTGTCCACCGATCAGGTGAAATTGAAGATCATCGGCTCCGGCGTAGGCGCGGTAACGGAGAACGATGTGCTGCTGGCTTCGGCATCCGGCGCGATTATTATCGCATTTGGCATCCGCCCGGACCGCAAAGCGGCGGACCTGGCGCAACAGGAACACGTGGACATCCGTCCGCACACCATCATTTACGAAGTTTCCGACGAGCTCAAGAAAGCCATGGAAGGCCTGCTCGAGCCGGTCGTCCAGGAAACGTACTTGGGGCGCGCGGAGGTGCGAAACACATTCCGCGTCAAAGGCGCGGGCACGATCGCAGGTTGTTACGTAGTGGATGGAATCATGAAGCGTGACGGACAGGTTCGCGTGATTCGCGACGGCGCGGTGGTCTATACGTCGAAGCTGAGTTCCCTGAAGCGCTTCAAGGATGACGCCAGCGAAGTTCGCACTGGATTCGAGTGTGGCGTAGGCATCGCGAACTTCAACGACGTCAAGGTCGGCGACATACTGGAATGTTTCAACGTACAGAAGCTCAGCGCCGCGGAGGCCGCAGGGCAGAGCGGCGTCGTCGCCAGCCGTAAATAACCGCAAGCTGTTCTCCGGAGCCGCTCATGCCGGTAGGTTTGCTCACCTTGGAGCTGCACATCCCGGACGCGCAATCTTTAAAGGATAAGCGGCAGATCCTGCGCAGCCTCAAAGACAAGCTGCGCGGGCATTTCAACGTAGCCGTGGCGGAGCTTGAACATCATGACACCTGGCAGAGGTCGGTCGTGGGCGTGGTGACAATTTCGAACGAAGAGCAGCACGTCGAGGAAATGTTACAGAAAGTTTTGTCCGAGTCGGATCGGATCCTCGGCCCGGTTTTGGTTAGCCACAACGTGGAGATGGTTTAGTTGACGCACCAGGGTGGGAAATGAGTCCAGCCAATCATCGTCCGGAACGCGTGGGAGAAGAGATCGCCCATGAGCTCAACGCCATGCTTGCCGGCGAGCTGAAGGACCCCCGGCTGGAGGGCATGGTGGTGATCAGCGAGGTGCGCGTTCAGCCGGACATGCGGCACGCACGGGCCTTCGTCTACGTGCGCGGCACGGACAAGGAGAAGGACGATGCCATCAAGGCGTTGCAGCACGCCGCAGGCTTCATCCGGCGCGAGATGGTGGAACGTCTGCAACTTCGGCGCACGCCGGAAATCCATTTCACGCTCGATTTGTCCCAGGAGTACAGCGAGCGCATCGAGCAGTTGCTGAAAGACGTTAAGAAAGACAGACCAGCCGCGCCGTGATGGCTCCCCGCCTGCTCCGCACGCGCAATCTGCCTGAGCCACTGAACTAATGCCCCGCCAGCCACAACCTGCTCCGTTCGATGGCGCTCTGGTCATCGACAAGCCCAAGGGAAAAACGTCGCACGACGTTGTCGACGCGGTGCGTCATCTTGCTGGATTCCGCCAAGTCGGCCACCTGGGGACGCTTGATCCGCTCGCAACTGGCGTACTGGTGCTCCTCCTTGGCCGCGCCACTCGCCTCGTTCAGTTCTACGCGGGCCGGCGCAAGCGTTACTCTGCGGGTTTCCGCTTTGGCTTTGCGACGGACACCTATGACTCCGAAGGCAAGGCGCAGGGGCCGGATATCGCTCCCGCGCTCGACCGTACGACGGTGGCGAAATTCGCCGCCGAGAGGATCGGACGTTTCCCGCAAGTTCCGCCGGCGTTTTCCGCAAAAAAAGTCCATGGGCGTCCAGCCTACGAACTGGCGCGAAAAAAACAGGCGGTGGAGTTGAAGCCTGTCGAGGTCGAGGTTTATGAATTCAAACTGCTGGAGATCGAAGGCAGCATGGCGCGTTTCACCATCGAATGCTCCTCCGGCACCTACATCCGGTCGCTGGCCCATGAAATGGGCCAGCAACTGGGTTGCGGCGCGCATCTTGAGGAGATTACGCGCTCCGCGGTCGGCGAGTTTTCCCTGGAGCAGGCCATCAAGCTCGAGGAGCTTGCCGAACTGGCTCGCGGTGGAAAATTTGCGGACTGCATGATCCGCCTGGAAAACCTTTTGCCCAATTTCCCGCGCGTCAATGTGCTGCCCGTCATCGAGCGCCGCGTCCGCCATGGCACAAAATTCAATATTTCCGTGGCGCAAATCCATCCTGGACGCGCCGAAAACCCGCCCGGAGCCACCTCTCAGCTCGACGGTGGAGAACCGAAGCCGCCGCGGCTGCGCGTCTTCGGCCAGCAGGATAAATTGATCGCGATCGCGGAGGCCGTTGTTCCTCGCACCTACCAGCCCATTGTCGTCTTCGAGCCTCTACCATAAGACTCCGCGCCTCGATGGAATCTTTGCTCTTTCAGAGTGAATTGCGTCGTTCAGCCTGTTCGTTCTGCGCCACAACTTTTGCAGAAATTTCAGGTTAAGGCTGGGTCGGCGGGGCGGAGATATTTACGCCTGCGGGACCTCGTGTTCCCGCATCGCCGCGTCCCGCGAAAATAGTGCGCGAACTGCGGGGAGGCAGGCGCAATCTGCGCGGAGTGACTAAAATCAACAACTCAGTGTCCTGCAGCGCGCGGCTATGCCGTGAAAATGCATAACTGGCAGGGCCGGGAATTTGCGCGAACCCCGGGAGTCCTGTAATCGTGCGCGTCTCTTCGTTGTCCAGCAAGCCTCCAATCAAAGTCGGTTCATCTTCCTTGACCCGCACAGTCTGGCTTAAAGTGCGGTTGGAAATTACCGGTATGCCGTTGACGCTGGTCCCGGCAAGCGCGCGTATTTCGAATTCGAGCTGCAATGTGACTTCCTTATTGTCGTGGAGCGCGGGCGTGGCTTTCACTTTCACACCCAGGTCGAGATACTCCGAGCCGGGATAGGGCGCTTGCGTGGGGGTGGCCCCGGTGGCGAAGCCCGGCGTGTCGAGGATCACAGCCACTTGACCCTGATTGGTTGTTTGCCCGAGCGCCGTCAAGGCGACGTCGGGCAGTTGGTCCCCATTGAAATCCGCGGAGATAATTCCCGAGGGCCCGTTCGGTGAGTTCAGCTCGAAGCGCGGAGCGAACGTCCCAGCGCCCAGCCCGACGTAAATGCCGATCGTTCCCTGACCCGAGTTGGTGACCACCAAGTCGTTAGTAGCACCGTTGGTAAAATTGGCGATCACCACGCCCGCAGGGGTCGTGGCGGTCGGCAGGGGAGAGCCGGCCGACTGAGTAAACGTGGCGTCGCCATTGTTGAGCAGAATAGTCACCGTATTGTCGGCTTGATTGACGACGGCGAGATCAGGAATGGCGTCGCCATTCAAATCGCCCGCCGCGATGGCCACCGGAGTCTTGCCGACAGTGATCGGCGAATTCGTCGCTTCCGTAAATGTGCCGTCGAACGAGCTGTCCCCACTAGCAAGCAAAATCGAGACAGTGTTTGAATCTTCGTTGACCACCGCGAGGTCGGGTTTACCTTGATTGCGAAAATTTCCCATGACCATGGCCGTAGGTCCGGATTCGCTGCTCGCCACGATATTGGGCAACAGGAACGGCGACTTGGGAAACGGTGTAAACAGGCCCGTGCCGTCGCCCTGAAAGACGGAGATCGAGTTGTCACCTTTGTTAGCCACCGCAAAGTCCAACTTCCCATCGCCGTTGAAATCGGCGATGACTACCGCGCTGGGTTGTTTACCGACGGTAAACGGCGAACCCGGAGCCTCCGTAAACGTGCCGTCCCCGTTGCCCAGCAATATCGAGACGGTGTTGGAGCCGGAGTTGGCGATCACCAGGTCTGCAGCAGGAGAAGGAACGGCCGTTGTGGGAGAGCGCAGTGAAGCCGAGACGATCGCCACTGGTCCTGTTTCGTCCTTGCTGAGCAAAATGGGCGAAGTGGCGGGCTGCGTGAATTTGCCTTGATTGTCGTTCAGCAAAATGCTGATGGAGTTGTCGTTTTGATTGGACACGGCTATATCGGGCAGGCCGTCGCCATTGAAGTCCCGCGCGGCAAGGGTGACCGGATTATTGCCAACGTTGAAGGTGGTTTCGGGAAAAGTGGTGGACACCGGAGCACCTGCGATGGGCGTAGCGGTGCCAAGGCTTCCCGACAGCAACTGCAGAGTCACGGGGAAGCGGTCACCTACGAAAAAGGTTGCAGGTTTGCCGTCCTGGGCGCGCAGCAAAACCTGGCGCCCGCTTTGGACCAAGCTGAGCGCATCCGAAAAGTCGGCCGCGGCGCCGGGTAAAGTCAGCAGAAAAGTTGTCTTGCCTCCACCGAGGGCGACCAGCGGAGGGATCAGCGAACTGAGATTAAGCGGCCTGCCTGCTCTGCCCGCGCCCCCGAAAATTCCTGCGAGCAGCGTAGTCAGCGACGCGAGGTCCTTCGCCGCGCGCACTTGGTTGATCAGATTGGGATCAATGGGGATCAGACGGGAAGAGGAAGGAGGAGTGATGCCCAGCTTGCGCGCGGTGTTGCGGTCCACCTCGAGCAGTTCGACTTCCAGCATGACTTCGCCGCGCGCACGTTCGACCTGGCGGATCACTTCGCTGGCCAGTGCCAGGGTTTCGGGAGAATCGCGCATGGTAATTGAGCGACTGTGTGCGTCGAGTTCGATGTGTGTGGACCCGGAAATCTCGCGCAGGATGCGCAAGAGTTCGGTCATCTCCTCAGGACCCACGGACGCGGGCAGGGGAAAGGTTTGTTCCACGCGCAAGCCGTACTCGCGGCGCTTCTCGGGGGTGTCAGCTGCAACGAAGAGCAACGTGGAATTCACCGGGCGCCAAAACGTGTGCGTTTCCAGTTCCAGGAGAGAGAGCGCGGTGACCAAGTCCAGGTTCTCCACGCTGAGCTTGACGTTGTGCGAGACCAGATCGGGATCGAATGCCGCCTTGACTCCGAAGGCGAGAGCTACTTGCTCATAGGCCGTACGTGTGTCTCCACGGAGCTCCAAACTTCGCTTGCCTGCCTCGGGCTGCAGATGCGGAACCCCGGCGAGAGGCGGTTCGACTTGGGCCTGACGTTCGTCCTCTTCCATCGCGCGCATCTGTACCAGGCGCTCCCCAACGATTGCATTAGACGGATCGATGGTCAGCGCGGCTTCCAGTTGCCCAGTCGCTCGGTGAAGATTTCCCGCAAGTGCATCGCGCTCCGCGGCCTCCACGCGTTCCCGGACCAGTTTCGAGCGTAACCCCGCAGCCTTGGCGACAATACCGAGGTCTTGCGGCGCGTACCGGACGGCCTCATCGTAGTCCGACAGCGCTTCCTCGAAGCGGCCCTGGGCGGCCGCTTTGTCGCCGCGTTCGGCCGCTTCTCGGGCACGTTTCGGATCGGCTTGGAGAACTTGACGCGGCGCAGACCGTGCCTGCTGCATCATCGGGGAAGGGATCGCGGGTCCCTGAGCAGGGATCGGCAGGGAGACGAGCATGAAGGATAGGAGCAATGATGCAGTTGAGCGAATGGAGTGGAGCGTCATGGCTGATGGATGCCAGGCATTATTCTACCGTGGAGTTGGTTGCTGGCGGGCTTAGATCAACGGCCCACTTGGGAGTAGGATGGCTCTTCTGGCGGGAATGTTTTTCCGGAAGAGCGTTGAGACCTCGTGAGTTGTTGGGACAAGGGCTACTTGGAGATGCGTCGCTCCATGGCATAAACAATCGCCGCGAATATCGCAAAATAGAAAATGAAATTCACGGCAAGCGATAGGTCCAGAAATCCGCCAATCGTCGAGGCCAGCGACTTGGGCCGGTGCGGAAATATATGAGAGGCAACCCCCATCCCCGGGGCAATGAGGTAGAGCAACGGAGCTGGCAGTTCCTGTCCGTACCCAACCGCGAACCCCAGCGCGAGAAATCCTGCCGGCAGGGCCATCACCGCAGGAAAGACCACGCGGACCAGCATAAGTCGTAACATTGGCTCTGATTCTATCAAAGTGGGCCGACTTACCCACAGTTACCCTAAAGGCACATCGAGCCATTTCCCTTCCCCCAAGTCCCGAAAGGTCTTGCATCATAGAGGTACCCCCAGCCGGCCGTAACTTCAGGAGGAAGAATGCGTAATTTGTTGATTCTATTAGGACTTATGTTCTTCATAGCGGGCCCCGTTTGCGCCCAGGATTACCCCAAAGCGGAAATCTCGGGCGACTATATGTATATCCGCGTCAACCCCGGCGGAGGGGCCTCCGGCATAAATTGCCATGGGGGGGCCGGCTCAGTCGCCGGAAACCTCAATGACTGGTTCGGGGTTGTGGGCGAATTTGGCGGGTGTCGCGTCTCCGGCCTGCCATCCGGCGTAAGCTCTCACGCCTTCACCTACCTTTTCGGTCCCCGCGTTTCCTACCGCAATACCAGCAGGCTTACCCCGTATGCCCAGGTGCTCTTCGGCGGTGAGCGCGCTACGGCCAGCGTCTCGGGTGTTGGTTCGGGTTCCAACAACGCGTTCGCGATGAGTCTGGGTGGCGGCGCCGATTATTCGGTGAACGAGCACATCGCCATCCGCGTGATCCAGGCAGAATACCTCTATACCCGCTTTGGAGGCACGCACCAGAACAACGCGCGCATTGAAGCAGGCATCGTCTTCCGCTTCGGCGGAAGGTAAATCCATATGGGGGCCGGGTCGCGCCGCCCCCGGCGCGGCCCGCCACCTAAATTTCCCGCGAGTTACGGCGCCTTCCAGAGCGTGCTGTTTCCGGGGTCACGCAGTTGAATCGATGCGCCAGGCGTTCTCTTTACCGTGTCGGCCACCACAGGCTGGCCGGTGCCCTTGGTCAATTTCCGGGTCTCCTCGACTGCGTTGCCCAGGATCGTGGTGAATCCCTTCTTGTCCTTCAGCCAGAAAACAGATGTATCGTCGTCGGCCGTCAATAGCGCACGCACTTGATGGTCCGCACTGTGCAGCACCAGTTCCGGCGTTTCCGTAACTTCCAGCAGCGCCCGCTGGTTCTGATCCTTGTCAAACAAGATAATTTTGGGTCCTTCTGCGCCGTTCACCACGATCTGCGCCTTGGACTCGTAATTCGCATCGTAAAACGAGAGGAAAGTAACGCCGTTCTTTGTGCCAAGTTCCGCGACGGTTTTGCCCTCATCATCCACGACGGTGAACTTCCGTGCGCGCATCGCGCCGGCCTGGAAAAGCGCGGGGTGAATCAGGAACCAGATCTCGACGCCGAGTAAAACCGTCGCGATAGCCACGAGCCACCGCAGCGTCTTGACCCAGTCTTCTACCCGCTGGATTCGCCCCTTCAGATCGGTAGCTTGCAAGTCCGTCGCCATCGCCACACCTCCGCCCGCAGAACATTCGCGCAACCGTTGCTTTCTTCGTCTCGTGGTCCACAGTATATGCAATCCCCGAAGTGACTTTGCTTGTTTTTTGCAGCGTTTCAGAAATGCCTCCTATGCGAAGATAGTGCGGACTTTTTTCATTCAGGGGCAGACCATGAAATCCTGGCAGACCATCTCCTTCCTCGCACTCGCCACAGCATTCGTTTGCGGATCTCTTTTTTTCTGGCCGCGCGCCGTACGCACGCAGCAACCCGCACCGGCGCAATCGCTCACCATCGAGGAGTATCAGCCGAAATCCACACTGGTCGTGAAGGAACACAAGATCGAGCGCGCGAAGTTTCCTTTCATCGACATTCACAGCCACCATTGGGACGTCACGCCGGAATACGTGGACAAGCTGGTGAAGGAGATGGATTCCATTAACTTGCAAGTTCTCGTAAATCTGAGCGGCGGTAGCGGAGAGCATTTGAAGCATCTTATCGGGGTCATGAAAGGACGCTACGCCGACCGCTTCGTCGTTTTCGCGAACATGAGTTTCGACGACCTGAACATGCCGGGCTTCGGCAAACGCCAGGCGGCTCGTCTCGAGCAGGACATCAAAAATGGCGCGCAGGGGCTGAAAATTTTCAAGAATTTCGGCATGGACCTGAAATATGCGAACGGCGAGCGTGTCCATGTGGACGATCCGGAATTCGATCCCGTCTTTGAAAAATGCGCCGAGCTGAAAATTCCCGTGCTGATTCACGTTGCGGAGCCTTCGGCGTTTTTCGATCCGTGGGACAAAACCAACGAACGCTGGCTTGAACTGAAGGAATTTCCCCAGCGCGCTCGGCCGCCCTTGAGGTATCCACCGTTTGAAACACTGATAGCTGAGCGCAATCACCTGTTTGCCAAGCACCCGAAAATAAATTTCATCGCCGCGCACCTCGCGTTTCACGGAAATGATCTCGAGCGCCTAGGAAAACTATTTGATACCTATCCCAACGTGAACGTGGACATCGCCGCGGTTCTTGCCGAGCTCGGCCGCCAGCCCTATTCCGCGCACGATTTTTTGATCAAGTATCAGGACCGCGTGCTAATGGGCAAAGACATCTACGACGTGAACGAATACAAATGGTATTTCCGCTCGCTCGAAACGCGCGACGAGTTTTTCGAGTATTACCGCAAGCGCCATGCCTTCTGGCGCATCTACGGTTTCCAGGTTCCCGATGAAGTTCTGAGAAAGATCTACTACAAGAACGCCCTGCGCCTCGTCCCGGGCATAAACGCCAAACCATTTCCGGAGTGAGCGACAACCGGCACGTGCGACGACAACAGTGGTCGCGTATCACACGCATTCCGCACGGACCGATGGAGCTTCTTCCAGCCCAAGCCACTTGCGTGTATTCTGCCTTTCGGCGAAAACTGAAAGTAATAATTCATCGTTGAGGAACAATTCAAATGATGGCCGACCGGCGTTCGTTTCTTGCGTATTTTTCCGGCGTTGGATTGAGCTCGACACTTTTTCCCGGCGTTCTTTGGGGAAAGCTCGAGGAACAAAAAGCCACCAGCATCACAAAGGAGATGTTGCGGGAAGCGGCGGCGGTGGCCGGATTGACCTTCACGGAGCAACAGCTCGATCGCATGCTCGAAGGCGTGAACAAGAATGTTTTGGCGTACGAAGCAGTGCGCAAGGTGCCGCTCGACAACAGTGTTGCGCCGCCGCTGTATTTCAATCCTGTTGTTCCGGGACTGAAAATCGATCGCACGAAGCGCGCGTTTCGCCCGAGCGCTAGTCCGCGCGTGACCCGGCCGAAAAATTTGGAGGAGGCGGCGTTCTGGCCGATGACGCATCTCGCGGAACTGATTCGCACGAAGCAAGCCAGCTCGCTCGAACTCACGGAGATGTACCTCGAACGCATCAAGCGTTTCAATCCGAAGCTGCTGTGCGCGGTGAACGTGACGGAAGAGCTCGCGCTGCGGCAGGCGCGCGAGGCGGACAAGGAGATTGCCGCAGGGCGGTACCGCGGGCCGCTTCACGGGATTCCGTACGGAGTGAAAGACCTCGCCGCCGTCAAAGGCTATCCCACCACCTGGGGGGCGGCGTCGTTCAGGAACCGCATCATCGACACGGACGCAACAGTTGTCGCGCGCTTGAACGTGGCAGGATCCGTGCTCGTGGCCAAGCTTACGACCGGAGAACTCGCCCTCGATGACGTTTGGTTTGGAGGGCAGACGAAAAATCCCTGGGACCTCTCCATGGGATCGCAAGGATCGTCCGCGGGGCCGGCTTCCGCGACGGCGGCCGGACTCCTCGGATTTTCCATAGGCACCGAGACCGGCGGCTCGATCGTGGAACCCTCCGGAATCTGCGGCGTGAGCGGCCTGCGGCCCACTTACGGTCGAGTAAGCCGCTACGGTTTTATGACCCTGACCTGGAGTCTCGACAAGATTGGCCCGATGTGCCGTAGTGTCGAAGACTGCGCGCTGGTGCTCGAGGCGATCCAGGGACCGGATGATCGCGACCTGACTGTGCAGGAAGTGCCGTTTAATTGGGACGCGGGTCTGGACATTCGCAAACTTCGCGTCGGCTACCTGAAGGCGGCTTTTTCCAACACGCGGCAAACACCACAGGTGGATGCGAATGACGCCGCGGCGCTTGAAAAAATCCGAAGCCTGGGAGTAAATCTTGTCGAAATTGCTTTGCCGGAGCACGCGCACCTCGACATCGGGATGATTATCTATGGCGAAGGGAACGCTGCGCTGAGAGATCCCGTCGAGACAGAGCCTGAACAGTTGGTGCGGCAAGACCGCGTCGCGTCGCAAAACGCTCTGCGGCTGCTTCCCGCGATGGAATATATCAACGCCAACCGCGTGCGCATGCTCTTGATGCAAGAAATGGCTCGGATGATGGCGGATATTGATGTGTATCTCGTGCCGTTTGATTATTCGGATTACACGCCAAACCCCGTAGCGTCGCTGAATACTTCAGTGACCAATCTCACCGGGAATCCGTGCGTGGTCGTGCCGCACGGATTCAATGAAAAGGGAAATCCCACGAGTCTCACCTTCATCGGAAAACTTTTCGGCGAAGCCGAGATGCTTGCGCTTGCGCGAGCCTACCAGAACGCTACTGAGTGGCACCAGAAGCATCCAAAGTTGTTTACTGGCGTTTAGGCGAGTCAAGTCGCAGAGTGAGAGATTGTGTGTCGTAGATGAAAGGAGGCGTGAGGATGAAAGGGTCGAAGAGCGGCGAAAAAACGAGTAGCACCTATGTTAAGGATGAAAACCCGGAACTGCGGAAAGTCGTGCGAGGACTGAAAAATCTGGTTAGAGCGACAGTACCAGGAATCCGGGAAACGGTGAACGCCTGGGGCATACCGACGTTTGAGGCGGAGGATCCGTTCTGCTTCTACATGGTGGGCAAAAATCATGTGACATTTGGATTTCACTACGGCACTTCGCTCGGAGACCCGCAAGGGCTGCTCGAAGGTACCGGGAAAAACATCCGGCACGTGAAATTGCGCAGTCTCGAAGACTTGGAGCAAAAGGGTGTCAAACAATTGGTGCAAACTGCCGCCCGCTTTAAAGGCAAACCACCGATGCGCGGCATGAGCGGAAAGAGCAAGGCCGCTCGGGCCTGAGCCGCTTGCGCAACACCTGCTAATTCCTGCTAATAACAAATAACTGGAAATACGCGCAAAGCTCGCAACCCGGAGCTCGGCACAAGCATCCAACACTGAACCTGGGGGAATTGCTTTTTGCCAACCGGTGCTTTGCCCCAGGTGCCTCAGCGGAAATCCTCGCCCGCCCGACCCAGCCAATCCAAACTGGAGGGTAGTCGCATGAAAATTCTGAGAGGAGTCTTGCTTGCCTTGTTCGAGGCAACGCTGTGCTCTACGTTCAGCCTGAGCACTCGCGCCGATCAATGGGACAAGAAAACCACCGTGATGTTCAGCGAGGCGGTGGAAGTCTCCGGGCAAGTCCTTCAACCGGGGACGTACGTCTTCAGACTCTTAAATTCTTCCAGCGACCGTCACATCGTGCAGGTTTGGGATGCCGATGAGACTCAGATCATGGCCACCGTCATAGCCATCCCCGCCGAGCGCTCCGAGCCCGCAGACGACTCCATCTTCGAATTTGATGAGCGGCCTGTGGATCAGCCGGTGGCGCTCCGGGCGCGGTTCTATCCGGGCGATACGGTCGGGCAGGGATTCACATATCCCTATCACTATCGCCGATAGGCGGTTTGAACTTGCACAACTCTTTCCAACTGCATGGGTTCTTTGAACGAGGAAGCGACGAGGTTCTCGTCGCGGCGGGAGCCTTATCGCCTCTTGCAAAGCTGAATCGCGGGCTAGTTGTGCGCGTCATGCAAGACCAACGAAGGACCTGTACGAAAGGCCGGTGATGGGTTTGCGTCAGGACAGCGCGAAGCACAATCGGCTCAGCCACACTTGAGGCATGAGGCGTCAATTCTATTTTGCGATGCTCGGCATCGCGGTGCTTTCTCTACTGTCCGCCCAATCGGCGTCGGCGCAAGGGAAATCCTCGACCGGGCTGCGTCCCCTCAGCGCCCGCGAGGGGCGAGCGATTGTGCGCGAAACCTCCTTCGTGGAGACCTCCGAAGGACGCACGGAGGACTGCTCGCATTTTGTGCACGACTTGTATGAGCAGGCAGGGTATCCCTATCCTTACGCCAGCTCGCGCGACCTTTACTTGGGAACGGAGAACTTTGTGCGCGTGCGCGCTTCTCACCCGGGCGATTTGGTCGTATGGCGCGGGCACGTCGGCATTGTGTTGAATCCTCGGGAACATTCCTTCTTTAGTTCGGTGAATTCGGGGCCTAGGACGGAATACTACAATTCAGCGTATTGGCGCGCGAGAGGAATACCGCGATTCTACCGCTATTTGACCGATAGTCCATTGAAGGCGGCGCCATCGACAACTGAAAGGGCCAACCGCAGCCCGGAGCAAGGGCCAGCCGCTCCTGGAGCAAACGGACGGAGCGTACCTTATGGGCCGACTCTGGAAGCGGTGAAAACGGCGCCGACAAAAGTGCCCGCAGTGACTGCCCCGAGCGAAGAGAGTGTCGAGAGCGGCAAAGCAGCAGCAATTGCCCCGCAAATAGTGCTGCACATCTCCGGTAAGCAACCTACGGCAGCGGATGTAGCGCAGGGATTCGCTGATGTAAGTCGTGCTGCCGGCGAAATCCTGCGAACGGGGAATCTCGAGCAGCTGGAACGGTCCGTGATGATCTATCAAGATTTGCGAGTGACGGACGTCGCGATCAAAGGCAAGCGCGGCAGCGCGCAGGTTGAGATCGACTGCATCGCCCGGTTAGCCGCAGGGCAAATGCAATCCCAGCAAGATGGAGAACAGCTTGGGCTGGAACTCCAGCGCACGAAAAAAGGCTGGGTGATGAATGGGTCGAATGAAAATGCCTTTGTCCCTCGGGATGCAGCGCTGCGCATCCTGGTAGCGCGGCTCGCGTTGCTCACTCAACGCGAGGACGCCAGTGCAGCGAAGGAGCACGAACAGGCGCAAATCATCCGCTTGCTGAGTCTCCTGGTCGCAGAAAACTAAACTCCCTCCCGGTAGTCATTTTCAAAAGCACTGGTCTGAGGCAATACCCCTGGGGAGTCTGGATCCGCTTATACCATTCGTAAATGGCATTCACGAAAAAGGCCCCAGAACTCGAAGCTCCGAGGAAATTGAAACCAGGTGGAGCTGAAAGAGCTGTTGACGTTCGCTTCGCGCCTCGCCCTTCAGCTTGACTCGGCCAGGGCCGTGAGAGCAGAATCCCGGACGAAATCGTCTCTCGGACCCTGGGATCACTGTCATGTCGTGCACAGAAGCGTCCTCGGCCGACGCCCCACGTTTAGAAAAGGGAGTGCCATGATGCTGGGCCACACCGCAAGAAGATTGATGTTCGGCTTGCTCACAGCGATCTTGTTCTGCGTTACGACCCTGGCCCAGCAGAATTCGCCTACAGAACCTTACCGTGTGGTCCACGGATGGCCGGTGTTGCCGGACAATTTTGTGTTTGGGCAAATCAGTGGAGTTGCGGTGGATTCGCACAATCACGTTTTTGTTTTTAATCGCGCGGAAAACTCCTGGGCCGCGGACAAGTCGCATCCCATTCCTTCTCCGACAATTCTTTGCTTCGACGGCGCCACGGGAAAACTACTGACTTCGTGGGGAGAAAATCGCTTCCTCGAGCCGCACGGGATGCGAATCGATCGCAGCGACAACCTTTGGGTCACCGATCGTGGGCTTCATCAGGTATTCAAGTTTTCGCATGAAGGCAAGCTCTTGATGACGCTGGGAACCGAGCGCGTTCCGGGGCTCGATGGTACACACTTCAACAAGCCCACCGACGTGGGATTCGCCTCGGACGGCAGTTTTTACGTGAGCGACGGCTACGGAAACAGCCGCATCGCCAAATTATCCGCCGATGGAAAATTCCTGCTGGACTGGGGCCACAAAGGCGACGGGCCGGGTGAATTCAACCTGCCGCATAACGTCGTTGTGGACGCCCAGGGGCGCGTGTACGTTGCCGACCGCATGAATGTGCGCATCCAAGTGTTCGATGCGGATGGAAAGTTCCAGTATCAATGGAAAAGCGAAGAGCTGGGCCGTCCGTGGGGGCTGGCGATGGGGCCAAATGAACTGCTGTATATGGTCGACGGCGGCGACCTGAAACCCGGGCCTCCGGACCGCGGGCGCATCCTCAAGTTGGATCTGAACGGGAAAATCCTCGCCAAGTGGAGCCGCCTCGGAAACTACGACGGTCAGATCTATTGGGGGCACGCTATCGCGGTCGGAAGAGACGGCGCGGTTTACGTGGGGGACGTGAACCACAGCATGAGGGTGCAAAAGTTCGTTCCACGCTGAAACCATGGGCAACTCGCGGATGCGCGGTTGAGACGCGCTTCGGGAAAATTTGAACTGCCCCGGTACTACTCTTCGTGATCGAGGGGTTTCCCGTCCGGTCCGACCTGCACCTCGGATTTCTTTCCGTTGCTTTCGAGCTTGGCTTCGTACGCGACGAGCTTGCCTTTTTTGGTGATAGATTCGACTTTGATGATCTGGCCCTTGCCCGCTTTGGCCTTCAATCCGGCTTTCACATCCGCGGGGAGGGAGTCGAGAGCAACTTGTTCCTCGACCTCGGCGACCGTGCCGTCGGCGGCGATGAGAACGTCCTTGCTGTGACCATTGACCATCATTTCCGCTTCATAGAAGGTCTGGCCATTTTCTTTTTCTGTGGAAAATCCGCGAATGGTGGCTCCTTCGCTTTGTGCCGCGACTGTTTTCTCGACAGCGGGCGGAAGGTCGGAACGTTTGATTTTCTTTTCCTGGGCGGACGCGCTTCCTGCAAGCAGTAATCCGCCGGCCACAAGTCCTGCCAGATAATTTGTCTTCATTATCGCTCCCTGACGCGGGAAACGTCCGCCGCGTTGACACAAATCTATCATCGGCTGCCTAAACAGGAGATGAACAGGACTTTGAAATACGCTTGTGCCAAAAGCTATCCACTTTTCCGTCAGCTCATTAGAAAGAAGCACGCATTGCTGTCTGTTGAAGCGTGTCGGCCCAGGAGCCACACCGGGACCATACACAGGCAGAATATAGAGAGTGCAAAACCGGGGTACCACACGCCAAGGGGAGAATGGAAATGGAGTGCAGAAAGCTTTTGCACAGAAAGGCACAGGGGTGGGGAAAACAATTTTGGAGGGGGGCTTGACGAAATACAAGATTCCGGTATACTTGCAAATGGTTCGGGGGCTGTGTCGGCCTGCCGGGCTGAACAGGGGATTCACGGTCGGGTCTGCGGTAAATCATTCAGATCCTAGGTGAGGGACCTACGAGTAACACGGGCTAGAAATCTGTTGAGCTTCGCGTGGAGCCACCGCAGGGTGTGGTGGCTGCTCCCGGCGCTCGACGCCGGGTTTTTTATTTCTAGAGGCTGGAGGCTAGAAGCCGGAGGCTGGACAAGCCAAAGGAGAAAAGCCAGGCGCTAGAAACAGAGCTGGAAGGCGAGATCACGCAAAGCGATCCGGTAAGTCCCGCCAGACACGTCCCGAGCCGAATTTCGGCGTGACCGCTCAGCGGTCATATTCTGGGACATTCCGATGGACTCGGAATAAACGTTCTTTGACAACAGAAAGGCTGGCAAGTCCACGCCGATAACCTTGTGCGGATTACGGTCCGTATAGGGGAATGAAGGTGTGGATTATTTACAAGTTCTGCTCGAGTTGAGCAAAACTGTGGAAAATACAAAGGCAGCTTACTCAAGCCAAGTGGCGAGTGACGAGTAGCGAGTGGCGAGACCGCGAGAAATTTTGGTGCGCGATTTGCGGCGAGTCGTTTGGCACGAGGCATATCCAGATACCGCGGAGTCGAAAGCCTGTGTTGCGAGAGATCGCCATGCAGGAAAAATGGAGACGCGGGAATGGGGATGTTGACGCTGGATTGGAGGGACCGGTCTAAAGACCGGCCACTACAAGGAGCGGCGAGATAAACACGCCGTTAGAAAACAACGAAGACAGTTTGAGTAAGTTTTATGATTAAGCTACTAAGAGCGTACGGTGGATGCCTTGGCGCCAGAAGGCGAAGAAGGACGTGGCAAGCTGCGAAAAGCCCCGGGGAGCCGCAAGCAGGCTTTGATCCGGGGATATCCGAATGGGGAAACCCGACGAGATGAACTCTCGTTACAGCCCGCTGAATACATAGGCGGGTATGAGCCAACCCAGGGAAGTGAACCATCTCAGTACCTGGAGGAAAATAAATCACAGAGATTCCGAAAGTAGCGGCG
>JACXTT010006093.1_pt1 | contig 17317 bp, 14 predicted proteins | sample 9270951 | NCBI WGS metagenome assembly JACXTT01 (sample SAMN15532306, study PRJNA645909) | rock metagenome | isolation source: weathered quartz diorite | place: Puerto Rico | collected 2017-06-21 | reverse complement strand
GGCGGCTGGACGGTCTGGGGCCTAGGGGTCGCCGCGATCATCGGCCTCGCGTACCTGCGGTTCCTGTGGCGATTGCCGCCGCGTACGCGCTGGCAATTCTTGGTCGCCGGCGGCATCTACGTGGGCGGCGAGATGGTGGTTCAGCGGCTCAACGAGGTGTTCTACAACCTCTACGGCGGCGTCGAATCGCTGCCGTACAAGTACCTCGCCGCGATCAAGGAAGGCGGCGAGATGGTGGGCGTGGCGCTGTTCATGCGCGCGATCCTGCTGTACATGAGCGCGAACGCCGGCTCGGTGGTGGTGGACGTGGAATTGTCGCGCTAGCGGCACTTGAATCCCCCTGAAGCGACCGCCGTTAGCGCGGGCGCCTCGGGGGGGGCGCCGCGAGCCCCTTCGCGACCCGGGCCGACTGCCCGGAACGTCAAATTTGACTGCCGTCTAGGCCGTGAGAATGGGCTACAATTCATGCGGGTGGAGTCCGATACCTATGTCGACATCGAGACCCACGCGCGGCCCTGACCGGAGTCGCCAGGCCGGTACCTCCCCATCGCGCCTGGGCGATGACCGCCGCGGGCAGGACCCTGGGGGCTCGCGCTCGGCGTAGTCGCCTCCCCCAGTGGCTCTCGGAGTTGCCATGTGGTCCCCCCTCGCGCGTCCACGCAGCCCTCGATCTGACCCGCTGACCCGGATGTTCCCCGCAAATCGAGATCCCCACGAAGGCCGCCGCACTCGACTCGGTGCCTGCGCTCCGTGGGTGTCGGTGCTTGCCCTGGTGGCGGCGCTCGGAGCGCCGTCCACGGCGCGAGCGCAGAGCTTCACGATCACCGCCAGCGCAGGGACGGGAGGCTCGATCGCACCCTCGGGGGCGGTCGTGGTGTCGAGCGGGGCGGACCAGGCATTCGTCATCACGCCCGATGCCTGTTACACGATCTCCGACGTGCAGGTCGACGGCGTATCGGTTGGGACCCCGCCCACGTACACGTTCGCGAACGTCACGGCCGACCGCACGATCGCGGCGTCGTTCGCGCTGCAATCGCCGACCGTGTCGGTGACGAGCGACGTGAACCCGTCCCCGTGGGGCCAGGCGGTGACGTTCACCGCGACGGTGACGCCGTCCGCCGCCACCGGGACGATCACGTTCAAGGACTCGCTAACCACGCTCGCCACGGTCGCGCTCTCGGGTGGCACCGCGCAGATCGTCAAGTCGAACCTGTTCGCGGGCAACCATACCCAGATCACTGCGTCCTACTCGGGAGACGCGTGCTACGCGCCGAAAACCTCGGCGCCCTACTCGCAGCGCGTATCCCGCGCGGCGTCGAGCGTGAGCCTGGCGTCCAACGTCAATCCGTCGGTGTTCACTCAGACGGTCACGTTGACGGCGACCGTGACGCCGGCCGGAGGCACCGGACGCGTGACGATCTACGACGCCGGCAGCCCGATCGGTACCGCGGCGGTGAACTCCTCGACAGGGCTCGCTACTCTGAACGTCGGCAACTTCGTCCCCGGGACCCACAGCCTGACGACGACCTACCCGGGCGACGCGCACCTCGAGCCCGACACCTCGGCGACGTACGACCAGGTGGTCGACAAGCAGGCGACGTCCATCGACTTGAGCCAGGACCCACCCGCGTCGGCGTGTCAGCAAACGGTGACGCTGACGGCGTCGCTGACGCCCAGTGACGCGACCGGCTCCGTGGAGCTCTTCGACGGCGCCACCTCTCTCGGCACCGCCGCCATCAACTCCGGCATCGCGACGCTCGCGGTCTCGACGCTCCCGGTCGGCACGCGTTCGATCACGGCGAGCTACGGCGGGGACACCTACCGCGCCTCCGGCCAGTCTTCGCCGATATCGCACGACGTCAGCCTCGCGACGCCCGCAATCGTGGTGACCACCGACGTCAATCCTTCGGCATGGGGTCAGGAGGTGACGGTGTACGCGACGATGACGCCGTCATCGGCGACCGGCACCATCACGTTCAAGGATTCGCTGACGACGCTCGGAACGGCGACGCTTGCAGGCGGCGTCGCGGAGATCTTCAAGCACGACTGGTACACCGGCAACCATACGTCGATCACGGCGACGTATTCGGGCGACGCCTGCTTCACGACCAAGACTTCGACGGCCTATTCCCTGCTCGTAAGCCGTGCTCTCAGCAACGTGTCACTGGTGAGCGACACGAACCCGTCGGCGTTCAGCGACATGGTGACGCTCTACGCCTCTGTACATCCGATTGGCGCGACGGGGCGGGTGGGCTTCTACTCCGATAGCAATCTCGTCGGCACCGCGGCGGTGAATTCTCTGAACGGCCTGGCGATTCTGAAAGTCGACAATCTGTTGCCCGGGAACCACACGCTGACCGCCGGCTATCCCGGCGACTCCCATGTCGCTCCAGGCGCCTCGGGGCCGTACGACCAGGTCGTCAGCACGATGGCCTCCTCAACGGCGCTCTCGTCGAACATCAATCCCTCCGAGTCCGGCGAGCAGGTGACGCTGACCGCGACGGTGAGCCCGAACGACGCCACGGGCACCGTGAACTTCTTGGACGGCGCGACCTCGATCGGGTCGGCGCCCGTCAACTCCGGAGTGGCGACGCTGGCCGTGTCGACGCTGTCGATCGCGACCCACTCGCTCACCGCGAGCTACGGCGGCTGCTCGCTCTACACCGGATCCACATCGCCGACCTACTCGCAAGACGTCGTGATCAGTCACCCGCCAGTGGTGAACGTGACGTGGCCGAACGGCGGCGAGAACCTCGACGTCGGCAGCAACGTGACGCTGACCTGGACGGCGACCGACAACCCGCCCGTCGCCACGGTGACGCTCGACGTGTCGCGCGACGACGGCGCCACCTGGACGCGGATCGCCACGGACATCGCGAACAGCGGCTCGTACGCGTGGGCGGTGGTCGGTCCCGGAACGAACACCGGCGCGACGAAGGTGTACAGCGCGCTGCTGCGCGTGGCGGCGACGGACGGTTACGGCGTCACCGGCTACGGGTCCAGCACCGCGCCGTTCTCGCTGTTCGACACTCAGGTGAGCGTGATCGTCACCCCGCTCGGATCCGAGGCGCTGGACTCGGGGATTCGTCTCAAGTGGTCGATCGGGAACCGCAGCATGTTCGCTCGGCTCGAGCTGGAGCGCTCGCCGGCCGAGGTCGGGCCGTGGGCGACGCTGGGGATCAGCCTCGAGGACGATGCCGGCGTCACCACAGCGACCGACCGCACGGTCGAGGCCGGCAAGACCTACTATTACCGCCTGCTCGGGACGATGAGCGGCGGAGCCCAGTCGACGTTCGGGCTCGTCAAGGCCACCGCGTGGGCGCCTGCGGAATTCGCCCTCAGCTTCGTGTGGCCGAACCCGACGCGCGGCCCCCTGACGATGCAGTTCACCGTGCCGAGGGAATCCCGCGTCAAGTTGAGCGTGCTGGACCTCCAGGGTCGCGAGGTCGCGCCCCTGACCGAAGGCAGCTACCCCGCCGGACGCTTCCAGGTCGATTGGGACGGGCGTTCGGATCGCGGCACCGTGCCGACGGGGCTTTACTTCGTACAGCTCGTCACGCCGGACAAGCGGATGGTCCGCCGCGTGACCATCGCGCGGTGAGCGAAGCCCGGGCAACCGCGGAACGTGGTCCCAGCCCCGAGGGGCTGGCTCCGCTCGGGGCCGTGCCGGAGGCGGGTGGCACCCGATTCCGCGTGATCGCCCCCGAGGCCGAGAGCCTCGAGGTCGTCGTCGAGGCCACCGATGGCCCGGACCGCGTCGTGACGCTGACGGCGGGCGACGACGGAGTCCACGAGTGCTTCGTCGACGGGGTTACCGCCGGCGCCCGTTATCGTTACCGCCTGAACGGCCGCGCGATGCTGCCGGACCCGGCGTCCCGCTACCAGCCCGACGGCGTCCACGAATCGTCGGAGGTCGTCGATTCGTCGACGTTCGCGTGGCGGCACACCGAGTGGGCGGACCGACCGCTCGAGCGGACGGTTCTCTACGAGCTGCACGTCGGAACGTTCACGCCGGCCGGCACGTTCGCCGCGGCGATCGAGCGGCTGACGTATCTGCGGATTCTCGGCGTCACTGCCATCGAGCTGATGCCGGTTCATGACTTCCCCGGCGAGCGCAACTGGGGCTACGACGCCGCCGCGCTCTACGCTCCCGCCCGCTGCTATGGGCGCCCGGATGACCTGCGGAGCTTGATCGACGCCGCGCACGGCTTGGGGCTCACGGTGATCCTCGACGTCGTCTACAACCACCTGGGCCCCGACGGCGCCTACGCCGCGACGTTTCATCGCGGCATGCTCAACGGCGACCGCCCCACACCCTGGGGAGCGAGCATTCACCTCGACGGGCCGAACGGTCGGCTCGCCCGCGAGTTCCTGATCCAGAACGCGCTCTACTGGCAGCGCGAGTTCCGCGTCGACGGGTTCCGCCTGGACGCGACGCACGCGCTGCATGATTCGAGCGAGCCGCACTTCCTCGAGGAACTGGCCAGGCGCCTGCGTGAGGCGGCGGAGCCGAGAAGCTGCGTGCTGATCGCCGAGGACGGGCGCAACCTGAACACGCTGCTGCATCCGAGCGAGCGCGGCGGCTACGGGCTGGACGGCGAGTGGGCCATGGACCTCCACCATCAGCTCCACCGGGTCGTGACCGGTGAGCGCAACCTGTACTACGCCGGGTTCAGAGGCTCGACAGAGGATCTCGCGCGCGCCATCACGCAGGGCTGGATCTACACGGGCCAGCACGATCCTTACACGGGCGGTCATCGCGGGACGGATCCCGGCGACATCCCCGCGTGGCGATTCGTGTCGTACCTCCAGAACCACGACGAGGTCGGCAACCGGCCGCAGGGTGACCGGCTGCCCGCGATCGCGGGGCTCGCCGCGTATCGAGCCGCGATGGCGCTGCTGCTCACGTCGCCTCAGACGCCCATGCTGTTCATGGGCGACGAGTGGGGCGCGAGCACTCCGTTCCTGTTCTTCACCGACCACAAGACCGCCATCGGCAACAAGATTGCCGACGGCCGGCAGGCATTCTTCGTCCGCTGGGCGGGCCCGCAGGCCGAGGGCGCGCTGCCCGCGATCCCCGATCCTCAGGCGCCCGAGACGTTCGAGGCGAGCCGCCTCAATTGGGACGAGTCGCAGAAGGAGCCGCACGCCTCGACCCTGCGTTACGTGCGCCGGCTGCTCAAGCTGCGCCGCGACGACCCGGCGATGCGATCGGATCGCCGCGAGGACTTCGAGGCTCACGGCCTGCGCGGGCGCTCCGCGCTGCTGCTGAGGCGCGCGTCCGGCGCCCCCACGCTCGCCGTGGTCGCCGCATTCGAAGGCGGAAACACGGTGCGCGTTCCCGAGGCGGCGTTGGGGAACACGCGCGCGTGGAAGCCCGTGTTCTCGAGCGAGGATCGCGAATTCGCCCCCGACCCCGGTCCGCTCGAGCTTCAGTGGTCGAGCAACGGGCTCGAGATCCGCTTCGGGCGTCCCGGTGCGGTGGTGTTGCGCGGGCCGGTGGCGTAAGCAGCCAGGCCGGCGCCGCGCACCGACGCCTATTTACCGCTTGCCGATGGGATCCCCAGCCACTCGAGCGCTTCCGCCGTCGTGCGGAACACCCGCGACGTGATGCCGACGCCCTCACTGAAGACGGCGCCCATCTGGCTCAGGCCGAACTGGACGTCCGGCGCCGCCACCACTGCGCATCGCTGGCCAATCCGCTCACCGTAGGTTCCGAGGAACTCTGCGACCGAGCGGATCTCGTCCGTGGGGCGAGTCGGTAAAGATTCCGATCGGGACACGTCCACCAACAGCGCGACGCGAGGCGGACAATTCGGATCGTTCATCGCATTGAGAAACTGCCGGACGACATCCGCCGACAGATAGGTGCCGACACATTCCATGGTGAGTAGACCTTCGTGAATCTTGTACGTCACTGGCATTGATTTCTCCTGAGAATCTCCTGATCTCGCGACCGGATCTATATCGGCCCTGATGGCTCTTAGCCGGTATGGTTTCACCTTCGGCCGGTGGGCGCCAGCGGGGGAACTCCCCACTGACACGCTCCGGTCCACTCCCGTCCCATTGGGGCTGGCCGGCGACACTGCCGCTCCGGTAGAAGCGAACCTCGACTCGCTCGAGCGTCGCCAGACCCTCGCCGACGGCACGATCCACGATGGGCGTGAACGCCTCGATCTTCTCAAGGCTGTCAACCACCTCGATCACGATCGGTAGATCTTCGGATAGCCGCAGGATCTTCGCCGTGTGCAGCCGGCTGTGAGCCCCGAAGCCTTCTATCCCGCGCAGCACCGTCGCGCCCGCCAGGCCGGACGATACGTGGCGCGACCCGCGGATCAGGCCCGCTGCGGCTCGCGGATCGCCTCCCGGGGCCCGATCTTCCGGAGCACGTCCTGGAATCGTCGGGACGCGTGGAGAATCCCCAGCGCCGGTTCGCGCCCGACAAATGCCATCCACCCCACGCGCTCGTCGTAGGCGCGCTCGAGGTAATCGAGCGCCGTGTCCTCGTCGCCGAGGTGCGCGTATGCCATGGCCAGCCCCTGCGGCCAGATGAACTCGGTCGTTTCCCGCTTCCGCACGTCGGCCAGGATCGACCGAGCTTCGGCCTGCTCGCCGGCGCGGGCGAGAGCGTAGGCAAGCATCACCACGTAGAGCGAAGCTCCCTGGGACAGCGTGACGGCGTCACGAAACGCGGCGACCGCCTCCCGCTCTAGGCCGGCATGCGCGCACACGAGGCCGTGCGAGAACGCCGCATAGGGCGACGACGGCTCGATCTCGCGCAGGCTCCGACCGTCGGCGACCGCCTGCCCCAAGCGGCCCGCAAGGTAGAGGACGAACGTCGCGTTGCCGCGAACCGCCATCGCGGTGGGATCGAGCTGACACGCCTGCTCGCGCTGCAGGATCGCTTCGTCGAAGCGCCCCTGCGCGCACAGGTGCATCGCGTAACACACGCGGATCATCGGCGCATTCGGATTCAGCTCTACCGCCCGAGCAAACTGGGCGCCGGCTTCGTCCCACCGGTACTCGTACCACTCGTGATACATGCCGAGCGTGAAGTGCGCCTCGGCGCTGTTCGGGTCGAGCGTCAGCGCCGTCGAGCCCAGAGCGAAGACCTCCGGGTAGGTGTCGTGGGGCCGCACGCCCCAGTAGCCCGCCCCCAGGTAGATCTGCGCCTCCGCGAGCGAGGCGTAGGCGCGCGCGAACTTGCGATCCCGCTCGATCGCCCGGCGGTAGTAGTCGAGCGCCTTGGCGAAGTCCGCGGGAGTGACCTTGTCGTAGTGGTGACGGCCGAGCAGGTAGAGCTTGTAGGCCTCGAGGTCCTCGGTCGGCTTCATCGCCAGGCGCGAGCGGTCCGACGGGCTGAGCTGGGCGTGCAGCCGCTCGGCGATCCGCTGCGCGACGTCCGTCTGGATCGCGAACACGTCGGCCATCTCGCGATCGTAGGTCTCGGCCCACAGCTGCTCGTCGTTCTGGGCCGAGAGCAGCTGAGCGCCGATGCGCAGCTTCGTTCCGGCGCGCCGGACGCTTCCCTCGAGCACGTGAGACACGCCCAGCTCGCGCCCGACCTCGAGCACGCTCTGCGGGCGATGCTTGTAGCGCAGCGTCGACAGCCGAGACATGACCTTGAGGCCGGGGATCTTCGAGAGCTGCGCGATGATGTCCTCGGTGATGCCGTCGGAGAAGTACTCGTTGTCGGGATCGGCGCTCATGTTCTCGAACGGCAGCACCGCTACGAAGCGCTGGGTCGACCCGGAATCGGCACTCGCCGCCGGCGTCACGTCCGCCCCACGGGTCGCTCCGCCGTACACCGCGCCCGAATCCTCGAGCGCCGCGGCGAACTCGGCGGCGGCCGCGAACCGGTGGGCCGGGTCTTTGGCGAGCGCCTTCGTGATCGCGCGCTCGAGCGCCACGGTCACCTCGGGGCGCGCGACGCGGACGTTGGGCACCGGATCGTTGGCGTGCCGCATGAGGATCGCCTGCGGGCTCGTTCCTGTGAACGGCGGGCCGCCCGCGAGCATCTCGTACAGCACGCAGCCGAGCGCATAGATGTCGCTCCGACCGTCGAGCTCCGCGGTACCGCTGCCCTGCTCGGGGCTCATGTAGGCCGGAGTGCCGATCACGATTCCGACGGTGGTCAACGCCGTTCCCGTCGCGGCTTCCTTGATGGCGCGCGCGATGCCGAAGTCGGTCACGAGGGCATGGCCGTCGTGCCACAGGATGTTGCCCGGCTTCATGTCGCGATGCACGACGCCGGTGCGGTGTGCGTAGTCGAGCGCACCGGCGACCTCGCACGCGAGCCGAGCCGCCTCGCTCACCGGCAGCCGTCCGTCACGCGAGAGCCGCAGGCGCAGCGATTCCCCCTCGACGAACGGCATCGTGTAGTAGGGAATGCCGCCGGACTCCCCGGCGCTCAACAGCGGAATGATGTGCGGGTGGAGGAGTGAGGCGGCGAGCCGGATCTCGCGCCGGAAGCGCTCCGCGTTGACGGCGGCAGCCATCTCGGGTGGCAGCACCTTGACGACGATCCGCCGCTCGAGCGCCGTGTCCTTGGCCACGAACACGCGGCTCATCCCGCCGCCCCCGAGCTCGCGCTCGAGCACGTAAAGGCCGCCCAGCGACGCCTGCAGCTGGTCCCGTAGCTCGGTGCTCACGCGCGGGCCTCCATGAACGCCGCCCCGGGGCGGCGACGCCTTGGGGCAGTCCGGGCGCGGATAGTATCAGCTTCGGACCCCAGCGCCGATCGGTGCCCGCGCCCGATTGGACGCCGACCGCTCGTCGCCACTTTCGGGTTCCAACGCCCGCTCCGGCCGTTTCACGCTCGGGGCGGATCGCCATTTTGGGCTTCCGACGCCCGCCCCCGGCGGCGTAGAGTTTGGCTCCTGAGCCGCAACCCCTCGCGGCTGCCTTCGAGTAACGTCGTTGCGTGGTTCCCTCGCCCAGGAGGCTCGAATGCGCACCCGCCTCGCAGCTCTCGCAATCGCCGTCGGGCTGATCGCCGCCACGTCGGCACACGCCAGCCACCACCTGTGGAACTTCTCGGAGATCTTCTCGAACGCCGATGGCACCGTTCAGTACATGGAGCTGTTCACGGCCGACGCCAACGAACAGCTCGTGGGTGCCTTCGGCGTGACCTCGAACACCCACACCTTCAATTTCGTCACGAACCTTCCGAGCGCCGCCACGGCGAACACATGGATCCTTGTCGCGACGGCGAGCTTCACCGGCAAGCCGGGGGCCGTCCCTCCCGACTACATCATCCCGTCCAACTTCTTCCCGACGGGGGGAGGTACGCTCAACTACGCGGGCGGTGTGCAGGTGTGGAACTACGGCGCGGTGCCGACGGACGGCGTGCACTCCCTGCTGCGCAACGGCACGACCGCGGTCAATTCGCCCACGAACTTCGCGGGACAGACGGGGTCGGTCAACCTCGGGTCGTCCGTGCCCGTGCTGCCGACGTGGGGCCTGATCGTGCTCGTGGGGGCGATGCTGCTCGCGGCGAGCGGCATGCTGCGCAAGCGCGGGCCGGCGACGGCGTAGGTCTTCGGCCTGGAATCCTCTTCGAGTCGGCGGGGGCGAGCGACGCTCGCCCCCGTTCGTGTTAGCGCCGCGCGAACAGCGACAGGCCGAGCCCGCGTTCGAGCATCCAGATCACTGCCATCCACGCGATCGCGAACGATCCGACCCCCATCACGAGGCGGGGATACGTGCCGCGGCGAGACGCCGCGTACAGCAGCGGCAAGACCGGAATCACGATCGCGAGCTGGCCGATCTCGACCCCGACGTTGAACGATCCCAGCGCGAGCAGTCGCGCGTGGCGCGGCAACGACAGGTTGTTCAGCGCGCCCGCGAATCCGAGCCCATGAACCAAACCAAACGACAGCGCGATCACCCACGAGCGGCCCGGCAAGAACGGGCGCAGATTGTTCCATGCCGCGGCGAAAACCGAGAGCGCGATCCCCACCTCGACGAGCTGCGCCGGCGGCCTGAAGATTCCGAAGTACGACAGGCAAAGCGTCACCGAGTGGGCGAGCGTGAAAGCGGTCACGACCTTGACGATCTCGCGCGTCACCGGCGCGAGGCCCGGTCGCGGCGACCATCCGCTGCCGGAGCGAAGCAGCGGCGAGGGTAGCAGCAGCGCGAGCAGGAAGAGGATGTGATCGAGCCCGCTCCAGATATGCCACAGGCCCTCGCGGACGAACTCGGTGAGGATCGCCGCGAAGTGAAACTGCCGAATGTCCATCTGGGCCGAGCGCTCGGTCGCCCTCAGGACGCCCACACTGGTCACTCGCTCGTCCTCGACGGAGAAGTAGGCGCGGTGATTGGGATCGCGGTCGAACAACAGCTCGCAATGAAGGCCCAGACGCTTGGGTGGATGCGGACACGTCGCCGTGACGTGGAGCCGCACGAGGTTGAATTCCCGCTGCCACTCCATAGGAGCCGCGGTCAATTCGACGGGGCACGAGATGCTGTCGCCCGTCATCGACAGCGACCGCCCGAGCAGTGCCCGAAACTGGGCATCGTGGTCGCGCAGCTCCCGCCAGGCCGGCTCACCGGTCACGCCGGGATCGAGCCCCAGGGCCAGGCGTGCGTCGCGCAGGTCGATCTCCCACGTCCCCTCGATGTGGGAACCGTCGACGCGTAACTGCAGCTGACTCATGCCGACGCCGTGACCGGCCGCCGACGAGGCGGCCAGCAGCGCGGCCATGACGACGGCCAGAGTCACGCAGTGTCGAGCGAGCGGGCGCTTCGAACGCGGAGCCATGGATGGCGCGACGATGACAGGTTTGTGACGGAAGTTTGTGTGGTTCCGGGCGTTGGCGTCTGCCATCATAATAGCTGGTCAGGCCGCTCATCGAGGCCGCGGCTCATCACCGAGCGTGACGCAGTGGCTCGCCCTGCCGACCCCCGATCGCCCGGCGGAAAGAAGGGCTCCTCATGAAGCGCATCGTTCTGTACGCGGCCGCGCTCACCCTGGCCTCGACTCTCGGCGCAACGGCCGCGTGGGCGTTCGGGACGAAGGACGTCATCCAGATGTACCGGGATGGCATCTCCGACTCCCTGATCGTTCAGAAGATCGAGCATTCCGGGACGACCTTTCACCTCGACGCGAACGACCTTCGCAAGCTTCGAGACGCGGGAGTGTCGGACGAGATCGTGTCGGCCATGCTCGCCACGGAAGACCAAAACGGCCACGGTCCCTACTACTATCCGTATTACCCCTACTACCCGTACGATCCGTACTACTACCCGTACGTCCCACGGGTCACCGTAGGTCTGGGGTTCGGATTCTGCCGAGGATACTACGGGCACCGGTTCTATCCCGTACACCGAGCGTTCGTGTCGGGTCGTTTCGGCTTTCGTCGCTGATCCCCCCCGATGACCGGAGCGGCGCGATCCGACTCGACGCTCACGATCGAGTCGCTCGCGCCGCCCGACGGGCTCCCCATCGAGCGCCTCCGCGAGCCGCGTCAAGAAACCATGGTCGGTTCGACTCGAACCCTCATCACAATCCTGCGCCGCCGGTCGCGTTCACAACGCCGAGTCACGAGCATGCGTAGAACTTCGTAGCGACATTCCGTGGAAGTCCGCGGTGGTTTGCGTCTGTCCATCTGCGAGGATCGCGTCGATCCAACCTGAGCCGCAGGGGGAGACGATGGGGCGCATCCGAGGCTGGATGTTCGTGGCCGCACTCGCGACCGTGTCCGTGGTCGCCGCCGCGTGGGATGCGCGAAACGCAGCCGGGGCCAAGCCACAAGCAGCGGCTGCGCGTCCGGCGCCCGACAGCGCCACCATCGCCGCCGGCGAAAAGCTGTTCGTGAAGAACTGCCAGGTGTGCCACGGCGCGACCGGCCACGGTGACGGCCCAGGCTCGGTGGCGCTCAATCCCAAACCCCGCAACTTCACCCAGCCGTCGCAGTTCAAGTCGAAGAACGACGACGAGGTGTTCGCCCTGATCAGCAAGGGTGGCGCGGCGCGCAAGCTGTCTCCCGCGATGCCCGCCTGGGGGACGACGTTCAAGCCCACGCAGATCTGGCAGCTGATCGCGTTCATTCGCACCTTCCCGGCTCGCGACAGCCTGCGCCGCGCGAACGCCGCGAAGTAGCGAGGGACTCGGGCCGTTCGTTCCGTCGCCGACGTCCATCTCGCATCCGCCAGCCGGGGAGAACCCCGTATGGGTCACGGGGCCGTTCCGCGCCCGCTAAACCGGCTTCACCACCCCCGGAGCACCCTGCTTGATCCAGTTGTGGATCGTGGTCGTGTCCGCCCCGGGAAGGGGTGTTCCGCCCAACGGCATCTGCGGCGTCACCCGCCCCGTGATCCGGTCCATGAGGCAACTGTTGTTCGGATCGAACGGCAGGACCCGCTTGAGCGGCGCGCACGCGATCGAGGCGCGGTTGACGATCATCGTGTACGAGCTGTCCGCGCTCAGATCCATTTGCGCGTGCGGTGGCGAGGGGCCGGCGTGACAGCCGTCGAACGCACAATTGCCGTCGAAGATTGTCTGGACCGAGTCGGGCGTCACGGTCCGCGTGAGCCCCGGCGCGTTCGGCGGAGGCTTGAACTTGGTCGTGCAGGAACCGGAGGCGATCAGCGCGATCGCCGGCAACAGGACGACGGCCGTGGCGACGAGGCGGCGATTCACGTCAGTAGTAGAAATGGACCATGCCGAGCAGCTGATATTCGTTGCTCGAGGTCTCGGGAACGATGTAGTGGTAGCCGAGCTTCAGGTCCGCGAACGGCACCAGCGTGAGGTCGCTCTCCACGACGTACCGCTCGGCGGCGTTGCCGGGGGCGCTCCGAAACACGTCGGAGTAGTCGTACTTGAGGCGCAGCAGCACGCCTCGATTCACCCGATAATCCGCCTCGGCGAAGCTCGCGACCAGATTGTGGCGGACCCCCCCGCCGAGGTCGTCGGTGCCGAACCCGACCTCGCCGAGCCAGGTGAGGTCGTGCAGCCCGGGAGTGCTGAACAGCCCGTAGCCGCTCCAACGGGTCGCCCGCGTGCCGCTGCTCGTGAGGTAGCGATCGTGGATCGACAGGCCGATCCGACCCGACGGCACGGCGGCGACGAGCTTCGCCGTCGCCGCCTGCGCGCGGTTCACGAACGCCGAACCACCATTCTGGATCGCCGCGGTCAGCGCGATGGGCCCGTGGTACGTGCCGGCCTCCAGCCCCGATTCGACCGCGTGAGGATCGTACGGCAGGAAGCCGCCGCTCCCTCCCGTCACGGTATTCAGGAACCCACCCCGCAGCGCGCTCTGATGGTCGTCCTGTCTCAGCCCGAACGGCGGCCGGATTCGGCCCGCGCGCACGTAGAAGTGGCCTCCCGCATCCTGGATCTGGCCGTAGATGTCGCGCGTGACGTCGCCGGAGTACTCGCCGAAATCGCGCACCATCACGATCGTCAGGTTCGGGTGCGGCTGCAGCGTGACGTCGAGCGCCCCCTGCATCTGGAAGAACGAAGACAGATCGGTCCGGCTGCTGCCCTCGTGTCCCGAATAGAGGTAGAGCAGCCGGGTGTTCGTGCCCAGGAACAGCACGTTACCGATGGCGTTGCTTGCGGGAATCTGCTCCCAGGTGGTATCTGGGTCGGGAGTCATGTCGTGGCGCTGTCGCGAGAACAGGTAGCCGACCGGGTTGCGAGGCCCGCCGCCGTTGGGATCAAAGTGGCAGGAGCGGCATTCCATCCCGGTGCGCGCGGCGTACATGGGCAGCGTGAACGCGGGCTTCCGAGCGAGTGCGACGGCGCAAGGTAGCAAGAGGACGAAGACGATCAGTGGCCCCTTGCCACAGAGATTGAGGCGCATGGTCAAGCGGTCTCCCCTGGATCCACTCGTGCTGCGTGCGCCGTGCGCGTGATAAATGCCGGAGGGGCCGGCAGCGGTCGTGACGCGCGAGCGACATCATGTTCGTCGCCATCACATGGGTCAAGGGGGATCGACGAATCTCGCGAGCGAAGCGGTTTCATGGTGTGGCGTCGCGGTGAGACGTGCACCTTGAGCTACTGAAAACTGTATCCGTAGATTCACGCAACGTCGTTCCATTCGAACCGGAGGTGCCGCGATGAGTCGCATGCTGGTCGTGTCGTGCCTTGCGCTGCTCGCTCTCGGGGTTCCCGGCCTCGGCTCGCTGAGCGGCCACGGGTTGGCGTACGCGCAGGATCATCCGTATCGCGTCGTGTTCGACCTGACGAGCCGCGACAGCCTCGACCAGAAGGCTGTGATGCGCTGGATCAAGGAAGTTTCGGCGTCGAGTCCCAAGGCTCAGCTCGAGGTCGTCATGTACGCGAAGGGATTCGAGCTGGTCATGCCGGAGAAGTCCACCGTCCTGGCCGACGTGCAGCAGGCGATCCAGAACCCCAACGTGTCGTTCAAGGTTTGCGAGATCGCCTTGCGCAACAACAAGACGGACAAGAGCCGCCTGCTCAAGGAGGTGCAGACGGTGCCCGACGGCATCTACGAGATCGTCTCGAAGCAGCAGCAGGGATGGGGGTACATCAAGGTGATGCACTGAGCCCCGGTCTGGCCGCTCCGTTCAGCGCCGCCTCGGTCTCGGGGTGGAACAAGTGCACCTTGTCCAGCGCGAAGTGGAGCGCGGCGCTCTCGCCGATCGCCGGCGCGTGCTGTCCCGGAACCCGCGACACGATCGGTCCCACGGGCGTGTCCCAGTAGACGAGCACCTCGCTCCCCAGCGGCTCGCTCACGGTTACCGTGCCGCGCAACGCGCCGATTCCGTTCCCCGCCTCGAGCGCCAAGTCTTCGGGTCGCACGCCCACGGTGACCTCCCGTCCTCGGAAACCGGTGACGAGAGGCGCCCACTCGGCCGGCAGCTCGAGCCTGAACTCCTTCGCCTCGAGCGCGCGACCGTCCGCCGACACGCCGGCGCGGAAGAAGTTGATCGACGGGCTGCCGATGAACCCCGCGACGAACTGGTTCGCAGGCCGTGAATACAGCGTGAACGGATCGGCAGTCTGCTGCAGGACGCCTTTGTTGAGCACCGCGATCCGGTCGCCGAGCGTCATCGCCTCGACCTGGTCGTGGGTGACGTAGATCATGGTCGTCCGGAGGCGCTGGTGCAGGCGTTTGATCTCGGTGCGCGTGTGCACGCGCAGCTTGGCATCGAGGTTGGACAGCGGCTCGTCGAACAGGAACACCTGCGGCTTGCGCACGATCGCCCGCCCGAGCGCCACGCGCTGGCGCTCGCCGCCCGACAGCTCGCGCGGCCGGCGCGACAGGTACGGCTCGAGTCCGAGCAGACGGGCGCTGTCGCGCACGAGCCGGTCGACCTCGGGCTCGGACACCTTCCGTCGCCGCAGGCCGAACGCCATGTTGTCGTACACGCTCATGTGGGGATAGAGCGCGTAGTTCTGGAACACCATGGCGATGTCGCGGTCCTTGGGCGGCAGGTCGTTCACGATTCGGTCGCCGATCCGGATTTCGCCCGAGGTGATCTCCTCGAGCCCGGCGACCATGCGCAGCAGCGTCGATTTGCCGCAGCCCGACGGACCGACGAGCACGAGGAACTCGCCGTCGTCGATGTGCAGGCTCACGTCCGAAACGGCGTGCTGGCCGCGGACGTAGTCCTTGCTCACGCTGCGAAAGTCGACGGACGGCATCAGCGTCTCCGGCTCCAGGGCGTCGGTGGGTCGCTCAACGTATCAGCCGGCGCCGCCCGCGATCAACGGGGAGCCGGGAGCGGGCTGGCGGCGGGCGCGGCGGCGTTGCGCTCGGCGTCGAGCCCAAGGCCGCGGTGGAGCAGCCGCACCACCTTGTCGGCCTCGTCCCCGCGCACCACGAACGACAAGTTCACGCGCGAGGCACCCTGCGAGATCATCTCGACGCTCACCCCCACGCCGCCGAGCAGCGTGAACACGTGGCCCGCCAGGCCGATCCGCTGCGGCGCTCCTTCGCCCACGACGGCGACGATCGCGAGATCGCGGCGGACCTCGACGCGCCCGATCGCTTCGAGCTCGTTGATCGCCGCGTCCAGGCGCGAGGTGTCGTCGACGGTCACCGAGATCGATACCTCCGACGTCGTGACCAGATCGACGACGACGCGGTGTCGTCCGAACACCTCGAAGACCCGCGCCGGTGGCATCACGTGCGTAATCGACGAGCAGGTTCGTGACGCCGGCGAGCGCGCTGACGACGACCACGGGGTCGTCTTCCACCTGCTCGGCCACCCGCGCGACCGCGGATCCGAACGGCTCCGGAGCCCCCACGGACGTGCCGCCGAACTTCATGACGATCATGCGCGCTCCTTGCTTGTGGCGGTGGATTCTCTCATCATCGGGCGGAAACGAGGAATGGTGATGACGATGAAGATCGGTGTGCTGGGATCGGGTAAGGTCGGTGAGGTGCTCTCGAACGGGCTGCTGCGGCACGGCTATGAGGTGATGCGCGGCTCCCGCGAACCGGCGAAGCTCACCGCGTGGAAGAGCGGCGCGGGCGCGAAGGCGTCGACCGGAACGTTCGCCGAGGCAGCGAAGTTCGGCGAGCTCGTGGTGCTTGCGGTCAAGGGTGCGGCGGCCGAGGAAGCCGTGGCGCAGTGCGGCCCGGGCGCGCTCGACGGCAAGGCGGTGATCGACGCGTCGAACCCGATTGCCGCGTCACCTCCGGTGAACGGCGTGCTCCAGTATTTCACCGGTCCGAACGAGTCGCTGATGGAGCGACTCCAGAAACGCGCGCCGCGGGCGAAGTTCGTGAAGGCGTTCTCGTGCGTCGGCAACGCGATGATGGTCAACCCCGACTTCGGCGGCCCGAAGCCCACGATGTTCATGTGTGGAGACGACACCGACGCCAAGACCCAGGTGCAGGAGATCCTGACCAAGTTCGGCTGGGAGTGGCAGGACCTGGGCACCGTAGAGGCGGCCCGCGCGATCGAGCCGTTGTGCATGCTGTGGTGCATCCCAGGCTTCCTGCGCAACGAGTGGACTCACGCGTTCAAGTTGCTGAGGAAGTGAAGAACTTTCGCCAGGCTTACGAGCCGCCGGGTCGTACCCCATGGCCTTCACATCGAGATCCCGCATGTGATAGGTGCGAGCACCCAAACCGGCTCCCAGAAACGGCGTGAAGCTCCAATCCTCGCCAAGCGGGCGGGGCTGAAACACCGCTCCCGCGTCGTATTGGTACAGGTCGACGCGGTCCTTGAGCGCGAGGAGCTTATCCTTGCCCGCGCTCGCACGGAGGGGCTCACCTAAGAGGCATGCGGAACCCGCCGCCCACGTACAGCAGCTGCCCGGTGAGCCATCGCGCCTGGTGGGAGGCGAGGAACACGATGACGTCCGCGACGTCCTCGGGAATCCCGACGCGACCGA
>JACXTT010006092.1_pt1 | contig 17322 bp, 12 predicted proteins | sample 9270951 | NCBI WGS metagenome assembly JACXTT01 (sample SAMN15532306, study PRJNA645909) | rock metagenome | isolation source: weathered quartz diorite | place: Puerto Rico | collected 2017-06-21 | reverse complement strand
TGCACGGTGTAGGGGGTGCTGACCGCCAGGGCGCTGCTGGGCGTGAAGGTCAGCACCGTGCGATCCGCGCTCAACGTCACCGCGCCCCCGCTCGCAATGCCGCCGGTCGCCACCACCACTGCTGTACTCGTGACGCTCTGAGCATTGACGGGTTCACTGAGTTGCACCACTACCCGGGCGTTGACCGGCACGTTCGTGGCTCCAGCAGGTGGGCTGAGCGCTACGACTGTGGGCCCTTGCGTGTCGCTGCCCGCGCCGGTGGTGAAGGAGGAGGCGAAGAAGGGCAGCGCTTGCCCCACCAAGTCGGTGATGCTGAAGGCCCGCACGAAGTAGTTGTTCGAGGCCGCCAGCGGCGCACTCGGGGTGAACGTCGCGCTGCGCCCATCGGCCGCCACACTAATCGTCCCTGCTATCAGATTAAATCCCCCCGTGTTGTTGAACACCTGGAAGGTGGAGGTCGTGACAGTCAGAGGATTGATGCGCTCACTGAAGCTGAGCTGTACCACCGCATTGGTGGCCACGCCCACCGCCCCATTGGCTGGACTCACCACCGTCACCTGCGGCGGAGTAACATCACCTATGCTCCCGGTCTGGAAGGTAAAGCTACTGGCATTATCAAGCGGATTACCAACGAGATCAGTGATCTCTGTGCTTATCGTCACTGTATGTGTGGTGTTCGCTCGCAGGGCAGTCGCTGAAGTGAAGGTGAGGCGTTGGTTACCATTGGAAAGCGCAAACGAACCTGCTACGGGTTGACCGGCTGCCGATACCTGAACACCGCGCAACACGTTCACCGCGTTCAAAGGTTCACTAAAGTCCAACATGATAAGCGCGTTGATCGGAACCCCGCTATCTCCATCTGCTGGGCTGGTTGCCACCAGGCGTGGACGCTGGTTGTCCACAGCAAATGCAGTAGTAAAGCTAAAGGAACGGAAGCCTAGGCTGTTGCCCGCCGCATCTTTGATGTTGGAGTTGAGAAGGACTGAGTGCGAACGGCCCACCGCAAAAGGCAGATTAGGCACGAAGGAGGCCGTGTGGCCATCCGCATCGACTTGAATCATGCCTGGTACGGTGCGACCGGTGATGTTGTCAGAGATAGTGAAATTGGTCGGCGTCAGTGTCGCGGGGTCCATCCGTTCGCTGAATTCGACGGTGAAGGGCGCATTGACTGGTACGTCTGAAGCGCCGTTGTCCGGGCTGGTGCGCAAAATAGTCGGAGCAACCGTGTCTACGAATTCCGCTGTGGTGAACGTGCTTTGGAATGGAGCAGCCATGCGGTTGCCAGCGACGTCACGTACATCTTGCACACGGACCGTGTGAGCAGTCACGCTGGTAAGATCTTGTGTCGGATCGAAGGTGATCGATAACCCGTCGTCGGAGAGCTTCACGCTTCCATCCACTTCGGTTGTTCCCTGGAATATGCGTACTGTCCCGGCGACAACCGACGCTCGCTGCAGCGGTTCAGTGAATCGCACGATAATGACGCTGTTTACAGGAACATCCGTCGCCCCGTTGGCTGGCTCGATTTGCGCCACTGTTGGCGGCGTCGTATCTGCATTGAATGGGTCGCTGCCAAGTTGTGACTCTTGTAAATTGGTCAGGCCGTCGCCATCCGGATCGAGGCCGGCATCACTTGGATCGGTTGGATCAAGGCCAAAGCGACTCTCATAGCCGTCCGGCATTCCATCGTTGTCAGTATCTGCACGTAGCGGGTCAGTAATGAAACCATCGGACCCAGGAATCACTTCCTCGCCATCAAGGAGGCCATCTCCATCAGTATCAGGGTTAGTGGGATCAGTGTGTTCGAGCACCTCTTCGCTGTTTGTCAGGCCATCGCCGTCACTGTCTTCGCTGCCGTCAGGAATACCGTTGAAATTGGAGTCTCCCGAGAGAGGATTGAGCCCGAGAAGGATTTCTACTCCGTCAGCCAGCCCATCGTTATCGCTGTCAGAGTCAAGAATGTTGATCTTGCCGTCGCCATCAGTATCACTTGTGGGATTTAATTCGGCGCCATCCAGCAGGCCGTCATTATCAGAGTCCGCCACCACCGGGTTGGATCGGAGGGCCACTTCTTGGGCGTCGTCGAGCCCGTCGCCGTCGGTATCGTTGAGGAAGATACTTGTTCCGAGGGTAAACTCCTGAAGGTTGGTGAGGCCATCTCGATCGAAGTCTAAGGCGGCGTCACTAGGGTCATTCGGATTGAGACCGGGTCCACCCGGTCGCGAAATCACTTGGATCTCCGACAATCCTGGGGTGTTGCTTTCATCAACAGTTGAGGTAAAGCGCACACGACGCACACCGTTGAGGTCCACGGGGACCGCAACATCACGAGTCGGAGCTGGCAACGTGATGTTTCCAGAGTTGAAAATCTCCGTCCCGTCGGCGTTGAACGCCCGGAAAACACCGGCAAAAAAATCGAAACCGTTGGGATTCTGGCGATTACCGAGAAGACGGATCTGCGCGACATTTTCATCGGAAGGCAACGTCACCTCGATAAAAGGGGCGCTGCGTTTGTTCGCTGCGTCGCCTACAGCGGTGAACCAAGACGTCAAGGTGCTGCCGTCGATAGCACGTGTAGGTGGAAAATCGGGAGAAAAACTGCTGGCGGTCACTTGGACGCCCGGCAAGCGCGCCAGGTTAGCGCCGCCAGGATTCACCGCGTTCGCTTGCTCAAAATCGTCCGGCAGGCCATCGCCGTCCGAGTCTGTGGTCAGCTTGACCTCAAGTGCGATGGTCGCAATGACGCCTTCATGGGTCGCGGTAATGAGCACCTTGCCGCTGGAGACAGCTCTCACGAAACCGTCTTTCGACACCGTTGCTATGGCGCGATTTGAAGAAAGGTAAAATGTGCCCGTATCGGACAATGTCAAGTCGATAGGCGTGCCATCAGGCAATATGCCTGTGGTCACGAGTTGTGCGCCATTGGCAGTTGGGGTCAAAACTGTGGCGGGGGAAGTAATCGCTAGAGAAACAGGAATCGGGTCTGTGGTCGCGAAGCTGATCGCACCAAGGGGTGTTTCCCCATTGGGCACCCCGAAGACAAACGGTGATTGAGCTTTATCAACGCCATTCTCTCGTTCACAGACGACACGGACGCGGAAGGCCCCAACGGGCACCGGCACGTTGCCTAAAGCGAAGGTGCCATCAGCACTGACCTGAACCTGGCGATTTAGTACAGTAGCTATGCATTCCTCATTTAACCCCGTTTGAACCGTAATCTGTATTGAGGCAAGAGTGTTCCCGAGATTCGCAAAAATCGTGGCCGCGCCTTTCCCCACAGCCGTAACTAAACCGTTTGAGTCCACGGTAATAACAGCGGGGTCGTTTGAATCGTATCTGACGCCGGTGTCAGCAGCAGTCACATTTTGGGTTGTTCCGTCTGAGAAAGTGGTAGTAGCTGTAAGTTGGACCGTCTCTCCAAGATTCGTCAGCGTAGTGTTTGGAGCAGTAATGGCTATGGAAGTCGGAACGGGAAGGCCCAAATCCTCCCCAGGACTGGTTGCCTCGGCAAGGAGAGGCGCACTCAGCGTCAAGATACAGCAGAGCAGGACCGTCACGATCCTTCTTATGCTGCAATGATGATAGCCGCGTTGTACCATGACTAAAACTTCATTCAGTTATCAATAGGGCTGGCTGCGAGAAAACTCCATCAATTCCCCGAAAGGGTCAATAGTGAAAACTTGATAATTTCCTCTAGTTTCCGGCAAGGCGTATTCGAAGTACAAGTACATGCACCGTAATCTATCGACGCGCGTCTTATAGTTCGGGAGCAGGACTGGCAAGTCCTCCCGTTTTTTTCTCTCTTTCTCTATGATTTCCGCCAACTCACTTTCAGTGAAAACTTTGTCGGGACACTGCAGACTGCTGGAATCGGCGTCTACGATGACGCCATATTGGTTTAACCTGAAAATGTGGTTGTCTTCCGGAATCTCGGGAAGACCATATTCGATGTAGACGTAATGGCACCCCTGCCTCCTGACAACCCATCGATACTTCGGGAACGGTTTCGGTAAGTCTGTTCTTGTCCCCCTCTCCTTATCAACCACATCTTTGACCTGCTGATCAGATAAAACAGGCGCGGTGCAGGTCGGCTGCGAGTAGCCTAAAGCTGGAAATATCACCCCTAGAAACAGTAAAATCAAAACTCGGCGGCGCTGCATTTTTGCATCCTCACCAGCTGTTCGTCTATGGGAAACAACCCGCCTTATTGGTATTGCCGTACTGCTTGATCTGGGTTATCCGCCCGTCCACTCTCGTTTGACATGCTGCATCTCCTCCGCAATTAGCCCCCTGCAAGCAGGCAACCTCAACCTTGGAAGCGTCACATTCACCCTGACCTGCATCCTGTCCGGGCTTGAAAGGAGGTCGTGTAGTCTTGCACTCATCAGCCCCGGTCGGGCAGTCTACATGTTTGAAATGTTCTTCTTCATGCTTTTTTGCACATTGCCTGACTATGCTTCCTCCTGTTGCATTGCCGCCATTGCCGATGCCGTTGCCAACACATGCTACTTTGTTGGTGTTACAACATACGACATAGCCGCCGCCGAAGGAAACTGAGGCGCAGCACTGCGCTTCAGTCTGTGGCGGGAGAGGTGTTCCATTGTTGCAGCCCTCGCAGCCGTTTGCCTTCGTTTGCGCCGTTGTTTTTGGCGTATGCGTACAGCTGCCATTTGCGCACGCGTCGTCCGTGCACCTATTGTTATCATCGCAACTGCTGGTGCAGGTCTGGGGCGGCTGCGGCTGGCCACACCCGCCCCACCCCGCGGCCGTAATGCCAAAGCCTGGGTCAGAGCAAATAATCAATCCATCCTCTGAGGTTGTCCCCTTGCCTATGTTAATGAACTGATTCAAGCCATGATCGAATTGGTAAATGTCGATTACCCGCCCCGGCGCCATTCCGTCATTGGGGATGCAAATGCGCGCTGGCGGGTTGAAATGCACTCCGGCCGTCTGCACAGTCCAGGCCGGGGGCATGAAGATAGTCCCACTTGGCGGTGGCATCGGCACTTTATCGAGGTGCACTTGGCTGATCGACACCCGGCATTGCTTGCCGTCTGATGAACGATCCACTGCATTGGGCGGACAAGTCACCGAGTTGGCAAAAATGGTGAGTTCCAGCCCGGTTACCCCTTTCATCTTGAGGGTAACTTCTTGATTGCCGCCGACGATCTTTGATCCTTCTGTGTCAACGGGCGGAATCAAGATGGGCTGACCAAGAGTATTGATCTGCCCAGCTACCGTAACAGTCTCAAACGCCAGAGGTGGAAAAGTTTCGGGACGTGGGCTGTTTGCGGGGTCGATACGCAGATGGATATGCCCCAATGGCACGTTCTCCAAGAAGAATTGTCCCTCGTCGTCCGTGGTGTCAGTAACAGTCGTCCCGTCGATAGTAACGACTGCTCCAGGAATCGGGGTGTGGCCGTTATCCAATACCACGCCGCTAAAGCGCGTTTCCGCTGGATTACCAGGCGCCAGTCCAGAGGCCACAAAAGTGGCCGGCAATTTTGTGAGTCCAGCAAACGTTGCATTCACTACATTATTGTTGATTCCCGGCTCCGGTCCCAAAGTGAAGACTGCCCGCGCGACGCCGTCAATGCCAGTCGTCCGCATTATGCTCTGTTGCTCGTTGAGGTTGCCGCCGCCCTTGATCACCGTAAAGGTCACGCCCATGTTGCGTATGGGATTGCCATCTCTATCCACGACCAGAACTTCGAGGGGAGTCGGGAGCGGATTGCCAATTACTCCACGTTGGTTATCCCCCATGGTCATAAGGATCTTATCTGGGGCGCCGGCTAACGCCGAGGCGCAGAACTCTACCTCGCCGGCCACGCCTAAGGCAGTTGCTCGCACGCGATTATTGCCATCTCCGGCAGTATCGCCGAGCGTCAATAGCACTGCCGCCCGGCCGTTCCCATCAGTCGGCGTTTGCACGACTCGTTTGGGCGCGTCCTCTGTGTCGAGTTTGAGCGTACCGCTGTTGCGAGCGACCTCGAATTGCACCACCCGCCCAGCCACCGGGTTGCCCAAGTCGTCCTTTACCACCGCTACGAGCGGCGCCGGGAGGGCCTGTCCAATAAGCCCTACCTGACCATCGCCAGAGGCGAGAGTAATACGCGCGCCAACGAGCGGCTCAAAATGTACGGTGATGGCATGGCGACCCATATTCCCCACGGCGTCGACCGCCACGGCTTCAATCGTATTCGGTCCGCGCGTCAACGGCAGATCCATAGCCATAAAGGAGCCGCCGTTCACTGTAGCCGCCACACCGTTCACTCTCACCTGGGGATTGACGCCTCCGTTGACAACGTCATTCACCAGACCGGTGACCGTGATCTTGTCATTCACCGAGACGAAGCCATCCTGTGGCGAATTGACATGTACGATTGGGGCTATGAGATCGCGCGTTACATCGACAGTATCCGTGCCAGTCTTGCCGCTCACGCTCGTGCCCGAGGCCACCAGCATATTAGTTCCTTCACGTAACGGTACGGTGGCCGAAAAGCTATTGCCGGATAATGAGGCGCTAACGCCGTTGACCTCGACAGCAACGACTGTAGCGCCGACAGCTCCCATGACTTTAACTTCGGCGTCTTTAGTAACAAGGCCGTTAGTGGGAACGGTGATATTGATGCCCAACAGCTCACTGTCAACCGTGAACTGAATCTGCGTTGAGCCTATGTTGCCAACCGAATCCTTCACTGAGGCGAGTAAAGTGACCAAACCTTCAGGCAACGCCGAGGTCGGCGTGCAGGTCCCGCCTGCAGTGTTCAACAGACAGTCCACCGTCAAAGGAGTGCCGTTTGCAGTGAAGACCAAACTCGCAGTGTTGATTCCACTCGCATCGCTATAGCTCACCTCGATGCTGGGTTGGTTCTGAATGACGAAACTGCCTGTCGTTGGCTTGGTGATCGACAAACTCGGTGGTTGGGTATCTTTGGGGCTGCAGGAAAGATCAGCTCCATTGCAGTCTTCGTCGATACCGTTGCCGCAGATCTCAGGTTGCGCGCCGGCGAAAGGATCACAGACCTGAGGGACCCCGGCGACACAGTTATTGACTGTGTGCCGGCAGAGACCTTGACCGCAGGTAGTGCTGCCCAAGCCGTCATCGACTTGTCCATTGCAATTATCGTCAATGTTGTTGCAGATTTCGGCAGTCGGCGGCCCCGGTGTAGTGTTACAAGTGGTTCCCGTTCCGTTAGTCGTACAAACTTTCACGCCGCTCCGTGCACATGCTCCTACACCGACATTGCACGCCGTCCCCACATCAAAGCCCTCATCTACGGTCCCGTTGCAGTTATCGTCGATTCCATTGCCGCACAGTTCCGGCCCTGGACTCCCTGGTGTTGCGTTGCACACCGTGCTTGCCCCGTCCGCGGCGCAGATTTTTATCCCGCTCCTGGCGCAGGCGCCCACGCCAGCCGAACACGCCGTCCCCACATCAAAGCCTTCATCTACGGTCCCGTCACAATCGTCGTCACTCCCGTTGCACAATTCCGTTGCGCCGGGATGAATGGCTGGATTCGTGTCGTTACAGTCTCCTTGAGCTACAGTGAACCCGTCTCCATCAGCGTCTCCAGGCCCCCCCACCGTCGTAAAAGTTGCGCCAAAGCGCGCCGGACGGCTCTGGGCATCGTAGTATACGCGCAGCCCAAGGGCGCTCTTCGCTGTACTGCTCTCCGCCACTTTGGCCAGGATACGCAAGGCGAGCACGTCACCCACTGTGATCGTAGGGTTCGTGATTTCTCCAAAGGCTATGGTGACTTCCTTGGCTTGGGTTGGATCAGCAGTCAACCCGGTAATCTCGGCGCTCTCACCTGTCGCGATCACTTGTCCATTTTTCAGAAGCTCGGCGCGCACGACGAAACTCGCGCGGCGGTCGTGGCGGCTCTTGAGTCCCACCCATACATGGACGTCACCGAGGGCGGTAAGCTGGAGCGCAGCATCAGCCGCCGTCGCACTCCACGTGTTGATAGCTTTGAATTCTGTTTGGGTGAGACCCTTTACCTCTCTCGCTCTGGTCTTAGTCGCTGTCGGTGCTGTTGTATCAAAGAGATCAGTATGGTGGGCCGTATGGAGGAATTGGTCCCCAGAGGTGAGAGCAATGGCGTACTCCGTTGCTCTGAGCGTCGCGTACACTACAAAAAGTGCGGCAAAACTCGGGAGCAGTCGCCACGACCGTCCACGTTGTTGCTTGTCGAGTATTCTCAACGCGTCTCCCTTAGGCCTCGTTTGGCGAGTCCTCCTCGTAATTGAGCAACAGCCCCTTTCGTGCTGGAGCCCTTACATGGTTCGGTATAAAGCGGAGCGCTTGGAAACGGAACACCAACATCCCGATTCCGTTTCGGTAACCCCTCCTACACCATCACTCTCGCGATTGTCAAGAGCACAAAATTTCTGGGGTCGGGAAGCTTACAAAAAAAGAGAAGGGAGAATTTGTATTTTCTATTTACTTTTATAGACACGTAAGGTGGCAACACGCTGCGTCCTCACTGTTGCAACGCTCCCACCGTCTCTAACACCTGCCGTCGGAGCTCGCCTTCAAGCACCCGCCGTGGAGTGAAGCGGACGAATTGTTCTCGGAACCACACTGCCAGTGAGTTCGTCCAGCTGGTCAAGTAGCCGAACTGCCAGGACCGACGCACGATCATGGTGGTTCGTGCTAGACGCGCCGCTTCATATTGTTGCAATGCGTTATGGACGTCGTCGGACTGAGCGAGCACGCGGGCCAACACGATCGCGTCGTCAATGGCCATGTTTGCGCCCTGGCCCAGATTTGGCGTGGTGGGGTGTGCGGCGTCTCCGAGTAAGGTGACATGACCGGAGGTCCACCCTGAGACCGGGACTTTATCATAGAGATCGTTTTGCAGAATCTGTTCAGTCGGCGTCGCCGCAATGTAGTCGGTGATAGCAGAGGGCCAGTTCTTAAACTCATTGAGCAAAAAGTCGCGACGTTGATCCTGCGGAATTAACTTGCCCTCTGGCGCATTTTGCGCGGTCCACCAATAGAGTCTGTCTTTGGTCATGGGGCACACGGCGCACCGCTTGCCCTTACCCTGGATCTCGCGGATAACGCCAGGCTCCTTCACGGGAATTTGTGCGACGCCGCGAAAACAGGTTTGCCCCGAATAGCGGAGGTGATCATTTTGCACGATTGCTTGTCTCACGGTGGAATGGAGACCGTCGGCCCCGACCAGCACGGTTCCATGAGCTGTCTCTCCCGTCTGAAAGCGCGCCTGTACGCCAGCCTCGTCCTGCGTGATCTCTAGGCAGCGCTGACCAGTATGGATATGGGGTTGAGGAACATTATTGACAATAGCGTCAAGCAATGTTGGCCGATAGACAATGTAACAAGCCGCATCGGTAAACTCGCCAAGAAAGGTCGCGAGATCAAAAGCACTCAGCACCCGCCCTTGAGCATTGGCGATCTCCCCTTTGCGCAGCGGGAGACAGTGCTGGCGAACGCGCTCCGCCGCTCCTATTTGATCGAGTGAAAAAAGGGCGTTGCTCCACAGCCCAACGCCAGCGCCGACCTCAGTCAGTTCTGGCGCCTGTTCGTAGACGTCGAAGGCAATCCCCAGTTTGTGTAAAGCGGCGGCCAGCGTCATACCACCAATGCCGCCGCCGATAATAAGGACGTGTTCAGTAGATTTCACAGAACCTGTTTAACCAATCTTCGCTGCCTGTCCGCCGTCGACAGGAAGAATCACACCGGTGATGAACTTCGCTTCATCTGAATTTAAAAACAAAGCCGCATGGGCGATGTCCCATCCTGTGCCCATCTTGGCCCCTAGTGGTACGATGGCGTCCCGTTCTTTGCGGAGTTGCTCCTTAGAAATGCTCCGTGCTTTAGAAATCCCTTCAATGGCCATTGGGGTATCCATGAGTCCCGGCATGATGCAATTCACACGGATGCCATACTTCGCATTGGAGAGCGCAAGCTGGTTGGTAATAGCGTTCACGCCAGCTTTGGAGGTTTTGTAAGCAAGGATGCCAACGTTACAGACTGCGGCGATTGATGAAATGCTAAGAATAGCGCCGCTCCCTTGTCCGCGCATGACGGGGATCACATGCTTACAGGGCATGATCACGCTCTTCATGTTCACGGCTATGATGCGGTCCCAGGCTTCTTCAGTGACTTGGTTCAAGCCTCCGTCGTTGTCGCCAATGCCAACATTGTTGTGAAGAATGTCTATACGGCCAAATTGTTTCACACAGGCTTCAGCCACTTTTTTACAATCGTCACTTTTCGTGGCGTCCGCCTGAACAGCGACGGCTTCGCCGCCTTCTTTCGCGATCATCTGACAGGTGTCTTCGGCTGAATTGAGTCGATAATCGACGATCATTACTTTGGCGCCTTCGCGTGCATACAAAATCGCGGAGGCGCGTCCGTTGCCAATCGTATCACCAGGTGTTTGGCCCGCGCCCATAACGATAGCAACTTTGCCTTTGAGTCGGTCTCCCATAGTTCCTCCTTTCTCGACTCGCCACGATGCGCGCTCCCCCCTTTGCAAACGGGGGGAATCAGGGGGGATTTTGTCTCTCGCTCACGTATTCTCAAACGTTGTGGTCAGTCCGGCGTCGAGTTGCACGCCGAGCGTATTCAGCGCCATCGACACTAAGTTATACTGGCCGACGGCAAACACGATGTCCATTAACTGCTGGGCGTTGTAGTGCTTGCTAAGGGCCTGCCAGGTCGCCTCACTGATGAAGGCGTCTTTGTGAAGTTCATCGGTTGCTTTGAGCAAGAGGATATCGCGCTCGCTCCACCCTTTGGCAGTAGGGCCAAGCTTGATGCGATGGACTTCATCGTCAGTGAGGCCCGATTGTTTACCGATGCGGACGTGTTGCGCCCATTCATATTCGGCTTCGCAGAGCCAGCCAATTCGTAAGATCACGAGTTCTCGCTCGCGCGCGGGCACGGTCGATTTGAAAAGGACATGATTACCAAACACCAGCCAGCGGCGCAGCAAATCCGGATGATGAGCCAAGGTCTTGAAGATGTTGGGCACTTCGCCTTGCCCAACTTTGATTTCCCTAAGCGTATTCTTGACGGTATCGCTCCACTGCGATTCCGGCAGGGGTTCGAGTCGAGGCTTACTAATTTTCATGAGAGACCTCCTTTTTTTGGGTAGGATAGTATGACAGGTAACAGACCACCGCAATTCTTGCATCATTGCGCTAGGCCGTCGTCAATGGCCCCGCTCGGAAGTAGCTGTAGCCTTTCCCCAAGTGTCAAAAATGTTAAAAAAATGTTGCTGTGTCACTTGCGTCACGATCCTTGTCGTTTTTGACAGCTTCGTCATCGCCCAACATTGCCTGTGACGCGAGTCGCTAGGTTTCTGACTAAAGCAGTTAAGGCTTTGTGAAATCATCCGATCTCGTCAGTATGACCTGTCGCCAGGAAGATAGGCGCATAGTGATGAGAACGGCAAACGGTTGCCTGTCCATCCACGGCATGAAAGTTGCGGCATGATCTTATCGATCTCTTTGGGCTTCAAGGACGCCCGTCGTAGTCGAACACTAAAGGCTGCTCATTAACGAGCAGAAAAGTATGCTTATAAAGAGAGCGGCAACCAAAGGTCATCCCTCCGAATTAGAGGCGCTGCAGGAGAAAGGGAGGGCCCTCACTGAGTATGGGATGCTTTTAGGGCTTGTCATTCTCTGCTTTTTCGTATTCATCAAAACCTTTGATTTAGAACAGTCAGTGGCGGATATCTTCAGCCGGGTGGACAGTACAATGATGCAGTTGCTAAAAAGCGATGGAGACGAAGCGCGCCGTGCTCAGTAAAAGAATGCGATAACCTGTCTACAATTAAGAAAGGAGGCGCCATGCACCACTTTTTTTTGCGCGCTACCGGGCAGACGCACATTGACGCGTTATTGTGCGAGGCCGGCGCACGTTGGGAGACGCTGGCGCAGTCCAATAGCCAATTGTCTCCTGGAGAGCAAGAAGCCCTGTTCCCTCCTGTCGACCCGGATGTGGACATTCCGCAACCGTGGGCGTCGAGCTTTGCTCTTCTTTCTTACGCCGATCAAGTGCTGCTGGGGTTCGCGTGGCTGCAGTGGTGGCAACATACCCATGAAGTGGAGCCCGGATTCGCGGGCTGGTTACTGAAAGGGCCAGGGTTCGCCTTGAATCATCTTTCCCTGCTTAGTGTCTTGACCCGTGATCAGGGGGGAGTGATGAGTTTTCTACATGGCTTGCTCGAAACCATTCTTGAACAGGCCGGAGACTGGAACGGCGATCGCAGAACCGGGCAAGCGATCGTGCAACTCTTAGCAAAGCTCGATCTTGAATATCGCTCCAATATCCGCGACCGGGAATTGTGGCCGGCGGTATTGCAACTTTTGTAAACAAAAATACCTCTCGTTCCTTACACGGCTCTTCCTACTCTGCTTCATCCCTTCTCTCCTTGCAATTTCCATCATGTCTGGCCCAATATCCTATTGACGATTGGGCGGAATCAGAGGAATTTAATCTCAATGAAATTTGTGAGGAGGCAAGCATGAGTGAGAGCACTCTTCCAGCAGACGTCATGGCGTGGATCAGCCAGCATCTGCGGCGTTATCAAGAAACGAATGGGGCCGATGGGCATTTGTGGGATGCTTCCGCTGTTGGCGGACCAAAGTATGTTCCAACGTTGTTGTTAACTACCTCAGGTCGTCGCACTGGCAAGCCCATTGTCATGCCGTTAATTTACGGAGTAGCGAACGGCGCTTTTCTCGTGGTTGCCTCTAAGGGAGGCGCCCCGCAACATCCGGGCTGGTATCTCAACTTAGTCGCACATCCGACCGTAGAAGTCCAAGTAGGAGGAGAGAAGTTTCGGGCGGCTGCGCGCACGGCGACCGGAGCAGAGCGCGCGACGCTGTGGAAACAGATGGCTGTCATCTATCCGCCCTACGATGAGTATCAATCAAGAACGGACCGAGAGATTCCTGTTGTCGTCCTAGATCGGATATGAAACACTCGCGACGCGTTGGTATTCCCGCCTAGCGAGTACAAAGGAGGAATCATTATGCCTACATTCACTCGTGGAGATATTAGTCTGTATTACGAAGAGCAGGGCAGTGGATTTCCGCTGCTGCTGATTGCGCCGGGCGGGATGCGCTCGGCGGTGTCGTTCTGGGACAAGGTGGCGTGGAACCCTATCCCCTTGCTCTCTCAACACTATAGGGTCATTGCGATGGATCAACGCAATGCGGATCATTCGGTGGCCCCCATTCGAGCGACAGATAGTTGGCCGGTCTATACGGAAGATCAACTTGCGCTACTTGATCACCTCGGCGTCAGCCGCTTCCATGTTGCGGGCATGTGCATTGGCGGTTCTTATTGCATGGGCCTTATTCAAGCGGCGCCGCAGCGAGTGGCCTCCGCCGTCCTATTTCAACCAATTGGACATGACAACAATCGCCAGGCGTTTTTTGATATGTTTGACGGCTGGGCCAAGGAAATGCAAGCCTCACATCCTGAAGCGAACGACCGCGTGTGGGAGTCGTTCAAAACATCAATGTACGGAGGAGATTTTCTCTTCAATGTGTCGCGTGAATTTGTGGCCCGTTGTGAAACGCCGCTGTTAGTGTTGCTAGGTAACGATCAATATCACCCGGAAGCAACCTCACGAGACGTTGTCGCCTTGGCGCGCAACGCCAAGCTGATCGAAAAGTGGAAGGAGCCAGAGCATCAGGCGGCGGCAAAAGCGGCAGTCGTACAGTTTCTTGCCGAACACACCCCACGATCATAAGGAGGGAACACGATGGACCTAGCTGAACTCGAAAAGCGCATCACTCGTATAGAGGATCGTGAAAGTATCAAGGAGTTAAAAGCACGCTACTGCGCCGTGTGTGACGATGATCATAATCCCGCCAACATCACCAAAATTTTCGTTGAAGACGGCATTTGGGAAGGCGGAGGATTTGGGCAAGCGAAGGGTCATGCAGCAATTCGTGATCTCTTCAAAAGCTTCCAACAACTCATTACCTTTTCCCAGCACATGGTGATGAATCCCATCATCGAAATCAACGGCGACACCGCAAAGGCCACCTGGTATTTTCTCGGCCCCTTTACGTTTCGTAAGGACAATGAAGCGAAATGGATCGCCGTACGCTATGACGATGATTATGTCAAAGTAAACGGAGAGTGGAAGTTCAAACATTTGCGGGCGAATATCCGTTTGAACGCCCCGCATGAAACAGGTTGGGCCCCAAAAGGCTGAGAAACACAAGACAGGAGAAAATCATTCTCCTGTCTTGCCTGGTTTTACGACTGCGGCGTGAACTGCACGCCGAGCACGTCTGCGCCGTTGCTTCCCGCCCGAAGAACAATTCGCCCATCTCGCGGACCAATATAAATTGTTGACCATTGCGGATACTCTCGCGCCTCATAATCAACCGATCCTTGCAAAGGAATGAAGAATTGTCCGCCGCCCTGAGAGGGGTCCGGAGTCTCGAAGGCGGCGCCCGCCGGAAGTCGCCAGCGTTGCGCCCACACTTCGTCTTCTCTGATGAGTGTTGCTGCTAATGCCGAAGTGGAAGCTTCGTTGGCGACGTCGATTTGCTTAAAGAGAATTCTGTGCTGCTTCCCACGGAGATGCTCACGGATGGTGTTGGCGTCTTTCGGCATTTCATAGGTTTCATCATTTGGCCGCGGCCACAGGGCAAGCAGAGCGAATCCGTCCTTTGTGACCTCGATCGGTCCGTAGGGCACCCACGCGTCCGTGTACTGAATGGTAACGAGTTGTACAGGTTTCTTGGCTAATTTTGCCACGCCTGACACATAGACTTGCCACTGATCGACGGGATGAGCATGGGTGGTCGCGAGGCCTTCTTCGTACTCGGCGAAGAGCGCCTGCCCGCCGTCGAGATGGGAGGAGACCTGCGCGTCACGGAAGTCGGCAATGAGATTCGTGATGTAGGTGTTGAGATAGACTGCAGGATAAGGCGGCAGCAGATAGCGGCTTTTGTGGGCTTCAGTAAAGTTTGCGGCTTTAATCATGGAAGCTTCCTCATTCTTTGCTGGGATGGATTAGCGCCCTTGAAACCGTGGCGGACGTTTTTCGAGGAAGGCTTTGCGCCCCTCAGCAAAGTCTTCGGTCTGGAATGTGTGGTGCAGGGCCAGTCCTTGGTGTTCGTAAGCAGCCTCGACTGCTGCCTCTTCCCAGCCATGCACGATAGCCGCCTTGGTGTAGCCGTAAATCAGTGTGGGGCCATCCGCAAGCGTACGCGCTAGCGTAAACGTTTCTTCTTCGAGTTGAGACAAGGGCACGACTCGATTGACGAGGCCCCATCGTTCTGCCTCCTGCGCTGACAATGTGGGTGTGAGCAACGCCCATTCCATTGCCTTGCCGATACCAACAAATTGCTGAAGTAAATTCGTGCCGGTGGCGATGCCTCGTTGTACGAACGGAATGCGCAGGGTCGCAGTATCCGCCATCAGACGGAGGTCGCAACCGAGCGCCAGGTTGAACCCAGCCCCATGAGCATGACCGTTGATCATGCCAATCACCGGTTTCGACAATGCTCGCATCTTTGCGACGACCAATGGCCAGCGCCCCTCGCCTTTGACGTACTGTTTAATCGGATCTTTGTAGCGGTGGTCCGGCTCGCCAGGTTCATTCATGCCTTTGAGATCATCACCGGCGCAGAACGCGCGTCCCGCGCCGGTAAGAATCACAGCTCGAACCTCTTCGTTACGGTCACAGTCCTCTAACGCTTCGAGCAATTCTACTCCGATCCGCACATTTAGGGCGTTGAGTCGTTCAGGGCGATTCAGTGTGAGGCGACAAACGCCGGCGTCTTGTTGTACGAGCAGATAACGGAAGTCCATGAACGTATCTCCCCTGCTTAGTACAGAATCTTCTCTTCCTTCATTTTGACGATCTGTTCATCCGTACAGCCCATGACCTCGCGCATGATCTCGTCAGTGTGCTGACCCAACAACGGCGCCGGGGCCCGTACGCCGTTAGGCGCGTTAGTCAGAAGCCAAGGGATGCCGGTGTGAATTTTCTCACCGATTTCTGGATGCGGCAAACTGGTGAAAAAGCCGCGCGCGTTGAGGTGCGGATCTTCAGTGAGATTTTTACTGTTCATCGAAGGAAAGGCGGCGACTCCCGCAGCTTGCAAACTGCGAGTGACTTCCCATTTGTCGCGTTCCGCGGTCCAGGCGGTAATGAGTTGATCCAGCTCGCTCTCGTGCGCTTTGCGGTCTTTCGCCGTACGGAAACGATTATCTGTCGCAAGTTGCGGCTGGCCGATGGCTTGACACAGTTCCTGCCACTCTGTCTCCGCGTCACAAGCAATCGATACCCACTCATCCTCTCCCTGGCAGCGGAAACAGTTATGTGGGGACATGAGCGGATCATGGTTGCCATCGCGCGTGACCTCGGTTCCGTTCATGGCGTATTCCATCCATCCTTCCGGGACGAGGGCCGTCATTGCTTCCCACATCGACACGTCAATGTACTGCCCTTGGCCGGTCCGTTTCCGTGCAGCCAGGGCGGCGCAAATTGCCGTCGCTGCGTTGATGCCGCCGTTCGGATCGCCAAGAGAAAGGCCAATCTCTTCCGGCGAACCGCCCGCATAACCAGTCATAGCTGACAGTCCGGTGAGCGGCGCCATGGCCGGTCCGTACCCCATATACTCTTTCTGTGGTCCGGTGTGTCCATAACCGGTAATCGATGCAACGATGAGGTCCGGCTTGATCTTTTTGAGTTCTTCGTAACTCAAACCCAACCGTTCCATCACGCCGGTAGCGAAGTTGTCTACGACGACATCACATTTTTTAATCAACTCTTTTGCGAGTTCGATGCCCTCGGGCTTGTCGAAGCTCATAAGCAAACTTTTCTTCCCCAGGCTCCATTGATTGAAGAGACCGGAGCGGTTGACGCCGCCTTTCATTCCTTTGGGATAGAGCGGCAAACGGCGGGTAATGTCAAGGCGTCCCTGCGACTCGATCTTGATCACCTCAGCGCCTAAGTGAGCGAGGTGCATCGCGCAGTACGGTCCCGCCCACACCCAGGTGAAGTCAGCGACGCGGACGCCCTCTAGTGGAAGACGATTGTTCGAGGAGTGCATTGGCGTGTTACGTTTTGCATGTTGCGTGTCCGGCAGGGCGCTGAGCACTTCTTTATTGTGTTCACCGAGTAAAGGCGCGGGGCGGCGAATCCGCCACCAGGGCTCCGCCAAACGGTACGGAGGACCGAGGTGAACAAGCTTGCCGGCGCGCGGATGCGTGACGTCTACAAAGAAGTTCCGAGAGTGGAGCTGTTCCTGTTTGGCCATCTGCGTCATGGTGAAGACCGGGGCAATGCAAATCCGCCGTGCTTG
>JACXTT010006091.1_pt1 | contig 17322 bp, 13 predicted proteins | sample 9270951 | NCBI WGS metagenome assembly JACXTT01 (sample SAMN15532306, study PRJNA645909) | rock metagenome | isolation source: weathered quartz diorite | place: Puerto Rico | collected 2017-06-21 | reverse complement strand
CCAGGGCGTGGCAGCCGCAGCAGGCATAAAAATAGACCCGGCTTGGGCCTTGATCAAGGTAGTAGACGGTCCGGATATTGATAAACAAGGTTGGGTGACCAAAACACTTCTAACAAGAGAGGCGTTGGGAACTCACTAAATCGCCTTAAGGCTTACGAGCGCATGATATTCACGGCCCCTGCGATCGGAAATGACATTGCAGTATTCTATTCACGCCCTTTGAAATTTATGCGCAATCAAGGAAATCAGGACCAGGAAACGGCTAACACAAATCAAGCTGTGTCTGAAAACACTACTACCTTAGCGCGAAGACTCACAAAAATCGGATACCCGGCACTCTTCAAGGAGGCTGGCCATGAACACGCGTTGGACGAGAGTTGGAAGAGCGCCTCGCAGCAGGACTTTGAGAGACTAGTCGCAGACACCAAGGCGCCTTCGCTAGCGCGATTTGCGGGCAGCCAAATCTTACTAAGCAGGGATATGACCTTCTTATCGAGAACGGATTTGAACGCCTTGAGTGACGTATATATTCAGGCGCTGCTGGGTAATTATACGAAGTCAATGAGTGACTGGGGATTTGTCCATGGCAATGACGATATGGGTGTTGTGGGGAGCGTATTTCTGGTATTTGGGGACCGGTCAATACGCCAGCTCGTAAGTTTGTTGGACAATGCGACGGTTGTGGACTATGAAAGACCGTCCCCGGATGTATCAGGTCTTGATCGAACCAGGCTACAAAGAATAAGAGTGAAAGACTTCGCAGCACTCTATTTGAGCAGGATCAAGAATTTACCGATGGAATTCAAAATACCCTTTGCGGAACGCGACCAGGAGATTGTCAAGCTCAAGAACAGATTGTCACCAGAATAAGCCGGGCTGACCTGCGCCCTCAGCGGCCTTCCATCACGACATTCACTTCGCTGCCCTTGCCCACGCCGAGGAGTTGGAAAGCAGAGCCACGGTTGGCAGCGATCTCCAAGTACCCCATACTCCCGAGAATTCCAAAAACTTCTCCCGGCGTGCCTTCGGCATAGCTCGCGGAGATGCGCGTGGCTTGGCCTTTGCTTCCTACCGTGATTTTGAAAGCGGGCGGCGTGGGCTGGAACAGCATGGGCGCGTCTTCGGGCGTGATGTTGGTGATCAGGTTTCCGAAGCGGTCCACCTTCAGGACGATGCCGCGCAGAGTGTGTTCGTCAATCGGCTTTGGCCGCGGAGCGGCGAAGCGGACGTAGTCGGTGATCTCGTCGCCGAAGCGGTTGGGCTCGACTCCCTTGGCTAGATACGCTGCAACGGGCGAAAAGATGTCGCGAGCGTGGAAGGTATTGCTGCGCGGCTCCAGGAAATAATGTTCCGCGGTGATGTGCCGGACGGAGAGCCGCTCTTCGCGGTCATAGATCAGCGACAGGACGCCGTTATCGGGCGCGACGAATTGGTGGCGGTCGCCGGTCAGCAGGATCGGACGACGCGCCGTGCCTACGCCCGGGTCCACAATCACCATGTGCACCGTGCCAGAAGGGAAGTAGGAGTACGCCTGCGAGATGGTGAGTGCGCCATCGAGAACGTCAAACGGCTGGACGGAGTGATTAATGTCGATGATCTGGGCGTCGGGCGCGAGGTCAAGAATGACGCCCTTCATCGCCCCTACGAAGTGATCGTTGAGTCCGAAATCGGTGGTGAGAGTGATGATCGAAGTGCGCGCCAAGCTGTTGCCTCGACGAAGTGGAGTCCGGGGGCCGACGAAAGTATCAGGCGGGACGGCGAGCACGTCAAGGAGACGATTTTCGATTGTCGATTTATTGATCGTTGATTGAAATTCATGCGCTGACCTCGTTTGCAGTTGGTCGCCCGCAATCAACAATCAACAATTGTTATTCGTCGGAGCGCTTCAATGAGGTTCAAGCGGGATGCTTTGAGGGCGTGGGGAGAAACAGGAGGTGACGCTGACCGCGTGCGGTTGTGGTTCAGCTGATTTTCCCTGCCTCCTGCCAGCTGCCACCTCTAATCCAAGCGAATATCCCCCGAACCGGTGTGGACAGAAATCGTCGGGCCTCCGTTGCGCACTTTGCCGACTACACTCTTGCGTTCCTGCACTCGGCCTTGAACGGTCGTGGTCACGGGGTGATCGACTGTAACCGTCCCAGAGTTGGAGGAGATGTCGACATCAAAGCCAGCATCCGAAGGAACTCGCAGGTCCACGTTGCCGGAGCCAGTACGAATGCTCCAGAGACTCTTGGGAATACCGTTGCCGCGGATGTCGCCGCTGCCGGCTTCGGCGTGGAATCCGCCATTGACGCCGCTAACCGTGATGTTGCCGGAGCCGGTGCGGATGTCAACGTCCCCTTGGCCGACCTCTTCGATTTCGATATCTCCGCTGCCAGCCTTGACTCTCGTCGGGCCAGACAGTTCGCGTCCGCGCACGTTGCCCGAGCCAGTCTGAAAACGCAGATCGCCGGTCAACCGCGAGAGTTGCATGTCGCCCGATCCGGCTTCGAGATCGACGCTGCCTTTGATGCCTTCCACTGACTGGTCGCCGCTGCCGCTGTGGGCGCGAACCGTGGTGTTCTCAGGAACTGTAATTTCGTAGTCCACGGAAATGTCGTGGAAATTGACGTAGTCGACGCGAATGCTGTTGCCGTTCTGACGAAGCGGAGGATTCTTCTGAAGTTCCTCCACGTCCCCCCTGCGGTTCCCTGTGAACCAGGAATTGCCAAGGTGAATCTTGCCGTGAATGGAGACCGTGCTGGACGATCCATTCCGGATGGTGATGTCACCGGAGCGGGTGAGGACTTCGAGGTCAACCGGCCCGTTGACCTGGAACGACCGGTCAAACGTGCCGACAACCGAAGCGAAGCCGGCCAGCGAACTGACCAGCACGAACAACAGCGTGCGAACTGCCTTGTAGCGAATCAATGAGAGGCTATTCATAGCGAAGCGACTCCACGGACTAGGTGTCAGGTCTCAGGAGACCCAAGTTCACGAAGCAATCCGGAGATCCTAAGACCTAAGACCTGAGACCTTGTTTTCTACTGCAGCACCACCTGATCGCCTTCTTTCAGACCGCCCAGCAGTTCGGTCTTGGCGCCGTTGGAGATGCCGATGTTTACTGCGATTTTCTTCTTGCCTTCCTTACCCTTGGCGTCAGGAACTTCGACGGATGCTTTCTTGTCCTTGTCGTAGATGATGGAGCCTTCCGGGATCTGGAGCACGGCCTTGTGCTCTTCCAGAATGATCTCGGCGTTGGCGGTCATGTTGGCCTTGAGCACGCCCTCGGGGTTGTTGATCGAGACGCGCACTTCGAACGTCGTGACGTTGTCTTTCTCCACGCCCATGGGAGAAATCTTGTTCACCTTGCCGGTAAAGGTTTTGTCCTTGTAGGACTCAACCTTGATGCGGGCAGGCTGTCCCATGTAAACCTTGCCGATGTCGCTCTCGTCCACTTTGCCTTTCACATAGACTTCACTGGTGTCGCCCAGCGTCATGACAAGGGTGGCCGAGGAACCGAGAACCAGAATTGAGCTGACGGCATCGCCGACTTCCACATCGCGAGAAAGGATGATCCCGTCAATCGGAGACATGATGGTGGTGTAGCCGAGCTGCTCTTCCAACTGCTTCAGGTTGGCGCGATCCTGCGCGACTTGGGCTTGTGATTGGCCGATCTTGGCTTGCAGCACCTGCAATTGCGCTTTGGAGACGTTCTGCTTGTTCAGCGACATCTCGTAATTCTTCTGCGCGTCGTCCAGCGCGGAAGCCGACACGACGCCTTCCTTGGCCATACCTTGGGCGCGCTCATAGGCGCGCTTCAGCAGGGGGACATCAGGACCTTCCGCGTCCACCTTGGCGCGTTCGAGATCGGCGCGAGTGCCGTTCATGCTGGCGGTTGAGGCTTCCAGTTGGGCGCGCGCCTGGTCCACACGGGCCTGGATCTCTTCCTTGTCGAGTTCAGCCAGGAGCTGGCCTTTCTTGACCTTGTCGCCGTACTCGACGTACAGCTTCTTCACGATTCCGCTGGCTTTGGACTTGATCTCGACCTTGGTGATGGGCTCAATCTTTCCGGTGGCCACCACGCTCTTGGCGAGATCGCCCTTTTCGACCTTTGCCAGCTTCGACGGGTCAATCTTGGTGCCGCCGCTGGTCGCAGCGTACACGCCGCCCACGATCACCAGAAGCACCACGGCCGCGATGGAGCCGTAAATAATCCGTTTGCGCCGCTTCGATTTTTTGCCATTTCCGTTACCGTTCACAAACCGCCTCCTACCTGGAATTCCAAACAGGGAACCTTGGCTTCATCCTGTATTACGGGTTGCCGAGGTGAATAGTTCCTCGAAACTTTACTCAGGAAAAGCTTTGTAGTTCCCACCAGTTAGACAAGACAGTGGACAAAAAGAAAGCAGAGAGCAGAGGGCAGGGGGCAGCTGGCAGGTCACAGGTGTCAGGCCACGGGTCACAGTCTCAGAGAGCTAACCGCAGCGCAGGCCTGGTTAGCGACCCACCGGATGGTTTGACTTTCCTAAGACCTAAGACCTGAGACCCTGCCCACTACCAGCTGCCCAGCCAGCTGCATTATCCCTTTGGAATGTTAGAATTAAGCCTCCATGATTGCGTATGTGCTGCTGCGGGTGTTTCTCATCCTGCTCCTGGTGGCAGCCAATGCGTTTTTCGCAGCGGCCGAGTTTGCCTTGGTCAGCGTCCGCGAAACGCGAATCCAACAGCTCATCGAAGCCGGACGAGTGGGCGCCCGGACCGTCCTAAAGCTGCATCAGCAGCTCCAACGCGTGGTCAACGGGGTACAGCTCGGAGTCACGGTCTGCAGCCTGGCGCTGGGCTGGGTGGGGGAACCGATCCTAGCGCGCATGTTCGAGAGTTGGATTGGGCGCGTCCCCTATGCGGGCTTCTACGCCCACGCTTGCGCGGTGAGCGTTGCCTTCGTCGTGATCACCGGCCTGCATGTGATCCTGGGAGAACTGGTTCCGAAGTCGCTGGCTCTGCAGCGAGCCGAGCGAGTGGCGCTGGCAGTGGCCGCGCCCATGGACGTCTTCCTCACTCTCACCGGACCTCTCACGACCGTGATGACTCGCATCGCCGCGCGCGTGCTGCGCATCTTCGGTACGAAAGACATTCGGCATGGATCCGTACATTCGCCGGACGAGCTGAAGCTGATCATCGCGGCCGCCCAAACCTCGGGACAACTCTCGAGCGCGCAGGAAGAGATCCTGTTGAATGCGCTGGAACTGGACAACATTACGGCACGTCAAGTGATGGTGCCGAGGCCACGCATCTTTTCATTGGCGGCTGACCTCAACCTCGACGATGCCCTGTCGCGGGTCGTCGAGGAGCAGCATTCGCGCATCCCTGTGTACGATCCACAGCGCGGGCCGGAGCACATTGTCGGCGTTTTGTACGCCAAGGACCTGATGCGCTGGACGCGATTTCGCCTGACTTTGAGTTCGAGTCCGGCGTCGGCCTTGCGCATCTCGACCATGAAGATCGGCCAGATCATGCACGACGTGCTGGTCGTTCCGGAGACGAAGTCACTCCTCGAACTGCTCGGTGAGTTTCAACAGCGCAAGCGGCACCTGGCGGTGGTAGTAGACGAATTCGGATCGACCGCGGGCGTGATCACCGTTGAGGATGTTCTGGAGCAACTGGTCGGAGAACTGGAAGACGAATTCGATGTTGCGGCCGCGCAGCCGGTCACGGATGCCAACGCGCCGCTGGAACTCGATGGCGCCGTCAATATCCGCGATCTGGAAGCGCAATACGAGCTCAAGCTTCCGCAGGACGAAGGCTTTGAAACCCTGGCCGGGTTCGTGCTCTCGCGCCTGCAAAAAATACCGAAGGAAGCCGATGGCTTCGAATACGAAGGACGGCGGTTTGTAGTCGGGAAGATGGAAGGGAACCGGATCGCTACAGTAAGAATCGAGCTGCTGCCGGCGGCGAAGCAGTTGGCGGGAGATTGACCACCAGGAGCGGTTCGTAGTTAGCAGGTTCGTATCAGGGCATCGCTTCAGCGATGCCGAAACGTATCGAAATCAAGACCGCCTTTAGGCGCTGGCATGGCACCCTCCGCCCCTGAAGGGGCGATCAAAACGCACGACTTTCGGCATCGCTGAAGCGATGCCCTGGTACAAAGCTCAGACTTCATGGCGCGCTACCTCCTCTCCCGCCTGCTCTACACTCTTCCGGTGATCTGGCTCGTCGTCTCTACGGTTTTTCTCCTGATTCACTTCGTCCCTGGCGACCCCATCCAGCAAATGCTCGGCGAAGGCGCAGCGGCGGGAGACATCGAAGCAGCGCGGCATGCCTACGGTCTCGACGTGCCCCTGGGCCAGCAGTATCTGAACTACTGGAAGGGCGTCCTGCACGGAGACTTGGGGAAGTCTCTGCGCTACAACCAGGGAGTGAGCAGCCTGATTGCGACCCGATATCCGTTCACGCTTCAACTCACGTTGGCGTCGCTGTTCGTGGCGATTGTGCTGGCGATCCCAGCGGGCGTGCGCTCGGCGCGAAGACGCAATCGCTGGGATGATCGGTTGCTCAGCGTGGTCAGCTTGTTCGGCTTGTCGTTCCCGAACTTTGCGCTCGGGCCGGTGCTGATTCTCTTCTTTGCGATCGAGTTGGGATGGCTGCCGGTCTCCGGGTCCGGGACTTTCGCTCATCTCGTGCTGCCGGCAATCACGATGGGCGGCGCGCTGGCCGCCATCCTCACCCGCATGGTGCGCACTTCGATGCTCGAAGAACTAGGGCAGGACTACATCCGCACGGCACGAGCGAAGGGACTGCCGGAGCGGACGGTTGTGTATCGTCACGCGTTACGCAACGCGATGATCCCGATCGTGACGGTGCTGGGCTTGCAGTTCGGCGCGCTGCTAGCGGGAACGATTGTTACGGAGACAATTTTTTCCTGGCCGGGAATCGGACGGCTGACAATTCAGGCGATTGCGAATCGTGACTACTATCTGGTGCAGGGATGCATCCTGGCGATTGGGTTGACGTATGTGGCAGTGAACTTTCTGACGGATTTGTTGTATTCGGCCGTGAACCCGAGGATAAGGCAGTGAAAGTTGCAGTCCTGCGAGGATGTGACGGTAGCTACACAATGTACACCTACTTCGGTTCACCGCGTGATTGGTTGTTGCTGGTGAACGAATTGCGCGCACATGCACCCCTCGACGTGGCACACGCCATCCCAATGCTGACCACGCTCATGACGACACGTGGGATTAGCGCAGAGTTCTGGTTGGGCTTCGTTATCTTGAGCAGCCATGCAGCGTATGCTACTACACGTCTGGTTGGGAGATGCAACCAATGCAAGCAGATGTGAAGCGTGGATTCAAGAGACTATTTGTGGTGCTGACTGCACTTTGGATTGTTTATTGCTTGCTCCTTTATCCGATGCAGCGTCACGCACAAGCCGAGAAGATCGAGAAAGCTGAGTTTCTAAGTTGCTGGCAAGAATCGAAGCCGCCTGATTTCAAGGGATGTACCGACTACGCGAGGTTGAAGGCGGGCACGGACATGTGGTCACTGAGGGCCTTCTACGCCCGTGAATCATGGTTTCTTGCCGTAATTGTCGTGATAGCTCCTCTTTTAGGTTACGGATTCTGCCGTGGTTTAACCGGATTGAGTCTTTGGGTCTGGCGTGGATTTCAGTCGTGACTTGGTCTCGACCAGACTATTCGGTGAGCCATTTGCTGAAGCGACTCTCGACTTCCTCTTGCGAGAGGGTACCGTTGACTCGAGCATCCTCGAGCCCACGGCGAACCTTGTCGAGAACGTAGAGGTGGTACTGGATATCTTCCACCGAAATGTTGTCCGGCAGCCTGTTCAACAGCGACTCAACATCCTGTTTGACGTTGCTAATAGCGCCTCTCCGACGAGAATACCATGTTGGCAGTGGGACTAGTTTCCATGTATATACGAGGGGACACGCGACAGACTCATGTCCACCGCCGCCAGCTCGCTCCCCCGCCTCGCCCGCCACAATCCGCTGGCCGCCGTGGGCGTGGCGTTGGTCGTAGTGTTCGTGTTCTGCGCGCTCTTTGCCCCCTGGCTCGCTCCACAAGACCCCGCCCACATCGATCTTCCCAACCGGCTGCAGCCGCCGTCTGCGCAGCATCTCGCCGGCACCGATGAACTCGGACGCGATATCCTTTCCCGTCTGATCTGGGGCGCGCGGATCTCGATGTTTGTCGGCAGCAGTGTGGTCGCTTGCTCTCTCTTGCTGGGCCTCATCATCGGCAGCCTTGCCGGATATTACGGCGGACGCATCGACCGTTTCGTCAACATCGTCCTGATGAATGCGTTTCTTTCTTTTCCCGGCATCCTTATCGCGATTGCGTTCGTCGCGTTCCGCGGCCCCGGAATATTGAACCTGGTGCTCGCGCTCTCGCTCGGCGGATGGGTCGGCTACGCGCGGCTGGTCCGCGCTCAAGTGCTGGCAGTGCGCGAGCGCGAATTTGTCGAAGCTGCGCGGGCACTGGGCGCGAATGATTTGCGCATTCTGCTCCGGCATATTCTCCCTAACATTATTCAGCCGGTGATTGTGCAGGCCGCGATCGGTATGGCAGGCGCGATTCTGGCGGAAGCGACCATGAGTTTTCTCGGCCTGGGAGTTCCGCCACCCACCGCCAGTTGGGGGTCCATGCTCAACGACGCCCGCTCGCATCTGTTCGACGCGCCCCACCTGGTGCTGTTTCCCGCTCTGACGGTCATGCTGGCCGTGCTCGCCTTCAATTTTATCGGCGACGCTCTCCGCGACGTGCTCGATCCCCGCTCCCGTCTCGAAGCCGGGCTTTGACTTCCCGCCAGTCTTCCGTACAATTGCGCGCTGTCGCATATTCCATCTGCAACCGAGGTCGATCATGCTGCTGCGCAAGCTGGCTCTGACTGTCTTCGTGCTGTTGGTGGTTTCGCTGCCGTGGGCCGATGCCCAGTCGACCAACCCTGCCGCCATCCCAACCGCGCCCACGACTGCCGCCACGCCAACCGGCCCTGCCTTCGACGTGAAGGCCGCCACCGATGCATATCTCGCCACGATTCCGCCGGACAAGAAAGCCCGCTCCGATGCGTACTTTGAAGGTGGCTACTGGTTACAGCTCTGGGATTTCCTGCTTGCTGGCGCGATCATGATCCTTCTGCTGCAATCGCACCTTTCCGCTCGCATACGCGACTGGGCGGGGCGGATCTCAGCGTGGCGCGGCGTTCAGGATCTGATCTACTTCATTCTGTTTCTGCTGGTCACCACGGTGGTCCAGTTTCCGCTCACCGTATATGAGGGCTACATACGCGAGCACAAATACGGCCTGGCGACGCAAACTTTTGGTCCCTGGATGCGGGACCAGCTGGTCGGCCTTGCCGTGGGCGCTGTGCTCGGTGGCATTACGGTGATGGTGTTGTACTGGACTGTTCGCCGCCTGGGGAAGACCTGGTGGGTGTGGGGCGCGGTCGTCAGTATCATCCTTCTAGCGTTCACCTTCTTGATTGCCCCGGTATACATCGAACCCTTGTTCAACACGTTCAAGAAGCTGGAGAATCCTAAGATCAAGGACCCCATCTTGAGCCTGGCGCGCGGGAATGGCATTCCGGCCACCGATGTTTACGAGGTTGATGCTTCCAAGCAGTCCACGCGGGTGAGTGCTTACGTCAACGGATTTCTGGGCTCAGAGCGTATCGTGCTCAACGACAATCTGCTGAATCGCTGCACGCCGGAAGAGATCCAGTCAGTGATGGGGCACGAGATGGGACACTACGTGCTCCATCATGTTTACAAAGATATGCTCTTCTACGGACTGCTGGCGGTGATCGGCTTCGCGTTCCTCAATTGGAGCATGCACTGGAGCCTGGCGCTCTGGGGAGAGCGCTGGGGCACGCGCGAAATCACCGATGTCGCCACTCTACCTCTGGCGGTGTTGCTGTTTTCAATTTTCTTCTTTGTACTCACTCCTGTGACCAACAGCTGGACCCGCACGCAGGAATACGAAGCGGATATTTTCGGAATCAACGCCGCACGTCAGCCGGACGGCGAGGCGCTGGTGGACCTGAAGCTGGGCGACTATCGCAAGCTCGACCCGAGTCCGCTGGAGGAGATGATTTTCTTCGATCATCCCAGCGGACGCACCCGCATTACCGCGGCAATGCGCTGGAAAGCCGAGAACATGGCGGTCCTGCCCCCCGGGACCAAAGCGGGTGGACCTCGCTGAACCGGGTCTTAAGGTCTTAGGTCTCGGGAAACCCGGGGATTAACTCCAAAGCGACAAAGGCGCTAGCTGGAGGAGAGTTGTTTTCATCGTGCCTTAACAATTTGCAAGTCGAATTTCCGACACCTGACACGTGACACCTAAGACCTAAGACCTGCTTTTCTGTGCCCTTCCTGCTGATAACTTTTCCCGCCTGTCATCGTCTAATTCCCAAGCACCGATGGGGAACTTCTCCCCGGCAGATTGCGTATGAATACACAGATGGAGCTGCGATACCAAGTCGAATGCCAGCATGACGTTGCGGTCGTGCGGTGCTCCGGGCGCCTAGTGCGCGGAAAGGCCCTGGACGAGTTCCGTCGCGGAATCGAGCGGCTGGAGCATCTCCGCGTGCTCGTGGTCGATCTTTCCGAAATCGAACAGCTGGATGCGGGCGGCCTGGGAGCTTTGCTGCTGGTGCGTCGCTGGGCGCGGATGAATGGTGTCCAGATGAAGCTGGTAAATCCCTCCCCCTTTGTGCTTCGAGTGCTTGAAGCAACACGATTGACGGCGGTGTTTGAAATTTCCTCCCTGGAAGCGGCGCTCTGCATACTGCAAGCGCCGGGAGACCGGCCGAACTACGCGGTCGCCTGAGGCTCGTGGGCGCGATGCTTTATAATTCGCGCCCATGAAGCCCAAGAGACTGGCAGCCCCCCGGCCGGTGCCCGTCGATGCTCTCGTTTATCCCCGATTTTCCGGTATGGCTACTTTCATGCGCCTGCCGCACATTCCGCGCGCGCAGGAACTCGATATTGCCCTGATTGGCATTCCGTACGACGGCGGCGCTACGTATCGTTCCGGACCTCGTTTTGGCCCACGCAATGTGCGCGCGCAGAGCGTCATGATACGGCCGTGGAATCCGGTGTTGAAGGTTGATCCGTTTTCCAGGTGGCGAGTAGCCGACTACGGCGATCTCTCGATTAATCCCCTTTCGCTGGATGATACATTCGCGCGAATCACGAGCCAGTTGAATGACGTTCTCGGCGCCGGCGCGCGCGCCCTCTGCGTCGGCGGAGACCATTCCATCCTGCTGCCCATTCTTCGTTCCGTGCACAAGAAGTTCGGCCCTTTGGCGCTGGTGCAGTTCGACGCGCACAACGATACCTGGGGAGGATATTTCGGCCGTCCACATTCGCACGGTACTCCGGTCCGGCGCGCGGTGGAGGAAGGGCTGCTACTCCCGGGCCAAGTCTTGCAGGTGGGACTGCGCGGACAGGTTTACTCAAAAGACGATTTTGAATTTGGCCGCAAGCACAAGTTCAGCGTGATTACAGCAGAAGAGTTTCATCGCGGCGGACTGGCGCCAGTCGAGAAAGTTCTAAAGCGTCTGCGCGGTAAACCGGTTTATTTCACGCTGGATATTGATGTCGTCGATCCAGCATTCGCACCCGGAACCGGAACACCGCAAGTGGGCGGGCTTTCGAGTTTTCAGATTCTGGAACTGGTGCGCTCGCTCGAGGGCCAGAACCTTGTGGGAGCCGATCTCGTCGAGGTCTCACCGCCTTACGACAACGGCGAAATCACGTCACTGCTGGCTGCCAATCTTCTCTATGAAATGCTCTGCCTGTTCTAGCCGGCCTCAATGACCCAACTCGCTCGCAAACTCCGCATCACCGACTACTTCTCCCTCGGCTGGGGGACGATGGTCGGAGTCGGCTGGCTGGTGGTGATGGACGACTGGCTGACGCGCGGCGGTCCGCTCGGCGGCATTCTCGGCTTCGCCATCGGCGGCGTTTTGCTGCTGCCGATCGGCTATGTCTACGGCAAGCTGGTCATGGCCATGCCGGACGCGTCGGGGGAAGTCGCCTACACCGCGCGCGTCTTCCCGCAGCCCGTCAGCTTCTTCACGGGATGGATGATGATGCTGGCGTACTTCATTGTGTGTCCGTGGGAGGCGGTTGCGGTCGGACGGATCGCGAGCTACATTTTCCCCGCACTCGATTCGATCGAGTTGTATCGAGTAGCGAGTAAGCCGGTGTACTTGCCGCATTTGACGATCGGTCTGGCCCTTACCGGCATGCTTACGTTGTTGAATTATCGAGGCGTCCGCCTGAGCGCGAGCTTTCAGAACTGGACCACCTTCGGAACTCTGGCGCTCTTTGTGATCTTCGTAGGCATTGGCGTTACCCGCGGATCGACTGCCAACTTTCCACCCCTGTTTACGCACACACCATTCGTTTCCATTCTTCTGGTATTGCAGATTGTCCCCTACTTCATGACCGGATATGAATCCGTGACGAAGGCGGCGGAGGAATCGAATCCGGATTTTCGAAGCCGCGGCTATTTTCGCGCCATCTGGGCGGCGATCATCGTTGGGTTTGTTTTTTATATCATCGTGATCGCGGCGGTGGGCTTTGTTGCGCCGTGGCAGCAGTTGATTGGCACTCCGTTCATGACCGCGGTCGCTTTCGAGCACGCGATCGGCTCGCGCTGGATTGTCAGCATCATTCTCGCCTCGGCGCTGCTGTCGCTGTTCAAAGTCTTTAACGGAAACTTTGTCGCAGCCAGCCGGTTGCTCTTTGCCATGGGGAGGCGCGGCCTGGTGGATGAACGGCTGGCGAAGGTTCATCCGCGAAATCAAACGCCGGCCACGGCGGTGGTCTGCGTGGGGATCGCGACTGCGGCCTGCATGTTTCTCGGCAGCGCGATCCTGATCCCGATCACCGACGTGGGGTCCCTGGCCTCGACGATTGGATGGCTTGCCGCCTGCGCTGCTTATCTGCGAATGCGGCCCCCCGCGCGGGAGCGCATGATTGCATGCCTCGGTGGCGTGGTCGCGCTTGCGTTGACGCTGATGAAGGTGTTGCCATTTATCCCAGGACATTTCTCGGGCCGCGAATGGATTTCGTTCGGACTCTGGATTTTGTTGGGAATTCTGATTGGCCGTCCACGCGGCCCACAACTTGCCACTGGCGAAAACGCTATGGCGGACTCGGGGAAACACTCATGACTATTGCTCGTCGTATTATTTTCTTGACCTTCATTGCCTTCGCCGCTTTGTCGATGGCGGCGGATCGCCCCTTCGATCTCGTCATCATCAACGGCCACATCGTAGATGGCACTGGCTCCCCATGGTATTCCGGCGACATCGGCATCCGCGACGGCCGCATCGCCGCCATCGGCAATCTTTCCGAGGCCACTCGCAAGCGCACCATTGACGCACAGGGCAGAGTCATTGCCCCCGGATTCATTGACATGCTGGGTCAGTCGGAAACGACGATCCTCGTCGATCCGCGGCTTCCGTCGAAAATCTTTCAGGGAATCACAACCGAAGTCACCGGAGAAGGCGGATCGATCGCACCGCTGAACGACACTATCATCGAAGCCGATCGCCCAGGCTACGAGCACTACAAAATCAATCCCGACTGGAGGACCTTCCGCCAGTACTTTGCTCGCTTGGAAAAGCAGGGCATGGGAATCAACCTCGCCAGCTATGTCGGCGCGACCCAGGTGCGCCGCATGGTGCTTGGCGATGCCGACGTGCAACCTACTCCGGAACAGCTCGAAAAAATGAAAGCGCTCGTGCGCGACGCGATGCACGATGGTGCCGTCGGCGTATCCACCTCATTGATGTATGCTCCAGCGCCGTATGCCAAGACCGAAGAGCTCATTGCCCTGGCGGCGGAGGCTTCTAAGTTCGGGGGACTCTACGCCACCCACATGCGCGATGAGAGCGACTCGGTTCTCGAATCGATTGACGAAGCGGTGCGCATCGGCCGCGAAGCGCACATTCCGGTCGAAATATGGCACTTCAAGGTCGCGGGGAAAAATAACTGGGGCCGGATGCCCGAACTGATTGCTCGAGTTAACAAAGCACGCGCCGAAGGTACCGACGTCGAGGCCGATACCTACGCCTACACGGCCTGGTTCAACAGCATGTCGGCCTTTGTTCCTGCATGGGCGCATGACGGCGGCGACGCCAAGCTCATTGAGCGCCTCAAAGATCCTGTGTCCCGCGCGCGCATCCGCAAAGATATGGAGACTCCTGCCAAGGACTGGGACAACGAGTGGCAAGAGATTTCCGGCCCTCAGGATGTGATGGTCAGCGTAGTGCAGAATCCAGCGTTGAAACAGTTTCAGGGCAAGCGCCTCACGGACGTCGCCAAAGCCTGGAACAAAGATCCGATGGACACCCTGTTCGACCTGCTGATCGAAGACAAAGCTTTCACTGCCTGCGCAGTGTTCGGCATGTCGGAACCGGATGTCGCGCTCGCCCTCCAGCAACCGTGGATGTCGATTGACAACGATTCATCGGGCACGTCTCCGGATGGAATTCTGGGCGAGGAGCATCCGCACCCACGCGCCTACGGCACGTTTCCCCGAATTCTGCGGAAGTACGTGCGCGAAGAGAAGAAGCTGACGCTCGAAGATGCCATCCGCAAGTTCTCGGCGCTCCCGGCGCAAAGGATGCGGTTCGTCGATCGCGGAGTGCTGCGCGCGGGCATGTGGGCTGATGTAGTGATCTTCGATCCAGAAACCATACGCGACGTTGCCACGTTCGACGATCCCAACCAGCTATCGCAGGGAATGGAATTCGTCCTGGTCAATGGCGTTCCGGTGATTGAGAACGGAAAGATGACAGGGGCCTTGCCGGGAAGAGTGCTGAGGGGGGCGGGGTACGCGCCGTAATCAGCCTAACGCTGCACCACGATCAGCTTGTGCTGTCCGATGATCGCTGTTCCGATTTTGTCGGGGAGCGCGAATGTCGAATCTAACCCCACACCCGGATAACGCGGAGTGACGTACTTCTCCACGAACATCTGCAGCACGAAGCGTGGGACTTCGATGCCGTCGATCGCAACCGAATTCACGTGGACACGGCCTTGATGATTTGATCCGGCAGCGTGCGCTTCGACAACCACATCGTGCACTCCTGAAAACAAACGCAGCAGCGGATTTGAGTTGGCGCGTCCAGCGCGGACGCGGTCGAAGTCCACGCGGCATTGCCCCGTGATCACTCCTGGAGTGCCGGCGAGATGTACGGATTCGACACCCGCCGGCAAGCGAACCTTGCTCGCCGCGAAGTAGGCGTTGACTTCCTGCTCGGTGAGTTCGGTTGGATGGGGATCAGGGTGCGGCTGCTCCGCGTTTTGGTGGATGTAGTTGAGCTTGCTTTGCGCGCTCTGAACAAGACTTTGAGATGTCCCGGCGCCGAGATAGTAAGAAGCCACGATCAACGCCGCTAAGAGTAAAGCCTGAGACCTAATACCTGACACCTGAGACCTATGGTTTGATTACAGTCCGGGCCTCTGTGCGATTCGCATGGGTCGCCTGCGGCTTCAGCAGAGTGCCGGTAATGTTCCACGTCTGCTCGTCGCCGCGCGTCAGCACGAGATTCAAAGCACTGCCCGGAGAAATTGTTCCGCTGATTCGATAGATGCCGTCGTGGGATTCCAGTTTGCCTGTGGCCAGCTTCCACGCTCCGTTCTTCGCGATGAGACTGGCCGCGAGGAGGTGAACCGGCAACGGCTTCGCCGCGTCGGGGAGATCGAGGCGGGTCAGCGTTCCGTTGCGCAGGGTGCACTGCAACTCGCCGTCGGCGTGGGCGAGCACGTCCCCGAAATTACTTCCCGAACCTGTCAGGTCAAACGTGGCGTCAACGGTTCCGGTTCCCCTTGCGTTGTTCATTACCGTGTTCACTTCGGAGAATGATGCGTTCTGCAATTGTCCCGTGACCCGATAGTGCGGCGGCATGACGGATACATCGATGAGCCAGTGCCCCTGATGTGTTCCTTGGAACACCAGTCCATGCAGGTTGTTGAAGCTGATCTTGCCCTGATCCAAAATCACTTGCGATGCGATCTGGCTCGCTTCCACTTTTTTCACAACTGCCCGATTCACCCGCAAAGTGCCTCGCGCCTGGACGGCCAGCAGCGGAGATTTGCCTTGCTGTTGGCTGGGAGCAAGAATGCGATACCACGGCAGTTTGGTGGGATGCTGCGTAAACCATTCGGCCAAATCGCTGGTAGCTAATCGGTCCGCGGCCAGATCAAACTGAAACACGCATTGCGCTGGAACGCAGGGGCGGGGCACTTTCACGACTCCGCTCCAGTGTGTGTCCCCGGTCTTCGCGGAGATTTTGTCGAGTGAGACCATGTCCGGGTCCAGCTGCAGGATCGCTGATGTGATGTCGATCGGCGGATTCAGGCCGCGCATTCCAGTTCGCAGGTTGTGAAGCTGGGCTGTACCCAGAAGTTGCGGTGCGGTGAATTCGTGCCACTGGCCCGAGACGGCGACATCCACCTGCGCGGTTCCGTCGGCGGCGGGGCGAAATCCCGGGATTCCAATTGTTCTCGCGAGGCGATAGACGTTCTTCACTTCCGTGTCTCCTCGCAACAAAAGGCGGTAGCCGGATGCAGATACCCACCCTGATGCAGTGGCGGGCGTGGCGGCACCCATCGCAAGCGGGAATGGACCGATATTCAGGTACGGCTCGATCGGCTCCCCGGTTTTGTCCTTCAGGCGTTGACGTCCGGCTTTGCTATGTTTCACATCGACGCCGGCTGCCAAGCGAATGTTTCCAAACGCAATTTCGTCTTTTCCAGCATTCGAGGACAGGTGCACATCGGTAGCGACGCCTTCTCCGGTCAACTGCAGGTCGTCGACGCCAGAACCGGCCGCGCGGTACTCGGCGTTCAGGAGTCCGGTGGCTGCGAGATCGGAGGGTAGCCCTTTCTTGGCTTGGCGCAGTAGTTGCAACGAGGCGGAAAGGGGAACTCTGTTAGCGGCGAGCACGAGATCGTAGCGAGGAGCAGACGTCACGGAATCGATGACTCCGTGCAGATCAATCGCGCCTCCGGCTACTGGCGATTCGCACGAGAGTCTAGTGAGCGAGTGTTCTCCGGCGCTGAAGCGCCCCTCGCACGCCGTCGACAAGCGCACGCTGCCGCCACCCATGATGTCGTAGCGCCGGAAGTCTTCGATACTCAGCCGACTCTTGATCAGCAACGACTTCGGCGTTCCGGAAAGATTCGCTCCGACACTTACTCCGCCGCGCCATCCCCGGTCTCGGCCGCTGAAGAGCTTCGTGATCTGTCCCAGCTGGCCTTTGTCCCATAGCACTTCGACCTGTACAGGTGTTTCACCGAGG
>JACXTT010006090.1_pt1 | contig 17324 bp, 14 predicted proteins | sample 9270951 | NCBI WGS metagenome assembly JACXTT01 (sample SAMN15532306, study PRJNA645909) | rock metagenome | isolation source: weathered quartz diorite | place: Puerto Rico | collected 2017-06-21 | reverse complement strand
CCGTTCCGCACGCCACCGGCCGCGACGCGCGTGAAGGACAAGATCAAGATCGCCTTCACCGTGGCCAAGCCAATCGACGTCGAGGTCTCAGTGCTCGACGCCAAGGGTAAAATCGTGCGCCATCTCGCGGCAGGTATGCTCGGCGGCAAGAATGCGCCGCCGGCGCCGCTGGTGGCGGGGCTCGCGCAGGATGTAGTCTGGGATGGCAAAAACGACGCCGCCAAGGTTGCGGAGGGCGGACCATTCGAGGTGCGCGTCCGCGCCGGGATGACGCCGACGTTTGGGCGAACGGTCGGCGACAGTCCGCACAACTTCAATCAGACGATGTGCCGCGGGCTGGCCGTGGACACGAACGGCGATCTCTATTACATGGGGTTGCGGTCGCAGGATGCCACGCTCCACTTCATTCGCGTCTACGATCGCAGCGGCAAGTTCCTGCGCGAGATCTTGCCGTATCCGAGCACGCTCACGGCGGAGGAACGCAAACCGTTCGGCGTTGTCGATGGCGTGACTCAAGAGACGTTGCCGCAGAATTACTACAGCCTCTGGCCGAACTTCTATCCGTTCCATCAACACAAGGCAAAGCTGCTCGGGCTGCATCCGACTGACGGCTCGGTCGTATTGATGTCGGAGAGCCCGCACGCCATCTATCGGCTGCGCAAGACGAATGGCGCCGCTGGATCGCCGTTTGCCGAGCCATTTTGGGCCAAGGGCAAATGGCCGGGCCGAACCGTGGCGTTGCCGATGGGGGCGTTCGCTCCGGATGGCAAGACGTTCTACTTCACGGGCTTCGCCAGCGATCCGGCGCTCAAGCTGAAAGCAGATGCGCTTCCGGACGGCCGCGTCTTCAAGTGGCAAACGGGCAAGGAGCCGGAGACGTTCGTCGATGTCCCGCTGCCGGCCGACGCGCCGAAGCCGACGCTCGCCTGGCACTATTCCGGCAACATCTGCGCGCTGCACGGCGTGACCGTGGACAAGGTCGGACGAGTATTCGTCTGTGACGCTGTCGGTGGCAAAGTGTGGGTCTATCAGGCCGACGGCAAGCAACTAGGCAGCGTGGCCGTGCGTGGGGCGTATCATGTGACGATCAATGAAAAGTCGGGGGAGCTATACGTGCTCACACGCCGCAATACCGGCTATCACAAGTGGGAACGCAACCTCGTCAAGCTGTCGCGTTGGCAGGCCGACGCCAAGGTGCTCGACACGCTCAAGTTCCCCGAGACTGGCGGGGCGGCCGATCCGTTTCTCGCGGCGGACTTCAACACGACGCCGACGCAGCTCTGGGTCGGTGGTTGCCCGAGCATGGAAAGCGTTACGCGCATCATCGACGACGGCAAGCTGACCGTGAAAGAAGACCTCGCCGAGCGCGGCAAACTCGCGAGTGGCTTCGCGGTTCGGCTCGCAGTCGATCCGGAGGCGGACCTCGTCTACATCAACAACGGCTGGGCCGCTAACCTGCGCTACAACGGCCTCACCGGCGAATACGCCGGCGCGCTCAAGGACGGCCTGCCCGATCCGATCCTCGGCTCCGAACTGTGCGTCCGCAAGAACGGCATGATCTATCGCGGCGGCACCAACTTCTCCGGCACTATCTCACGCCTCGATCGCGAGCTCACACCCGCCCCGCTCGAAGGCAAGAAGGAGTTCGGCTACTACTATGGCCGCATGGGCGGCGGATACTTCGGCAACCACGGCTGCACCGTGGCGCCCGATGGCCGGCTGTACCTTCTCGCGATGTTCAACTGGTGCCAGTACGGCGTCCTCGAGATCGGGCCTGACGGCAAGGGCGTCGACGGCGGCCGACTCAAGGACGTCGCCTGGAGCGACAAGGCCAACTACGACAAGGCCGGCGTCGCCAGCGCTCGCATCGGCTGGCTCCCCTCCCAGTGCGGCGGTATCAAGGTCGGACCCGGCGGATACCTCTACGTCGGCCTTCGCATGTTGCCCCGCGACTTCGAAATCCCGAAGTCGGCCCAGCAAATCATCGGCTATGACAAAATGGTCGGCAGCGTCATCAAGTTCGCCCCGACCGGCGGCGGCGTCTTCCCCGACGACGGCCAGAAGGGGACCTTCAAGAACGGCCCACTCGAATTCACGATGCCAGAGAAGTTCGCCCCCGGTCTGCCGATGGGCGGCCTGATCACGCAGCACGGCACGCGCTTCAAGAAGTCGTACATCGAAGGCGCCGAGCGCGCTTACACGGGCCTGGCCCCCTTTAGCGGCTTCGACCGGTCCGACGGTTGCGTATGTCAGACCCCGCGTTTCGACGTCGACGACTTTGGCCGGGTCTACGTTCCCAACGCCTTGACGTGCTCGGTCGCCATCGCCGACGACGCCGGCAACGAAATCGTGCAGTTCGGCAGCTACGGTAACTTCGATAGCCAGGGCCCGAAGAGCGCAATTACGAAGCCCCCGATCCCGCTGGCGTACCCCGTCGCCGTGCAGATTTCGCTGAAGCACATCTATGTCGCCGACTCCGCCAATCGCCGCGTCGTGCGCGTCGATGTCCGCTGGAAGGAGGAAACAAAGTGTGCGGTGAAGTGAATTGAAATGAGAATGGCCTCGGCGCGGTAGAATATGCAATATGCGTTCCGCCCGGCTTGAGGTTCTGACGCCCATGGGCTCGTCTCTTTCACGATCCGCAATCGACGCACTCGGGAAACGCCTTGCCCATGCGGCAGTCGCGGATCCCGGTGATCTGCAGCAGCTATTTGCCCACCAGCGGGAATGTATCGAAGCTCTCGAGCAGACGCTAAAGGTTATTGCGGAAACCGTCCAGAACGATCCACCGAGAGGCGTTCCCGTCCATGTAACTCATCGTGTTAAGACGGTAGAAACGCTTGTCGACAAGCTTCGCCGTGGCACGGCATTGAGCCGCATGCAAGACCTCGTTGGCATTCGTGTTGTGGGAGACTTCGGCCTTAGCGGTCAGGACGAACTGGTGGGACGGCTTGTTCTTCGATTCCCGGAAGCACGAGTCGATGATCGTCGGGCCCAGCCAAGCCATGGCTATCGAGCGATGCATGTTGTACCGAAGATCGATGGCTTCTCGGTCGAAACACAAGTGCGGACCAGTCTTCAACATGCCTGGGCAAACGCGACGGAGCAGCTTGCGGACCAATGGGGCCGGGCGATCCGCTACGGTGGCAACCCTACGGGTTTGAACGACGAAGAGATAACCCGCCGCACGCGTGCGTTGTCGCATTGGATGGACGCATCCAAGTGCATAGGTGAGATCGAGGCGGCAGGCGAGGCAATGGCGACCGAACTCATGGCGCGGGTTCTCCTGGCGTTACAAGATGAGCCGAGCGCCTCGCCAGCCAACTTGGTTGAGCGAATCGTAGCGAGCGATCCTTCCGTGAAACGAGGCGTCGATGAGGCTGGCCGAAAGCTCTATTCCGTCTTGCGTGCGGGAGGACTCGAGATTAGTCTTGCGCTGCAAACAGAGTTGGACCAAGGAATGCGGAGGAACCAATGACGTATTTTGTTCTGGCCTATCGCCGAGCGCGGAGCGAGGTATTCGAGCGCCACGATTTCTCCGTTGCCAAACGCGACGAGGCGTGGATCTTGCGTGACCAACTCGCGCTGCGATACGCGCATGACCCTGATGTTGAGGTCGTGCTCCTCGGAGCCGAGTCCGAGGCCGAACTACGGAGAACGCACGGACGGTACTTCGAACGCGTCGCTCCCACCCTTCCGTGAGTAACGCCGCGCAACCGGAGGCCTCCAAGAGCGCCATTACGAAGCCCGCGATCCCGCTGGCGGATCCCGTTGCCGTGCAGATTCGCAGCGGTACATCTACGTCGCCGACTCCGCCTATTGCCGCGTCGTGCGCGTCGATGTCCGCTGGAAGGCGGAAACAAAGTGCGCGGTGAAGTGAGACAGTTTTGATAGCGAGGGTATCGATGCGCGAAATCTCGGCGTTCCTTGTGTTTGGATGTCTGGCCACCTCAGTGGCCCACGCACAGCTCGAAACGGCTGAAGCCGGGGCCGTTCCGGACCGCAAGGTCACCGTCACTTCGCCTGGAGTCTATCGGGCGGTGATCTGGCAAGCGTCGGGGGGCGGGATCATGGAGTTTTACGATCTGGTCCACGACCCGCGCGCGCAGTACAACCTTGCCAGCCGAGACCGCGGCTTGTTCGAGATAGGCTGGCACGCTTCGGCGGCCACGAGCAAGGACGGTGTCCGCGATTGGCCTTCCATCCAGCACAAGGAACTCAAGGCACAAGGCCAGCTCGAGGTCATTGAGCAAAGCCCGGCGCGCGTGCGCGTGCGCGTGGAGTCGGTTTTCACCTGGTGGAGCCGATTCGTCGACAAGGACATGCCGGTAACCGCGATCTACACGTTCTACCCGTGCGGCCAGGTCGCGATCCAGGTGCGCGTGCGCCGAACGGTCAAGTCGTACACCTGGAGCACGGAGTACGGCCCGCACCTGATGTTCGCGGCTCCCAAAGCCCAGCCCGAGCGCAATCTGGAGTTCACCTTCAGCACTCCCAAGGTCAAGGACTTCAAGGACGGCTTCCAAGGCCAGGCGGAGGATCTGGTCTTGGCCGCCAGCCAGAAAATCCCCGCGCGTTTTCTCCTGACCATCCCCGACCAGGAGCCCCTCTTCGACCGGCACATGCGGCACGACGGTCGCTCGGTGAACTGGGATCGAGCGGGCTACGGCAGCAAGGGCATCGTGATGGACAAGGGCTACGACTCGACCTGGTCGTGCCTGATTCAGTTTGGTACCAAGGAATGTCCGCTGACTGCCAATTTCGGCACCGCGACCGATGCCGTCCCGTGGGCCGTGAGCTATCGCAAGCCAGCCAAGATGGTCGGGGCCACGCTGGTCAAAGATGACCCAGGCGACGCCAACAAGGACGGCTTCAACGAAACGGAAGGCTGCCACGTCTTGCAAGACCCCGAACCGCTCCGCTTCACCTATGAACGCAGTCAGGGCTCGGGCTTTGCCCCGGCCTTCAAGGTGCTCGGCTGGAAGGGCAACGTGCCACGGACCGTGAAAAACGATGGCCAAAACGTCACTGCAGCGTCGGCCATCGTGGAAGGGAAACTGATTCTCCAAGTGCTGGGGCGAGTAGACGCGGAAAAGGCTATTGTGGAGATCGGAGAGCGGAAATAGGACGGCCGTCTCCGTCTCGTGGCGTCGCTATTTGGGGTTGGGAAAAAGCCCTCCCGGTTTCGACTGGTCTAGGTGGACGAAAAAACGATGAACGCACGACTGCCGTTATTGATGATCGCCATCCTGTTCGGAACCTGCACCGCGTCGGCACAGGACGCGCTGAAGGTCCATATCAAGGACAAGGACTTTCCCGTCACGTGGGTCAACACGTACAAAGGGGGCCGTTATTTCTACACTTCGCTCGGCGCCCCGGAGGACTTTCAGCAAGACGGCATGAATCGACTCCTCAGCAACGCGGTCTTCTGGACGAGCCAGCGCGATCCCGAAAAGTTGCGAAAACAGCGCTGATGGAGTGCGCCCGTGGTATCAAAACCGTCTTGGGAAACGTCGGAATCTTCATGGGCCCTCCCTTGCTTTCGACGATGGGGCAATCGTGCCATTGCCGCTTCTCCCCATCGTCGCGGACCAGGTTTCGTATTCCTTGAGACAATCCTCGGGACTGACAAACTTCTTCCAGACCAAGCGTGCCTTGAAGCCGTATTCTTTCTTCTGCTCGACCTTGTGGATCACGTACTGGAAATCCCAGGCCGGCCGCGGATCCTTCGGCCTCACGAAGAACTTGAACAGGCTGAAGCGAATCTCATCCTCCTCGCTGTGCATCTTGTTGAACATCAGCATGATGACCATGCCGTTGCTTTCCAGCTTCGCGTCTTGGCCCCAGGCGGGCGTGGGGATCAACGCCACCAAGGCAATAGCGAGCAATACCGAGAGTTGATAGCGGAAGGTCATCATGAGTGGTTCTCTCTCCAGTTTGAAGTTTGCGCCTTCAGGAGCGCTCACGGCCAATTCGTCTCGAACTTTCCTTTTCCCGCCCCGTAGACCAGATCGCCAAATCGCTGCCACTGAGCGCGTTTCGGTTTGCTCATGGGCGGTAATTCAAGCACGTCCAGGTTTTGCTCCAACTCGGCGAGCGAATGCGGCGCCGTCAGCACCACCTGCACGGCAGGCTCGGCGAGACAATAACGGTAGCAATCCGAGGCGGATGGCGGGACGCCTCGCCAGTCCGCAATTGGCTCAAGCAGCGTACCCCAGCGCGTCGCCGTGAACGCGACAATCGGCATTTGCCCCTTCGCCGCGGCAGGAAAGACTTCGCGCGACGCCTTGCGATGCGCCATGTTGAACCGATGCATGAGCACATCGACGCGTGGATCGGCCGCCAACTGTTTGGCCAGCGACCGATCGTGTGCGGTCGCGCCAACGAATCGCACCAGGCCGTTTTTCTTCCATTGCTGCAATTCGTCAAGCACGCCATTCTTGCCGAACATCACGTCTGGGTTGTCGCCCGGATGAACGTACTCGATGAAGAATGCGTCAAGCACTTCGATACCCAGGAGAGCGGTCAGCTTTCGCCGCGCCGCCCGCAACCCCTCGATCCCTCGGCTGCCGCTCCCGGTAGCCACCATGATTTGCTCGCGCTTCCGAGAGGCCAGCAACGCCAGTTCTTCGATGAACGACTTGTTACCTGGACCATAGAAGAAGTAGTAATTGATCCTGCCTGCGAATGCCCGACGAACGCACCGCGAGACTTGCTGCGGTCCCGCAGCGAGGCCCAGACAACTTGCCGGGGCTCCGTTGAGAGTTGTAAGGCGGCTGCTGGCGCGCGGAGAAGGAGGCTGCATAGAGAGATGTTGTAGCCGAGCCCGATCATGCGAGCAAGGTTCACGTCCATGCTGAATAACTCAAAACAGCTCCCGAATAGCATCACCTTCGTGGCCCAAATAGATCGGACGGCGGTTGGCGGCGTAAAGAGGACGCTGGCGGTCAATGCCGAGCTTCTCGTAGACGGTAGCGGCGTAGTCTTCCGGCGTATGCGGTTGATCAACGACGTATCCACCATCTCTGTCGCTACGGCCGATGATTTGACCACCCGGAACGCCGGCGCCGGCGAAAACGATCGAGTACGCGTTGGTCCAATGATCACGACCTTGGAACCGATTCAATCGCGGAGTTCGCCCAAACTCGGTGACGAAGCAAACCAGAGTTTCGTCGAGGAGGCCGCGCTGATCGAGATCTTCGATGAGGGCTGCAAACGCCGTGTCGGTGGAGCCCATCATGACCCAGTGGCCGATGCCGTACCGCCCTTCGCCGCCAGCGGCATTGCGGATCGTGCCGCAGGACCCCGGATTGTACATGTAGTCGTGATGGTCCCAGTTCAGATTGAAGCCGCCGGGCAAATCGGCCGTGTGTGGCCAACGCACGTCAACCGTGACGAATCGCACGCCCGCTTCAATAAGTTTGCGACCCGCCAGGTAGCATGCGCCGCGATGTCCTCGACCAAAGCGCTCGCGAACCGGCGCTGGCTCACCTTGCAGATTGAAGGCAGCGGCCACGCGCGGACTGGTCAACATGTCGTGCGCTTGCTCGTAGAATCGATCCATGCCACCAAGGGTGTTGGAGCTGGCGGCAAATCCGGAATCGACCGCTCTGAGGAGACGCTGCCGTTCACCCAGGCGTGGCCCTGCATTTTCTGGACGAGCCTGAAGATCGCCGACGCGCCATGTAGGATTGGACAGGTCGGTGCCGCCCGTCTTGAAGACGCGCGTCGAAGCTGGAAGAAAGCCGGTGCGCGTAGACGCGCCCTGTTCGTTGTTGCCCGGCACCATGATGTAGGGCGGCAGATAGGCGCAGTCGGAACCTTTCACATACCCCGCGACGCAACCAAGATCAGGCATTTCAATCGGACTGTTTGGATGAGCCCCCGAAAGGACATACTGCGTACCGTCGGGATGGCCATTCGCTCCCGGCTTGGCATGAAACATCGAGCGAACCACTGCCAGCTTGTGGGCAATCGCGGCCGTGCGCGGCAACAAGTCCGTGACCTGCATTCCAGCGACCGTGGTCACGATTGGCCGATAGGGACTACGATGCTCGGCGACAACTTCGGGCTTCGGGTCCCATGTGTCAATGTGTGATAGGCCGCCTTGCTCAAGGATCACGAGAACGTTCTTGGCCCGTCCCGTTCGACGATTTTGGCTGGCCTGAAGCTTGAGCAAACTCGGCAGCGATAGCCCAAGGACGCTGGCGGCCCCAAACTGAAACAGGCCACGTCGCGAAAGTGGTTTTGAGAACAACAAGATTCCGCCTGAGAATAACGGGGGAACGAATACCATCGGAGGCAGGGTAACCCGCATGAGATCTTATCGGATTCCACGGCACGTTGGTACCGTCGAAAGATAATGATTCCTCGCCAGGAGGCAGGTTCCGAATTGACTCTGTGGCAATGCGCGTGACCTCTGCCGTAGTAATCGCCTAAGCGCGTGGCGCGGGTCGAAATTCATCGCTTGCTCACTTCCTCGATGAAGGCCCGCGTCTCCTTGATGACGTCGTCGGTGATGCGCATGTGTCCCTTCTTCTTGTGGATCGACAGGCGATGGAGCGCCTTTGCCTTATCCAGCGCCTCCGCCATTTCGATCGCTTGTTGCACGGGGACAGAGCCGTCGTTGTCCGAATGCAGGATCAAGATCGGCTTGGTCTTGGCGCTGACGTGGCGGATCGGAGACGCGAGGCGGCGTGCGTCCATCGGATCGCCGGCGGCCGGCTTCCACAACGTGCCCCATGACAGTTTCTCGAGATCGTAGGGGCCGGACAAGCTGATGACGCCGCGAATGTCGTTGGAGCTTTTGAGGTTGCCGCCGGTGCGCGGGTATGACCCGTCGCCGAGCGTGGCCGCCAGCGACACGAGATGCCCGCCCGCCGACATGCCGAAGAGGAAAATCCGGTCGGCATCGATCGGATACTTGTCCTTGTTGGCGTGAACCCAGCGGATCGCGCATTGCACGTCCTGATAACAAGCGGGCGGCGGCGAACAGCCGACGAGCCGATAGTCGATCGACATGGCGAAGAACCCGAAGCCGGCCCACTGCTTGACGTCGATGGCTCCCTCCCCCGGATCGGCGCGATGACTGCCGACCCAGCGCCCGCCATGAACTGACAATATGACCGGCAACGCTTTCTTTCCTTCCGGGTAGGCAATGTCGGCGAGCAGTCCAGCGCCGTGGACGTTGCCATAGACGACGTCCTTCTTGACGGTGACCGCGGGTTCGCTCCCTTGGTCCGTGGGTTTGTCCGAATTCCGCGTGGCAAACATCTTCAACATTTGCTCGAACACGAACTGGTTGCCGACGTCATTGAAGTGGTTGCCGTCGTGGGTCAGGATGCCGCTCGCCTTGTTGTCGGGATTGTTCTTGTTCCAGTATTCCTGAAAGGATTTGCGCAAATCGTTGAGCGGGACTCTCTTGTCGCGCGCGACTTTGCGGGCGACCTCGGCGAGTTCGTCCAACCTCTTGTCGACCTGATTCTTTCCATCTTTCTTCTCGCCGAGGCTCGTACAGGAGCAGACGATTACGCGCACGTATGCGTTGCGCAGGTCTTTGATCATGGTTTCCAGGGCCGACTTGAAATCGTCGTCCGTGATATTCTTGCGCAAGGCGTCGGGCACGCCTCCCTGGATGACGACGATGGTCGGCTTCTTGGCAAGGACTTCAGCTTCCAGTCGCTTCGGGCGATGAGCAATCGGATAGCCGCCGACGGCGAACGTCGTCACGTCGATATCGAGATCGGCATGGTTTTTCTTGAAGTGGTCACGCAGCAACGTGACCCACCCCTTCGAAAGGGTGGCCTGCTCCGTCAGCGAGTCGCCGTAGAAGAGGATGCGGTCGCCCTTTTTCAGCGTCACCTGGTTCGCCGCGGGGGGTTCTTGGGCCAGCGCGCCGGGCGAAGCGAGCAGAAGGCTGAACAGTGCGATGCGTTTCATGCGATGTTCCTCGATGGTGTCTTTGACAAGATTCGACTCGCCAAGGGGATCGTCATGTTATTCTGGTTCCCAGCAGAAAACCATGCCGCTGGCGGCGCTGGGCCAGAAGACGCGGCCGTTGGCGATCGCGGGATTGACGCAGCCGCGCGGCGCGAAGCCTGGAGACCGCCAAAGAAGTTCGCCATTCTTGACGTCGCGCACATTCAGACCGCCGACCGTGGCGGCAAAGGAGTAGCGTGGCGTCAGGGCGACGGGACTGCACGAGTGGGTTTCGCCACCGAGCTCGCGGCAGTTGGGATAGTCCTTGCCGTCGTCGAGACGGATCTTGACACCGTGGCCGCCGTAGCCGCGCATGACCAGGAAATCGCTGCCGACGCTGAAGCGCGTGAAACCTGGCGCCGGGCGCTTCCACAAGAGCTTACCGTCTTTGGGAGCGACGCAGTGCAGGCCGTCGCCATTGAGGAACAGTCGGTCGCCGTCGAGGACGGGATAGGTGGCGCCGAACACATCGTGGGAGCGCCAGATGACCTTGCCGTTCTTGGCGTCGATGGCAACGACTTCACCGCGTTTTTTGTCGCCTTCTTTCTTCCACTGCCAGGCGCCGGCGCCGGCGGTGAAGTACATGATGTTACCGTCGGTGCAGCCGGCGATCGAGCCGGCGCGATTTCCCGAGACGTTGAGTTCGACGTGCCAGGCCGGCTTGCCCGTGACAGCGTTCCACGCCTGGATACGCGTGCCCGGCGGTTTGCCGTTGACGCCGGTGCCGAAGGCGACGACGCCTTGTGCCACCACCGGCGCCGCGCGTTCCCAGATATAGCGGCCGCCGACGTCGGCAGACCAGAGTGTTTTGCCGTCGCGCAGTGAAAGGCAATGAAACGCGCCATCCATGCGGCCAAAAGTCGGGCGCGGAATGTACAATCGCTGGTCGTCGGCGAGCATTCCGGACGCAGTGCCCCACTCCGTGCCCGGCATTTGGCGACGCCAGCGCAGCCGACCGGTGGCTTGCTCCTGGCAGGTGATGATGCCGCCGAAGGTGACACTGATGATGTCGAACTGGTCGGCAATGCACGGCGCCAGAAAGTGCCCAAAGCCCCGCGTCGCCCAGCGAACGCGCAGCGGCGGTTTGACGTCCTTGTCGTTGACGAATGACGTATTGCCCGGATTGCCGCACGTCGAAGGCCAGCTCGTGACCGGCTTGATTTGGTCACGAGCCCTCTCCAGGTGCGGCAACGGCGTTGCCTTGAGCTTGCCTTCCGGCGCGAGCACGTAGAAGTAGCCGTCGTCGCAGCCGAAATAGACACGGCCATCGACGACGACGGGCGCGGCCCCGATGCCCTTGCCACTCGGCGTCCGATAGCGGAACGCCTTCGCTTTGGCCTTCGTATCGATGTCGAACGCAATCAACTCGCCGCGCAGCGTCGTTGCCAGCAGGTGATTTTTCGTCAGCGTGTGCGAGCTGACCAGCGGCGTTGATTCGTCGTCATCGCGCCAGCTAGCGATCGTTTGCTTCTTGGCAGCGTCGAAGAGCACGATGCCGTTCTTGCCGTCATGGGAATTCCGATACGCGACCATCTCGCCGCGAACGATCGGCGTGTTCCAGGCGTACGCTTCCATGCGCCCGGTGGTGATTCGGGAAACTTTGCCGTCGCTGAGCGCCAGCCGTGTGAGGGCGAGATGGCCGTCCGCGCCCATGCCGGCGTTGTAGACCCAGTCACCGGATATGGATGACGACATCGGCGAGGATCCGTCGCGGCCATTGGGAGCGCGATTGCACCAAAGAAGCCTGGGCGCATCGCCTGTGTCTTCCAGGCAAACGATGTCCCAGCCAAAACTGGTGACGACGCGTTTACCCGACACCGCGACATCGCCGCCGCCATAGTGAGGCCGATCGTAGCTGCCGGGATGCCCGCGTTCGCGCTCCGTCGCCTTCGTCACTTCCGGCGGCTCCCGGTAACGCGCGTAGTGATCCCAGGTCCAGCGTTCCTTGCCGTCAAGGTCATGGCAGCGCAGCACGGCATCGCTGGCCTGGAAATAGATCGCGCCATTGGCAAACGTCGGCGCGCTCACGATGGGCGAGCCGATGCGCAGCGTCTTGATGACTCGGCCGTTCTGAGCATCGAGAATGTGAAACGCGCCAGCCGTGGTGCCGAAATAGACCCGGCCTTTCACGACGCAGGGCGACGATGAGTTCGAACCCATTGCCTTGACGCCGTCGGGCGCCGCGCGCCAGACGATCTCGCCGGCTTTCGGATCGATGCAGTACGCCGTTCCCATCTGATCGACGACATAGACGCGGTCCTTGACCACGGCGGCTGACGTCATCACGGCATCATCCAGCTGGACGTGGGCCGCCAGCCCGAGCGGAAACTTGAGCGCCTCGTCGGCCGCGTCACCAGTGTGAGCTGAGTCACGCATGAACTGCGGCCAGTCGGTGGCGTCGGCACATGGGGTGACGCACGCCATCACAAGACCGGCCAGTGCGCGACGGAGCTGGATTGACATGGATTCCGGCCCTCCAAGAAACCAAAGCCGATCGAAGAATGCGTACATTGTATGGCATGGCGCTGGCGAGTTTTCGACACCCCCACGACTTCCATGGCGAGTGAATTGCAATCACTCATTTTTCGTGCGAGGAGGCAAGCATGCAAAAGCACATTCTCTTGACCACTATCCTGGCCCTGACGCTGACCTCGGGCACAACCGCCCAGGACCAAGATGTCCCCGGCATCCGCACCAAGCAGCGTTTGACGATCCTCAGCGCCAACGATGGCGATGTGCACGCGTTCCGCGACAAAGCCAAGAAGCGGACGCCCGACTCGATCACCGTGATCCACCTCGGACCGGACCATCCGCCGATCGTCAAGACGGTGTATGGCACCGTGCCCAACACCATCTCCGGTCCTCCCTACATGGCAATGACCGGCGATGGCCGCTATGGCTTCGTGACGTCGCGCAAGAGCAAGGACGATCCCGAAGCCCCCGAACTCATCAGCGTGATCGATCTCGCCGCCGACGATTTGAAGGTAGTGCAGACCGTCAAGCTCCCCGATCCGCGCATGGCGGTCATGCATCCCGACGGTAAGCGCCTCCTCATCCCCTACGACACCGGCATCCGTGTCTTCGAGATGCGCGACGGCCAGCTCACCCTCGTCAAGGACAACCCGACCGACTTCCGCGTCTTCAATATCGACATCAGCCCGCGCGGTGATCGCGTCGTCGGCAATGGCTACAAGGTAAAAGGCGGCAAGCTCACGGTCCACGCCTTCAGCTTCAAAGATAACGTCATCACCTATCAAAGCGAGCTGAAGATCAAGCCCGGTTTGCCCGACTGGGACGGACCCTACGCCATGCGTTTCACTCCCGACGGCAAACGCGTGGTCATCCCCAACGGCTTCCACAATGGCAGCCGCGGCGTCGTGGCGCCGGTGTTCATCGCCGATTTCACGCTCGACACACCCACCGTGACCGAATCCGTGCCCCAGGTCGCCGATGGCATCGAAGGAGTCGCCATTCATCCCAGCGGCAAGTTCGCCGTGCTCAGTTGCCTGGAGGACAGCCCGCGCGTCGTCAATCAGGCCTACAGCCATCTCGCCGTCATCGATCTGACGAGCAAGCCGGCGCGGTTGCTCTATCACCTGGATGTCGAGAGCTTGCCGGAAGGCATGGAGTTCTCGCCGGACGGCACGCAGTTGTTCGTCGGCCTGACCTACGCGCATCGCATCGCGGTTTTCGATTGTGAAGGCTTTCGCCTGAAACGAAGTCCGTTCGTCCTGCGCGTCGGGCACGGGCCGTGCTCGATGGCGATCGGGGCGAAGTTTTCGAAGTGACTATTTGACCATCCGTCTCTATTCTGAGAAAGTGCTTGCACGCCGGTCGGTACTCTGGTACTTTCTCCGTGAAGAACAGCGATACTGCAAGAGCCTTCCCTCCAGCCTTAGCCCCACCTACAGCCTACCGGGGCCTTTTTCTTTTCCGCCCGTCCTCTTTACTTGAGGATCTGCCATGCACGCGACCAATTCGAAAACATGGACCGGGACGATCTTGACGCTGGGTGTGCTGCTCAGCAGCCTGCCGTGGTTCACCAGTCCGCTCGCTGGCCAGCCGAAGCAACAAGGGCCAGTCAACATTGTCGTACCGAAGGCCCACAATGACAAAGCCGAGGCCGAGTTGCACAGGCTTCGCGAACTCATTCGACGGCAGCCCGGCGAATTCGCCACCAACATTGCCCGGATTGCCTGGGAGCGCGATCCCTGGGAGGCGGCCGTCAAGGCAGCCAAGGGAGGCAAGCCGGTGATCGCCTACGGTCTCCAGAACGCCGGCGTGACGTGCGGCTTTGGTTGAAACCTTTGCATGGCTGTGCAGGTCTGCACATTCAAGGACATGGACGACGCGACCGTGGAACTGATCAACAAGGAGTTTGTCCCGCTGGTTTCGCTCGGGTGGGGGTTCGGGGAGATCCTGACGGCCCGCGGGGAAGTGGTTGTGCCGCGACTCCAACAGGGGGACACCGGCGGCCCCAACGGCGCGAACAACCCCTTCGCTCCGAAGAGACTTCACGAGGCACTGGCCAAGTTCAAGAAACTGCCCCCGGAAAAACGTTCAGTGAAAGTCGAAGACCTGCCCGCCATCTGGAAGGACAAGGCCGAGGTGCGTCCGCCGGCCGAGGGCCTCATTCTGAGGCAATCCCGGCGTCTGTTTCACAAGGACCCCGACGGCCAACTGCACCGCCGCGACCTTTACCATGACTGGCTGTGGATGACCAAGGCCGAGTGGCAATCCCTGGCGCCGGAGCAGCGCCGCGTGGGTGATTCCATTCCCGTTCCCGAGTTCCTCGCCGCCCGGATCGGCACCTATCACGCGCAGATCATGAACCCTTCAGCCAGCGTTCGGCTCGAACCCAACCCGAAGCCCACTCTGACACTAACCGTGGAAGAGGTGTCCCCCGAGCAACTCCGCCTGCGCCTCCACGGGTCCTTCCGGGTGACGGAGTATCAAAACCCGCTGACGAACGGGGTGATGGACTTCCAGGTCATCGGCTTTCTTCATTACGACCTCAAGAAAAAAGCCTTCAGTCGATTTGACATGGCGGCATACGCCGACGTCGCCAATCTCCGGAAGGATGCAGCGGTCCCTCCCAAGGGCCGAACCCTGGCCGCCGGTTTGCTGTTTGAACTGAGCCCCGGCGCCACTCCTTCGGAGCGAACGCCCCCCTACGGCAGGGTGTGGAACGGGGAGGCGTACTTCAAAATCCGGCAATGAGGCGACCGGCTACCTTGTCGCACACCAGGCGAGGAAGTGTATTGTAACAAGCGGAAAAAATGTAATAGCGTTCCTCCTTTCGAGACAACCCGTGAAATGGATCCTAACTCTTGGCCTCGTAGGGACCGAGCTTGACATGACAGCGTTGCTGACACCTGTTTCGTCCCAGGACGCCAAAGACCCGCCCAAGGACAGCGACATCGTCCGCGAGAAGCACTACCTTTCGGGCTGGGACCGCGATGAGCCGGTGCCGGCGTATTTTTATTTCAAGAAAGGCAACGTCAACATGCCGGTGGTGATTTTTCTGCACGGCATGGGAGGCAACAAAGACCAGTACCCCGAGCGCATGAAGGAATGGGCCCGGAAGGGTTTCTTTGTCGTGGTCACCGATGCCCACTTGCATGGTGAACGAAAGGTCCCCGGAATTCCGCCGCCCACCAAGAATCTGGGCGCCCTCGGCACCAACACCAGCATCTGGTTCCATCAGTCCGCCGTCTCACATACGGCACGCGATGTTTCCAAAATCATCGATTCGCTTGCAGCCCGGTCGGATGTCGATACGACGCGGATCGGCGTCGCCGGAATCTCGATGGGCTCGAGCACGTGCATGGTGCTCGCCTGGAAGGAGCCGCGGATTTCAGTGGTTATCGGCAAAGATTTTCACGGTTCTTCGCCCGCGACCTGCAAGCGATGGAAGTCGTCGGCTCGCGGCCCGGCCTGCTTGAGCACGCGCTCCACCGTGCGAGCATCGACCTCGCAAATGTCCGCGCTGGCCGTGATCGAACAGCCGTGGTACACACATTTCAGATGGCCGCAGTGGCAACCATACAGCCGCCGAAAGTTTTTGCGTTTGCCCGCCCATTCGATGACGCTGAGATTGTCGGCGTCGAATCGGTTGAACGCGGAGCAATCTTCGTTGGGGCACGCCAAGTGCGCCAACGGGTGTGGCTCGTTGCGTGAGCGAGTTGGCTTCCTTGCCATCGGGGATCTCCGAGCGCGAAAAACCGCGCGCGAACGTCAGATTTTCCATAACAGACGCCCAAAGAGTACAAAATCCCCGTGTTTTTTTGCCAACATCGTGTAGTGCGACCGATTTCCGGGTTTTGAGTAAATGGTTGATGCGCAGCGGTCGGCATGATGTTTGGCAGGATTGCCACGTAATTCCTGAGTCTTGAGCCGTGCGAGGCGGATGATATCATATTCCGTGCACAGCTGGCATATTTCAACAGGCCGCCGAGATCAAGTTGGTTATTCGGGAGGCGGTCGTGGCGAGGTTCACCGATTTACTGGATGCCGCCGGAACCGGGGACCGGCAAGCAGCGGCTGATTTGTTCGCGATTGTCTATGATGATTTGCGGCAATTGGCCGGCCAGCATCTGGCACACGAATCACCTGGACATACGCTGCAACCGACGGCGTTGGTACACGAGGTTTACCTGCGCCTGCTCGGAGTTCCGGCGCACGCGCAAAACGAGTTGCCGTGGAAGAATCGCCGGTATTTTTTCGCCGCCGCCGCGGAAGCAATGCGGCGGATTCTGATTGAATCGGCGCGCAAGAAGAAGCGGCACAAGCATGGGGGCGGCCAGAAGCGCGTACCGCTAGAGCCGGACCAGATCGCCGAACCCGAGATTGCCGACGAGTTGCTGGCGCTCGACGAGGCGCTGACGAAGCTGGCCAACGTCGAGCCGCAAATCGCCGAGCTGGTAAATCTACGCTACTTTGGCGGGCTGACTCTCAAGGAGTCGGCGGAGGCGCTCGAAATGGCGCCGCGGACTGCGGATGCCCATTGGGCGTATGCCCGCGCCTGGATTCTGGCCGAGTTGACGGCCGAGCCGACGGCAAAAAAATCTGAGGCAGAAAAATAAGCACCGGCAGCTTTTTCGGTTTTGCCCAAGATTTTCTAGCTTACGCTGCGCGAATCGGACTGGCAATTCAAAATCGACTACGCCCGGACGAAACTGAAGCGGCTGTACCCGAAGATTAACAGTGGATGACGCACTAGTTTGTAGGTGTTTTCTTACTCCGCCAACTCACGTCCCGAGGTTTGCAATCCGGTCGCGCATCTGGGCGGAGCAGCGCGCCTTCCAGGCGTTGATCGCGTCCGCGCCCGCGTCGTGTCCGGGGAA
>JACXTT010006089.1_pt1 | contig 17324 bp, 20 predicted proteins | sample 9270951 | NCBI WGS metagenome assembly JACXTT01 (sample SAMN15532306, study PRJNA645909) | rock metagenome | isolation source: weathered quartz diorite | place: Puerto Rico | collected 2017-06-21 | reverse complement strand
GCGCTGGGCGAAGCCTGGCCCGCGGACGCGCCGCGGAACGGGCTCGTCGCGCGGGCATTCGGCGCGAGGCTCGCCGACGAATCGCATCGCGCGCGACTACGAGTCGAGGTGGGGCGGCTTCGCCGGATGCTTCGGGCGCTGGCCGGCGTGAGCGCGACGAAGCAAGGGTTCGCGCTGGCGCCGCGTCGCGCGCGCGAGGTCGTCGTGCTGGCGCCCCCCGTCGAAGGGGAGCAGGCGTCGGTGCTGGCCTTCCTCGCCGACGGTGAATCGTGGTCGAGCTCGGCGCTGGCGCAGGCGCTCGGAGCCAGCCAGCGCACCGTCCAGCGGGCCCTTGACGCCCTCGCGGCCGCGGGAAAGGTGCAGTCCTTCGGTCGCGGGCGAGCCCGGCGCTGGCTGACCCCGCCCGTGCCGGGATTCACGACGGTCTTGTTACTCCCTGCCCTGCTGCCGACCGGCTAGGATGGACGCATGAACCGATCAGCCGCCGAGATCGTCCGCGAGTATGGCTTCCCCGGTGTCGACAATGTGCACGGGGTCACGTACGACGGCCAGCACGTCTGGTTTGCCGCGGGAGACAAGCTGAATGCCTTCGATCCCGCGAGCGGAAAGCTCGCGCGCTCGATCGACGTCGCGGCCCACGCGGGAACGGCCTTCGACGGCCGGCACCTGTTTCAGCTCGTGGAGGATCGCATCCAGAAGATCGATCCCAAGTCCGGCCACGTGCTCGCCACGATCCCGGCGCCCGGCGGGGGCCGCGACTCGGGGCTCGCCTGGGCCGAGGGCGCGCTCTGGGTGGGGCAGTATCGCGACCGGAAGATCTACCAAATCGATCCCCAGACCGGGGCGATTCTTCGCACGATCGAATCCAACCGCTTCGTCACCGGCGTCACCTGGGTCGACGGAGAGCTGTGGCACGGCACCTGGGAAGGCGACGAGAGCGAATTGAGGCGCATCGATCCTCGAACGGGCGAGGTACTGGAGACCCTCGAGATGCCGCGCGGCGCGAACGTCTCGGGGCTCGAGTCCAACGGCGGCGATCTGTTCTTCTGCGGAGGCGGTGGGACCGGGAAGGTGCGCGCCGTCCGCCGGCCCAGGCGCCGCTCCGGCTAGGGCTTCCAGAATCCTTGCGACGGGATGCGGAACGCCCGGTTGAAGCGTGAGGACGCGTTCTCCCACGCGATGATCATCGTCAGCTCCGCGACCGTGTCGTCGTCGTAGTGCCGTCGCATGCGCCCGAACAGCTCGTCGTCGACGTCCTGCGCGGTGTCCGTGATCGCGTCGGCGTACTCGAGCGCCACCTTCTCGGCCTCGGTGAAGAGCGGGCTCTTCGCGTAGTCGTTGAGCGCCTCGATCTTCTCCGTCGAGACGCCGTTGCGGCTGCCCACGGCAGCATTGACGTCCTGTCAGAACTCGCAGCCGTTCCACCAGGCGACGCGGCGGTTGAGCAGCGCCCTCAGCGCGGCCGGCACGCGCCGCGTCTCCTGCTGGAGGGCGGCCCACATGGCTTTCGCGGCGCGGAAGTAGGCCGGGTTGCGCGCGTAGAAGAGATAGGGATAGAGCGGTGCGCCCCGGAGCTTCGCCTGTTCCTCGAGCGTTTCGCGCAGGTCGTCCGGGAGCGTCTCGACGTCGACCGGGGCAATGCGCGTCTTGCCGTCTAGCATGGCCACCTCCTCACGCCCGCGATCGTACATCCGAATCGATCGGGCGTGACGGCGCACACTTCGACGGTGATCGAAGCGTCAAGCCGGCCCGGCGGCCGCCGGGTCAGGGCGCGTCGATGCCGAAGGTCTTGTGGAAGCCCCGCCGTCCCGACGGGGTGACGACGACGGCCTGGCTGCGCCTCACTCTCTGAAGCCAGCCGAGCTCGAAGTAACGCCTGGCGATCGCGGCCCCGACCGCACCCGCGATGTGAGGGCGGCGCTCGGTCCAGTCGAGGCAGAGCCGGCAGAAGCGACGACGAGCCGCACGCAGTGTGGGAAGCTCGATCCCGAGCTCGGTGAAGAACCGGACGCCAGCGGTCGTGATCTCGGCGGCTTCGTCGTCGAGCACCACGTAGTCGCGGGCCACGAGCGAGTCGGTGAGCTCGACGCTGAGGCGGCCCGCGAGATGGTCGTAGCAGATCCGGGCTGCACCAAGAGCCTTGGCTTGCGGGGAGAGCGGGCGGGGCCGCGGTCTCTTCTCGACCGCGACGGCGACGATCCCGTCGATCATCTCCTCCACGCGCTTCGAGGCAAGCCGGAAATGGCGATGCCGCCCGTTGCGGGCGACCGAGAGCAAGCCGGCCTCGGTCAATTTCGCGAGATGGGTGCTGGCGGTCTGAGGCGTGATGCGCGCCGCCAGGGCAAGCTCGCTCGCGGTCAGGGCGCGGCCGTCGAGAAGCGCCGACAGCATCGTGGCTCTGGTCGGGTCCCCGACCAGCGCCGCGGTCTCGGCGATCATGGGGCCCGTGATCATGCCCGCTATCTAAGCACCGGGATCGACGACGTCAAGCCCGAGACGCCACGGTCGGCTCAGCCCCTCAGACCTTCGATCACGCGCTCTGGCCTGAAGAAGCGACAAGGGAATCGTATCCGCGCCGTCACCGACCCGTCATCGCCGGGCAGTTCTCGCACGTTACTCCTAGCGCTGCGAGGCGACGATGCTTCGGAATCGCCTGCGCGTGCGACACCTCTCGCCACGAGGAGCCCCTCATGCGCCTCTGCAGCCTACGTCGGATGTCACGAGCCGTCACCGCGAGCACTGCGATCGTCACGCTGCTGAACCTCTCGCCGATCGCGGCGAGCGCGGACGACGATGACCGCCATCCCGGAACCCCGATCAAGCATGTCGTGGTGATCTTCCAGGAGAACGTGTCCTTCGATCATTACTTCGCAACCTATCCGCACGCCGCGAACCTACCGGGTGAGTCGGTCTTCAGCATCAGGCATCGGGTACCGCGGGTCGACAATCTCCTCGACGCCGGCTTGCTGGCGCCCCACAATCCGAACAGCGTCCAGCCGTTCCGGCTGAGCCGCGCCCAGAACGAGACGTGCGATCAGGACCACGGCTACCTGGATGAGCAGCGGGCGATGAACGGCGGCGCGATGAATCGGTTCGTCGAGACGGTGGGTGTCGGTGGGCCCGGCTGCGTGGACTATGGCCTGGGGCCCGGCCTCGTGATGGGCTACTACGACGGCAGCACGGTCACGGCGCTGTGGCACTACGCCCAGCACTTCGCGATGAGCGACCGCTTCTTCAACACCACCTTCGGTCCGTCCTCTCCGGGCGCCCTGAACCTGATCTCCGGGCAAACGGGTGGGGCGGTTCCACCCGATTTGCCGACAGCGTTCGGCCCCGATACGGTAGCCGGCTCCGTCATCAGCGATCCTCAGCCGTTCTTCGACGATTGCACGACGCGCGACAACGTGAGGATGACCGGCCGCAATATCGGCGACCTCTTGAACGCCCGCGGGATCACCTGGGGCTTCTTCCAGGGCGGCTTCAAGCCGTCGACGCCGGCAACCCTGGCCGCCGATGGCAGCGTCATCAGCAAGGCCCTCTGCGCGACGTCGCACATCGGCAGCGACGGCAATCCCAAAGGCGACTACATCCCACATCACCAGCCGTTCCAGTACTACGCGTCGACTGCGAACCCGCACCATCTGCCGCCTTCGTCCGTGGCACGTATTGGCCACACCGACCAGGCGAACCACCAGTACGACGTCAGCGACTTCTGGGCGGCAGTCGACGCCGGCAACGTGCCCGCGGTGAGCTACCTGAAGGCGCCGGGCTACCTCGATGGCCACGCCGGCTACTCGTCGCCCTTGGCAGAGCAAGCCTTCATCGTCGACACGCTGAACCGGTTGCAGGCGCTGCCGCAGTGGCGCGATATGGCGGTCTTCATCACCTACGATGACTCCGACGGCTGGTACGATCACGTCGTCCCGCCGATCGTCAATCATTCGACGACGGTCGACGATGCCGCGATCTGCACCGGAGGATCACCGTCGCTGGGCGGAGAGCAGGGCCGTTGCGGGTACGGACCGCGCCTGCCGCTGCTGGTCATCTCGCCCTTCGCGCGCAAGAACCACGTGGACCACAACGTCAGCGCCCAGAGCTCGATCTTGAAGTTCATCGAGGATAACTGGCGCCTCGGCCGTATCGGCGGCGGATCGTTCGGCGCGATCGCGGGCTCCCTGATGCCTATGTTCGACTTCGACGAGCGCCGCACCGATCGGCTCATTCTCGATCCAGCATCCGGCGAGATCGTTCGCTCGGGCGACTCCGACTGACCATCGCGAGGGGCCGATCGACGCCCGGGTCGACCGGCCCCTCGCTGAGCCCCCGGGCCCGCGCTACAGACCGAGCGATATCGGCGCGATCAGCCGGTGCCGGGATCCGGCGTCCCGAGCCAGAACGGGCTGGTCTTGCCGATCTGCTCGAGATAGGCGAGGCGCTCCCGGCCGCGGCGGGGGTACCAGCTCGACAGGTAGTCGGCGTCGAGCATGTGGTGGCGCGATTCCGTGGCGAAGAAGCCGGCCAGCTCGGCGAGACCGATGAAGCCTTCTTCCGAGCGCGCCTGGAAGGCCGGCCAGCGACGCGCGTGCTCTTCCGACCGGAAGAGGTTCATGCCCGTTCAGAGGAACGGCGGCCGGCCGCGGGAGGGGCCGAAGCCGTAGTTCAGGTGTCCCACGACGCCGGGCGGATCGACCCAGACGATCCGGCCGTCGCGCATCTCGACGCTGACCGGATCGCCGCAGTCGAGGCACGGGGCGTCGACGCGCACGGTCTCGCCAGGAAACAGCCAGGTCACCGACGTCGCCTCGAACCCGCACTGGGCGAACCACTTCTGCGCGCCGCGCACGGTGATCCGGTACTGCGTCGGCAGGTTGTTCAGCGGCGGGAACGAGGCGATGTAGTCCGTCTCGGGGTGCAGCCAGCCGATCGGATAGGCGCCCATCACGTCGCGGAGGAGCAGGCGCCCCTCTTCGGCTCCGAGGCCCAGCGCCCGCGCGACCTCCGCGTAGTGCGGCGCGCGCCCGGTGTCGACGAGCCCGCGCATGATGCGCTGGAACATCCGGTCCATGAAAATCGCGTCGGCCATCGCTGTCCCGCGAGTATATGCCAGACGCGGTCGAACAGGCCGACCGCGGCGGCCGGAGGGTGCTAGAGTTGGCTCCCGCTCGATGCGGTGGCCCGAACGGGATGCCGTGAGCCCACACGGAGGAGAGGCGATGGATTTCGGGATCTTCAATCTGATGGGAGCGCGCCGGCCGGACAAGCCGACGGCACAGGTGTTCGGCGAGGTCGCCGAGCAGACGAGGCTGGCCGACACGCTCGGCTACACGATCGCCTGGTTCGCCGAGCACCATTTCTCGAATTATTGCCTGTGCGCATCACCCTTGATGATGGTGGCCCACTGCGCCTCGATCACGAAGCGGATCCGGCTCGGCACCGCCGTCGTGGTCCTCCCGCTCTACAACCCCGCTCGGCTGGCCGCCGAGATCGCCACCGCCGACGCGCTGTCGAATGGACGGCTGATGCTCGGCATCGGCGCCGGATATCAGCCGTACGAGTTCGAGCGGTTCGGCGTCGACATCGCTCGGAATCTCGAAATGACCGACGAGTTCTGCGACATCCTCGACCTGGCCTTCAGCCGGGAGTTCTTCAGCTATCACGGCAAACACTACCAGATGCCGGACACGCACATCCCGGCCCGCCCTGTGCAGAGCCCGCTGCCGATCTACGTGGCCGGTCATACCCAGGCGATGTTCCGCGCGGCCGCGCGGCACGGCTATCGCGTCCTGACGTCGGGGCGGGTCGGCGGCGTCACGCTGCTGGCCGAGCAATATGCCGACGTCGTCGCCGCCTTCGCCGCCGAGAAGGTGCCCGTCTCCCGGGCGCATCTCACGCTCAACCGCTTCGCCCACATCACCGGCAGCCGTGAGGAAGGCATGCGCTTCGCGGAGAACGCGCGCTATCAGTCGCGGCTCGCGTCGAGCCTCCGGCGCCGGCAGGAGGTCATGCAGGGGACCGTCCTGGTCGATGTGCCGTTCCCCGACGAGCCGCCGCTCGAAGCCATCTACGAGAACCTGCTCATCGGTGACGTCGAGACGGTGGCCGAGAAGCTCGTCGCCGAGATCCACGCAACCCGGCCCGAGCACGTGTGCTTCTCGTTCAAGGTCGGCGACACGCCGCACGCGGCGGCGATGCGCTCGATGGAGCTCATGATCGGCGAGGTCAAGCCGCGGGTGGAAAAGGCGCTCGGGCCGGTCGAGCACGCGGCGGCGGAGTGACCCATGGCGACTCTTGAAACGCGCGACCCTCGTCTGCTCGACCTCGTCGCTCCCGAAGCGCCGGTCGATCGCGTCGCCGGCGGGCTCACGTTCACCGAGGGCCCGATCTGGCGCGGCGGAGCGCTGCTGTTCAGCGACATCCCCAACAAGCGCATCGCGCGCTGGCGGCGGCTGCCCGAAGGGCCCGAGCTAACGACGTATGCCACGGGCATGTCCAACGGCCTCACCCTGGACCGCCAGGGTCGGGTGTTGGCGGCGGAGCACGACGGCCGCCGCGTCACGCGCGTCGGCGACGACGGCGCGCGCTCGGTGCTGGCCGAGCGCTTTCAGGGCAAGCGGCTCAACAGCCCCAACGACATCGTCGTGAAGTCCGACGGCTCGATCTACTTCACGGACCCGCCCTACGCGGTTCGCCCCCTCCCGCCGGGGACGGCGCGGCCCGCCGGATGGTGGACCCAGCCGATCGAGGGCAAGGAGCTGGCGTTCCAGGGCGTGTACCGGATCACGCCCGACGGGAGCCTCCAGCTGCTGGTCGACGACTTCGCGCTGCCGAACGGCCTGGCCTTCTCGCCCGACGAGTCGGTGCTCTACATCGACGACTCCGCCCACAAGCACATCCGCGCGTTCGACGTGCGTCCGGACGGAGCCTTGACGAGAAGCCGCGTCCTGCTCGACATGGCCTCGCCGGACCCCGGCGTGCCGGACGGCCTCAAGCTGGACGTCCACGGCAACGTGTTCTGCACCGGACCGGGCGGCGTCTGGGTGTGCCGGGCCGACGGCACGCTGCTCGGGCGGATCGTGCTGCCGGAGCTGCCTGCGAACCTGGCCTGGGGCGAGGACGGGACGGTGCTCTTCTTCACGGCCCGCACCAGCGTCTACCGGATGCCCACCAAGACGCGAGGGACACTCCTGGGCTGACCCGTCTCAGCACCGCACGATGAGATCGATCTCGACGAGAGAGCCGAGGGCCAGATTCGTCACACCCACCGTCGTCCGCGCGGGGAAGCGCCCCGACTTGAAGTAGCTGGCGTACACCGCGTTCATGACCGGATAGTCAGCGGAGAAGTTCACCAGGTAAATCCGGACCATCACCGCGCGCTCCAAGCTCGTCCCGGCACCACGGACGACGGTCTGAAGATTTTGCATGATCTGACGCGTTTGCTCGGCCGCGCCCCCCTGCACCAAGGTTCCGGTCTTGGGGTCCACGCCGAGCTGTCCCGTGACGAACAGAAAGTCGCCCGAGCGTACGGCGTGGCTGTAGGCCGCGGTCGGCGGGGGTGGTGGAGCGTCGGCATTCGTCAAGAACTCGATGTCCATGGGATTCTCCCTCGCGAGCGTTGACTGCAGGCAGCGCCTCCGATATACATGGATATGTAGAGGGGAGTAGATCACTTCTCTGACCGGTTGGTCGTCAAGACGGTCGTCGGTGACGACCCGGCCGCCGGCGGATCCCTCCAGATCCGGATCGAGACCTCTTGTGGCTGAAACCACGCCGCGAGAGGGCGAGCCCACCGCGCCCCTGCGGCTCACAAGGGGGGCGCATGAACCTGCTCTTTCCGCTCAGCGAATACTGGTGGCTCTATGTCGCCTTCGTCGGCGCCGTTCTCGCCTTGCTCGCCCTGGACCTCGGAGTATTCCATCGCGAGGCGCACCGCGTGCGATTCCGCGAGGCGCTGGCCTGGTGCGCGACCTGGGTCGCGCTGGCGCTTCTCTTCAACGCAGCGCTATACGCGTACGGGTTGTGGCGATTTCCTCGGGATCCCCGGCTCACCGCGATCCCCGGGTTCAATCACCGGGAGGCGGCCTGGCAGCTGGCGCTCGAATTCCTCACGGGCTATCTCGTCGAGTACTCGCTCTCCGTCGACAACATCTTCGTGTTCGTGCTGGTGCTGGGGTACTTCCGCATTCCGGCCCAGTATCAGCACCGCGTGCTCTTCTACGGCATCCTGGGAGCCCTGGTGTTTCGGGCCCTCTTTGTGGCGCTCGGATCGCTACTGATGCAGTTTCACTGGATCGTATGGCTCTTCGGCCTGTTCCTCGTCTTCACGGGCATCAAGATGGGGCTCGATTCCGGCGAGGCCGCGGATCCGTCGCGCAACATCCTCATCCGCGCCCTCCGGCGGATCGTGCCCATCACGCCGGAGCTCCACGGTCAGCGCTTTTTCGTGCGGAAGGACAACCGGCTCTGGCTGACTCCGCTGGCGGTGGCGCTCTTGTGCCTCGAGGCCACCGACATCGTCTTCGCGATCGACTCGGTGCCGGCCATCTATGCCCTGACCCGCGAGCCGTTCGTCGTGTTCACGTCCAATGTGTTCGCGATCCTCGGGCTACGCTCCATGTACTTCATGCTCGGCGGCTCGGTCGAGCGGTTCCATCTGCTCCGGTACGGTCTCGCGGCGGTTCTCGTCTTCGTGGGCCTGAAGATGGCCTGGCTCGACGACTGGTTCGCAGGCAAGTTCCCCATCGGGGTGTCGCTGTCCGTCATTGCCTCGATGCTCGCGCTCTCCGTCGTCCTCTCGCTCGTCTATCCACGCCACGTGGAGACCGAGACTGGAAAGCTGGCAGGCCCGGTCGCCGAATGATCACCGACCGCGACGGGGATCCGTCGCCGGATCGACGTATCGCGTCGACGAGGGTCCCATCCCGGTGATCTGCGGGGTCACTCCGGTAGCAGCGAATCGCGCCAGTCTTTGATCACAAACGACTTCACCACGCCCTCGAGGATGAACGGGTCCTCTCTCGAAAAGGCCTCCGCGTCCGCCCGCGTCTTGAAGATGGCCATGTTTCCGCCATCCGAAAACGGTCCGATACCCACCACGACGCCGCGAGCGACGAATTTGTCCACGACCACCTTGTGGCGCGGAAAGACCGCCATGATCGCGTCCATGGTGGCGCCCGACGACTCTCCGATGACAACGGCCTTCATGAGATTTCTCCCAAGGGGTTTCCCGGTCAGCCGGCCACCTTCATCTTCTCGCGCCCCGCCGGCCGGTAGGCCTTGATCGCGGGAATGACGTCGCGGGTCATCAGATCGATGGAGCGGATCGCCGCGTCATGGGACATCAGGCCTTCGCGGCCCCAGAACGTCATGTAGGCGGGATCGACGAGATCGATGATGTGCTGGAGCTTCTTCACCACGGTATCCGGGTTCCCGGACACGATCTGATAGGTGGCATGCGCGCCTTCGTACGTGAGCGCGGGGCCGCCGGGCGTGATGTTGACCGCGCCCGTTCTCGCCTGTTCGCGCCGGCTCGCCCTCGCCGCGCGGCTAACGTAGCCGGCCGGCTGCAGCCACTGGCGCGGCGCGATCCCGAACGAGGTTCCGAGCTGCCAGTAGAACTGCCGGCCCTGCTCGTACGCCTCCTCGTCGGTGTCCGCCACGCTCACGCGGATCACGTAGCCGCGGTGCTCCGCCGTCGGCGTGAACCCCGTCTCGAGCGCTACCTCGTCGTAGAGATCGTAGATCTCGTCGATGACGTCGAGCGGAGGGGCCAGGGCCACGTAGGGATAGCGATGCTCCGCGGCCCAGCGGACGGATTCCGGGCTCACCACGCCGGGAATCCAGATCGGCGGATGCGGCTTCTGGAGCGGGCGCATCCACGGGTTGACCACCCGGTACTCGTAGTGACGGCCCGACCAGCGGAACGGGCCCGGCGTCGTCCACGCCTTGACGATCACGTCGTGGGCCTCGTCGAACCGTTCGCGGTTGTAGGCGGGGTTCACGTTGGTGGCCAGGCTCTCCTGCCCCAGCCCGCGCACGAAGCCGCAGACGACGCGACCGCCGGAGAGGATGTCGATCATCGCGACTTCTTCCGCCACGCGCAGCGGATTGTCGTGGATGGGCAGGACGTTGCCCAGAAAGACGATGCGGCCCTTCCGCGTCGCGCGGGCCAGGACGGCGCCGATAACGTTCACCGACGGCATCATGCTGAGCGGGTTGTTGTGGTGCTCGTTGATCATGACCCCGTCGAAGCCGGTCTCGGTGCAGTAGACGAGCTCGTCGAAGTACATCGCGTAGAGCTCGCGCGCCCGCTCGGCGCTGAAGTGCTCGTTGGGGAACATGAGGTTGTTGTAGCCGCGCCGCCGGGCATCGTCTTGCGGGTAGGCCGTGTAGCCCATCTCGGTGAAGAAGTAGATTTCCTTGACCATGGCTCGGCCTCCTCCGACCGCCGGCGCGGTCTACGCGAGCCGCTTCAGATATTGCCCGACGAAGTCGAAGTCGACGAACCGGCAGTACCCGTCGCTCAGCTGCCGCGTGATCGGCCCGGGAATCGCGGACCCGACGCGAACGTCATTCACGCTCCGAACCGGACAGATGCAGAGGCTGGTCGATGTGAGAAACGCCTCGTCGGCGTTGTAGGCGTCGTAGAGGTCGAGGTCCTGCTCCGCAACCGGGAGGCCGAGTCCACGGGCGAGGTCGATCACGGTTTCGCGGCTGATGCCGGCGAGCACGTGCTGCTCGCGGGGTGTGTACACCGTGCCGCCCCGCGCCAGGAAGATGTTGCTCCCCATGCCCTCGGCCAGATTGCCGGCCGAGTCGAGCAGGACCGCCCACGCTTCGGGGTCGCGGGCCTTCACCTCGAGATTCGCCGCGATCATGTTCAGATAGTTGTGCGTCTTGACGCGGGGGGACAACGCGTCCGGCGGCGCGCGGCGAATCGACGGCGTCAGCACGCGAATGCCGTCGCGGTAGAGCGCCGCCCGGTCACGGAGCGGGAGCGGAACGCACTCCACGATGACGGTCGACCCCTCGTGGCCGAAGATCTTCTGATCGGACGCATCGAGGCCGCGCGAGACGCGCTGGGTGACCCAGTAGTCGTCGTCCGGCTCGAGCAGAGGAAGATTCCGACGCAGCACCTCTTCGGTGATGTCGGCCATCGTCGCCGGCGTAAGGCCGGGGTCGATACGAAGGTACCGAAGCGACCGGTAGAGCCGGTCGATGTGCTCGCGCAGCTTGAACACACGATGGCCGAAGGTGCGGGTGGTGTCGAACACCGCGTCGCCGTACTTGAAGCCACGGTCACGGAACGGCACGAGGACCTCTGGCTCGGGAAGGAAGCGTCCGTTGAAGTACGCGATGCGCGCGCTCGCCGTCGCCATGTTTCTATGCCCCTCCCAGCCCGTAGAGCGCGGCCGCGTTGTCGCAGGTCAGCCGCCGGCGCATCTCCGGCGACAGGTGCCGCATCTGCCGCTCGATCGCCTCGCGGGAGTTGGGCCAGACGCTGTCGGGGTGAGGATAGTCCGACGCCCACAAGAGGTGGCCCTCGCCGAAGAACGGAATGAGCGCCATCGCCACGTGGTCGTCCTGGAAGGTCGCGTAGATCTGCCGCTTGAAGAGCTCGCTCGGCTTCGTGACCAGTGCGCTCCCGCCCTTGTCGGCCCAGAACTCCTTCGCCTCCCAGAGCCGCCAGTGGCGATAGTCGAGCTCCTGAACGAGCCAGGGGAGCCATCCGGTGCCGGCCTCGGCCATCACCATGCGCAATCCCGGGTGGCGCTCGAGGATGCCCCAGGCGAAGAGATCCACGAAGGGTTCGAGGAAGTTCGCGAGGAAGAACTTGGTGTTCTCGAAGACGCTCGCCGCCTTGCCGGCGACGCGATCGCCCGGCTTGCCGACGAACACCGTGATGTGCCAGGAGAGGATGATCCCGCTCTCCTCGAGCGCCTGCCAGAGCGGCTCCCAGGCCGGGTCGTCGAGCTTCGGATTGACGTTGGCGATCATGAGGTTCACCTGACGCACGCCGCCCTTCGCCCTCAGCCGCTCGAGCTCGGCGCAGGCACCCTCGGGCGTCTCCGGCAGCATCGGCAGGCCGATGAGCCGGTCGGGCGCCGCCTTGCAGAAGTCGAGCAGCCAGTCGTTGTAGACGCGATAGCAGGCGGTGCGCAGCACGGGATCGTCGGTCGAGATCTGGAAGATCGGCCCGAAGATCACCTGGGTCGCGACGCCGTCCCGGTCCATGTCGGCCAGCCGCAGCTCGGCGATGGCCGGCCGGCGCGCGCTCGGATCGTAGATGCCGGCGCGGTCGAACGCGTTGTAGAGCGCCTTGATCGGCCGCGCCGAGCCCGTCGCCGGGGGCTTACCGTCCCAGCGGCCCCACACCTTGCCGTCGCACACCCAGACCGCCTGGCCGTCCCGCTCCTCGACGTGCGGCGCGCGGTCGAGCAGCGCCGCGGGCAGCCGCGTGGTCCACAGGTCCGCGGGCAGCTGGCTGAGATCCATGTGATCGTCGCAGGAGATGATCCGGTCGGTCATGTGATCCTCCGGTCGATGGACGTGTCGCGCCGCCGGGCGGCTTCGGGGTGATCCTACCGTGTTCCGGGCTTTCGGGCGATCGTCAACGCCCCCCGCGCTTGGCACCGAAGAGTCGGGTGGGATCGCGCGTGGTGCCAACGGGATGGCCGAGGATTTTCAGGACCTGGAGCTCGTTCGCGAAAACGATGCCCTGCCTCCGTGTTTGGATCATCCCGGTCTTGAGCGCGTCCTTCTCGCGGCCTCCCCCGGCGCTACGGTTGATCTCCGCCCAGACCGGAAACAGCCGCACATAGCTCAAATTGGCGCTGGGCAAATTCGCCCAGCTCTTCGGAAACACGTGGTCGATGTCGACGTCGTCGCCCCATTCGCTCGCCGCTTCCACAAAACCGGCCGCGCTGGCGTCATTCCACACTGCGCGATAGCTCCTGAGTCTCGGCGAGGCCCACACGATGCACGGGTCACTCGGATCGTTGGTGACGAGCACCAAGGCCCGCGATCGATCGCGCAGGAGCCACGGACTGCCCACTTTCAGAAGGTCGTCGAGCCCCTCCGCTGCGACAGGGATCTTGCCGGGAAGAATGAGGCTCATGCGACGTGGGCGACGCCCAGAGCCACGAGGGCGGCCGAAAGGGCCAGCTCGTATCGCATTGGCAGCGGAGGGGCCCACTTGTAGATGAGGACGATGAGGCCCAGGAACACCGCCCACCACAGACTGGACATCCCGAGAAGAACCATCGCCACCATGAGCGCCGCGCTGCATCCAATGCAGCTGAGAGCGTAGCGCACGCCTGCGACGGCCGCGCTCCGCATCAGGTTGAAGGGCAGCGGTCCGTGCAGCGCGCACAGCTCGCGGCAGCGGGCCTGGCTCGCCCGCTTGATCGGGCTCAGGGAGTAGACGCCGGCCAGCGCCAGAGTCAGTCCAACCACCATGGGCTGGTTGGGCCACGGCATTCGTAGCGCGATGTAGATCGCGTGGCACACCACGCCGAACAGCAGCCACACGGCGAGGTACGTGACGGCAAGCACGCCGGTGGCAACCGGCCATCTCCTTCGCCGCTCGGCCGTTCGCGCGAACTCGAGGACCAGCGGTACCGCGGAGGGCAGCATCATCGCCGCCATCATCACGACCCAGCTCGCGGCAAAGGACTCGAGCGGGCCGAGCCCCATGTCCATTCCATCCATTTCACCCATGGAGCGCGATTGCTGGACCATGGCCGCCCAGGCAATGCCGGCGACGGCGAAGACGACCAGCGCGGCTATCATGGGCTTGGCCAGTTCCGGTCTGGCGTCGAGCGCCTTCATCAGGACGCGGCACGCTGGACAGAATCCGCCCGGCCTCGCTGGCCTGACCAGCCCGATCGTGGCGAAGAGCCGGCCGCCCTCCATCAGTCCCGATACTCGTCGTGACGGCGAACCCACTCGCCCACGCCCGAGTCACCCTCATCGCGGCCCTTCGGCACGAGATCCATGTAGTGGTAGGCGACGTTCAACATGTCGAGCCCACGCTCGTAGGTAGAGTACGTGTGGTAGATCTGACCGCCGTCCTTCAGGAACACGCTGATGCCGGGCGCCTCGGACAGCCCCCACGAGCGGACCCGGTAGTTGTAGGTGACGTTCTCCGCCTTCGCATCGGTGAACGAGACGCCATAGTCGACGTTGAAGTCGCTGCCGAGCGACGACAGCCACGGAAAACTCCAGCCCATCCGTTTCTTGTACGCGGCGATCTTCGGGTAGGGAGCCCGCGAGACCGCCGCCATCGTGATGTCGCGGTGGTTCAGATGGACGGTGATGCCGTTGAAGTTGTCCATCCAGAACGAGCAGACGAAGCAGGCCGCGTCCGCCTTCCAGGGTGTATGGGACCCCGCGGTGTCCGGGTTGAACATCGCGTGATAGACGACCAGCTGGCCGCGTCCCTCGAAGAGGTCGTCGAGCGTCTGCGCCCCGCGCTCGCCCTGGAAGGCATATGGTTTCTCGACGAGCTCCCAGGGCAGATCGCGCCGCTCCCGGCTGAGCTGGTCGCGCATCCGGGTGAACTCCTTCTCCTTCGCCAGATGCCTCGTGCGCGCCTTGAGCCACTCGTCGTGCTTCACCACCTTGTGCGTTGGCATGTGATCCTCCTCCTCCTCCTCGGGCGTTCGCGGTCTCCAACGTCCATCTTAGTCAGTCGGCAAACGCGGGGGAGTAACAAGGTGGTCGCGAATCGCTTCAGGTGTTCGTCAGCGCCACTTCTCCTCGATGCTGCCGGACAGCTGCGCCGCCGTGAGCGCTCGCGGATCATCGACGTCGACCGTCAGATGCTCGGTCGGCTTGGGCGTCGCGGTCACCAAGCTGACCCCTTCCCGCGAGTGGAAGCGGTGCCACGTCCCCTGCGGCACGATGACGACCATCCCGGCGCTCACCGCATAGGATTTCGGACCGTCCGCCGTCATCGTGTGGAGCGTCGCCGAGCCGTCGACGATCTGGACGAGCTCGTCGCCGTTCGGATGACGCTCCCACGCGCCGTCGCCGGCGAACTTGGCGCTGTAGATGTTGCCGTCGCGGAACGGCGCCAGGGTGGCGAAGGCCCCACTCCCCTTTCGGTCGCCCTCGGTCATCTGCGGGGTGCGCCCGCGCAGCAGCGTCAATTTACCGAGCTCGGCCTTGAGATCCAGAATCGTGATCATTCTGTTCTCCTTCGCCATCAGGCGCGGACGCCGACGATCTTCTCCCAGTCGGTCGCGTGCTGGTACGCGTACGCGACGCGCATCAGGAGCGGATCGTCGAAGAAGCGCCCGACGAGCTGCATGCTGATCGGGAGGCCCGCCGACGACTTGCCGACGGGAAGTGCGAGCGCCGGGTGGCCGGTGTAGTTGAAGGGCTGCGTGTTGCGAGAGCCGGCTCTGCTCGCCGACAGGAGGTTGTCCTCGACGGCCTCGAGGTAGCTCCCCGGCCTCGCGTTCCTGGGTGCGGTCATGAGGCAGGTGGGCATCACGAGCACGTCGACGTCCGCGAGGGCGGCGTCGTAGGCCTTGATGTAAGTGGGCCGCACGTTCTGGGCCTTGGCGTACACGCCGCCGTGATAGTTGCGGCGGCTCAGCTCGGACGCGATGAGCGACAGCTTCGTGCGCGGTGCGAGCACGTCCGCCTGGGAGGCCCACAGCTTGTTGATGGCCGCGATGACGGAGGCGGGGTAGTAGGTCCTGGTGAAGGCGCCGAAGAATCCGGTCTTGAAGAGCGCCAGCGCCCCCTCCCCGGTGAGCGCGGCCTGGGCGTTCCGGATGGCATGGTGCGCGGGGATGGAGACCTTGGCCACACCGGCACCGAGCTTCGCGAGCACGTCGACCGCGGCCAGGACCCCATCGCGCACGTCGTCCTGCGCCTCGTCGAAGCCCTCCTGGAGCACACCGATGCGCAGCCCGCCGACTCCGTCGGCGAGCCGGCTCAGCACGTCGACGCGCGGAGGAATGTCGCGCGTCGATCGGGGATCGTACGGATCGTACCCGGCCGTCGCCTGGATAGCCGCTGCCGTGTCCTCCACGGTGCGGGCCATCGGACCCGTGTAGTCGATGGACTGGTCCGAGCCGAACCCGATCCCGAAGTGCGACACGAGACCGAACGTGGGCTTGTGGCCGACGATCCCACAAAAGGCCGCGGGGATGCGGATGGAGCCGCCCTGGTCGCCGCCGAACGAGATGTCCACCTGGCGGGCGGCCACGGCCGCGCCGGAGCCCGACGACGATCCGCCGGTGACGTGCTCGTGATTGTGGGGATTCAGGGGACGGCCGTAATCGCCGATCGCGCCGCCGGTGCCGAAGCCGCCGCTCAGCCCGTTCATCACGTTCTTGCCGGTGATGGTGCCGCCCGCCTGCAAGACGCGGGTGACCACGGTGGCGTCGAAGTCGGGGACGAAGCCTTCGAGGGCGAAGGAGCCGAAGCTCATCGGCATTCCGGCGATCGCGATGTGGTCCTTGAAGCTGACCGTCTTGCCCTTCAAGAGGCCGTCGGCGGCTCCCTCGATACGGCACTTCCACATCCAGGCATTGAGCGGATCTTCGTCGGGCCGCGGCCGGTAGCCGGGTGTGCGGGCCGCCGAGACCATCGGCGGCCGGGGCTCCTCTATTCGCGCCTGCACGAAGGCATCGAGCTGGCTCAGCTGTTCCGCGAGATGCTTCTGGTACAGGACGGCTTCCTCGGCACTCAGGTGGATGCCCAGCTCCTTGGCCACCGCCACGACCTGGTCGACGTCAGGCACCGTGTACATGGGTTCCTCTCCTTTTATCGCCGAGAGATCAGAACGCCGGGCGCCGCAGCACCCGTGGGTCGATCTTGCGAGTCACGAGCTGCCCGTCGCCGGGCGAGCCCATCAGCTGGCCGTTCGCCACCATCACTTTCCCTCGGAGAATCACCGTCATCGGCCAGCCCTCGACCTGCCAGCCCTCCCAGGGACTGTAGTCGCGCACGTGCAGGTCGGCCATGCGCAAGGTCTTCTTGATCGCCGGATCGATGATCGCGATGTCGGCGTCGCTGCCCACCGCGATGGCGCCCTTCCGGGGATAGAGCCCCAGGAGCTTGGCCGCGTTGGTCGAGGTGACGGCCGCGTAATCCTCGAGGGACATCCGCCGGCGCACCACGGCTTCCGTGAAGTTGACCCCCATGCGGATCTCGATGCCGATGTTCCCACCGCGGACGTCCACGACGTTCCGTCCCGCGATCTTGTCGAGATAGGTCGTGAAGCTCGAGTCGGTGGCCGTGAAGGAGAGATCGCCGCGCAGCAAGCCGTCCCACAGGAAACGCTGGTCCTCGGGGTACTTCAAGGAGGG
>JACXTT010006088.1_pt1 | contig 17325 bp, 20 predicted proteins | sample 9270951 | NCBI WGS metagenome assembly JACXTT01 (sample SAMN15532306, study PRJNA645909) | rock metagenome | isolation source: weathered quartz diorite | place: Puerto Rico | collected 2017-06-21 | reverse complement strand
GGCCGAGTTCGATCGGATCGTCGATCCCAAGAAGATGGTGAATCCGTATGTAGCAACCGCCGGCTGACGCGGGATCTTCCCGTGTCACTCGTCCTCGACGATCGGGCGGTCATGTCGTTGCGGGACCGGGCGGAGCTCGTTCTGAGCTTCGCCCAGATCCTGCACGTCAACGGCCAATCCACCGAGGAAACCGTTGCCGCCACTCAGGGGCTCGGCAATACGCTGGGCCTCAGCGGCGGCATCATCCCGCGCTGGGGCGAGCTGCAATTCCAAGCCCGGGACCGAGACGCGGAGATCCTTTCGATCCGGCCGGCCGATCCGATCGGCGTAGACATGGATCGGGTCGTCTCGGCTATGCGCGTAGCCGGGGACCTCGACGCGGGCCGGCTTTCCCCTGCTTCCGTGCGCGCTGCGTTTGCCACGATCTCGCAGGCGCCACCAGCGCCGACGTGGCTGTTCGCACTCGCCGCCGCCTCGGGAGCCGCCGCGCTCGCGGTTCTCTTCGGTGTGCAGCATGTCGGCGCCGTCGCGCTCATCATGGTCAGTGCGGCGAGCGGCGCCGTGCTGCGTCGCACGATCGGCCGATACACGAATGCCCTGCTGCAGCCGCTCAGCGCGGCCTTCCTCGCTGGCATCATCGGTGCGCTGGCCGTGCGCTACCAGGTGAGCTCCTCGTTGCGCCTCGTCGCCGTCTGCCCCTGCATGATCCTGGTGCCCGGGCCGCACGTGCTCAACGGCATGATGGACCTCGCCGCGGCGCGCATCCACCTCGGAGCCTCGCGATTGGCCTATGCCGTGCTTGTGATTCTCGCGATCTCAGGCGGACTGCTAGTGGGTCTGGGGCTCCTCGGAGTGTCCTTGCCGGTGGGTGCGCCCAGTCGAACGGTCGCCCTGTGGGTCGACATGATCGCCGCCGGCGTCGCCGTTGCCGCGTACAGCGTCTTCTTCTCGACGCCGTCACGAGCGCTGGGATGGCCGATCGCGGCAGGAATTCTCGCGCATGCCCTGAGGTGGTCGACACTGGCCGTCGGGTTTGGCGCGGCGATCGGCGCGTTCGTCGCTTGCCTCGTCGTCGGGCTGATCCTCACGCCCGTCGCTCGTCGCTGGCACATGCCGTTCGCGGCCATCGGCTTTGCCGCGGTGGTGTCGATGATACCGGGCGTCTTTCTCTTCAGAATGACGAGCGGTCTCGTGCTCCTCACCAGCGGCTCGAATACGACTCTGGAGCTCCTGGCGGCGACGATCTCGGACGGCATGACCGCCGTCACGATCATCCTGGCGATGAGTTTCGGTTTGATCGTTCCGAAGGTCGTCATCGACAGCCTTGGTGATGCCGCCGAGCGGTCGAAGTCTTGAGCAGTATCCTTGCGCTAGTGACGGCCCCGGACCGCAGCCGGGCTGCCGTTCGCGTTGCGTCTGCCGCCAGCGCCAGCTATTCTCCGAGCCTCGGTCAGGATGCAGATATAGATGATGCAGATATAGATGATGAACCCGCTTGGAACGGAGGAGCATCCGATGGCGATCATCGATTCTCAGGTCCACTGCTACGAGGCGAACACGGCGAAACGCCCCTGGCACACTGTCCCGAACTGGCCGGCCAGCGCCACCGGTGCCGAGATGGTGGCAGCCATGGACAGGGTCGGCGTCGACGGCGCGATCTACATCTCCGCCTTTTCCATGTACCGCTACGACGCGAGCTATGCCGTAGAGGTGCAGCGGGCTCATCCCGGCCGGTTCGGCATCGTCAAGCCGGTCGATCCCGATGATCCAGCAGTCGCCGACGTCATCGCCGACTGGAAGAAGACGCCCGGCACGGTCGGCATTCGGATCATGATGACGAAAGAAGCTGGGCGCGATCCGAAGGATCCTGGCCTCGACCGGATCCTACGGGCCGCGGTTCGCTACGACTTGCCGGTCAACATGCTGTGCTGGAGCAACGTGGACGCGGGCGCGGCGATCATCGACCGCCATCCCGACACGCGATTCATCATCGATCACCTGGCCATCATGCAGCCGCGAACGCCGGCCGACCGCGCGCCGCAGCCCTGGGCCGATCTGCCGAAGGTGCTGGACCTCGCCAAGCGCCGCAACGCGGTGATCAAGGTCAGCGGCGCCTGCACGCTCTCCCGTGAGCCCTACCCGTTCGCGGACATCTGGGACCCGCTCGCCCGCGTGTTCGACGCGTGGGGGTTCGAGCGCTGCCTGTGGGGCACCGACTGGACGCGCGCCTTCGCCGTCGTCAACTACGAGCAGGCCGTCGAGCCCTTCCGCCAGACCAACCGCCTGAGCGCCAGCGAACGCGCGATGCTCATGGGCGGCGCCTGCGCGAAGGCGTATGGCTGGTCGCCGAAGAAGGCGTAGTCAGGGCCGGCATCAGCGGCTCGTGTCCCCGACCAGAGAGAAGTGATCGACAATCCTGCGGGCGGCCGCGGAATTGTCGATATCGAGACCTCGCGGAACGGAATCCTGGCCGTTGAACGCCAGCGTTGGCGGTTGTCAGGTTTCCGACCGCCGGAGGGCCGTAGATGACCACGAGCTTCACTGGCTGACGTAGCCTCGGGTCCGTAGAATAGCACCTGGGTTGTTTGGGTTGACGCATCGACGGTGGCCAGAGAATCTCCTACCGTCCAGCGCACGTGTTCGTCGTCGCGTGAGGAGAACGACATGATCGTAAAGCCTGAAGAAGTCGGACTGTCGTCGGGGCGCCTCGGCCGTATCGGCGATCATCTTCGGCGCTATATCGACGCCGGCAAGCTGGCCGGCACGCTCACGCTGGTGGCGCGCCGGGGAAGGATCGCCTACCTCGAGCCGCTGGGACATCTGGAAGTCGAGCGCAAACGCGCGGTCGCACCGGATTCGATCTTCCGAATCTATTCGATGACCAAGCCGATCGCGAGCGTGGGACTGATGATGCTGTGGGAGCAGGGTCGGTTTCAGCTCGACGATCCCGTGCACAAGTTCATCCCGTCGTGGCGCGATCAGCGCGTCTTCGCCGGCGGCAACCATCCCGCGTGGAAGACGACACCGGTCGAGCGAGCCATGACGGTGCGTGACCTGCTGAGTCACACATCTGGGCTCACCTATGGATTCATGGAGCGGAGCAACGTCGACACGGCGTACCGCAAGCTCGGCGTCGCCGATCGCACTCGCAGTGGCTACACGGCGCGCGACATGGTGGAGGAGCTCGCGGCACTGCCGCTCGAATTCTCCCCCGGTACGCGCTGGAACTATTCCGTCTCGACGGACGTCGTCGGCCATCTGATCGAGCTGATCTCGGGGCAGCGGCTCGACGCCTACCTCCGCGAACACGTGCTTCAGCCTCTCGGCATGACGGACACGTCATTCGTCATCGCGGAGGAAAGGACCAAACGCTTCGCCGCGAACTACCAGCGTCAGGCGGACGACAAGCTGAAGCTCATCGACGATCCGGCCAAGAGCATCTACCGCGACTGCGCGTTCTTCTCCGGTGGCGGCGGACTGGTGTCGACGGCCAGCGACTACTTCCGGTTCGCCTCGATGATGCTGAACAAAGGCGAGCTCGATGGTATTCGACTACTCGGCCGTAAGACGGTCGAGCTCATGACGATGAACCACCTGCCGGACGGCCAGGACCTGACGTACCTGGCGCTGCCCGGAATGTTCACCGAGACGGCCTATGCCGGCGTCGGCTTCGGTCTCGGCTTCTCCGTCATGCAATCGCCGGCGCGCGCCCAGATCGCCGGAACACCGGGTGAGTTCGCGTGGGGCGGCGCCGCCGGTACGGCGTTCTGGATCGATCCGGGCGAGCAGATGATCGTGGTGTTCATGACCCAGATCATGCAGATGGGCTTGCCTGCGCCGTACCCTCTGCGTCGCGAGCTGCGCACGCTCACCTATTCGGCGATTATCGAATAGGCATGTGAGCAGCCGTTGCGGCGGATCGGCTTGCCCGAGTAATGTCGCGCCTCAACACGAAGAAGCGAGCGCGTCTGCCGGACAGGGCCTTCGCGTATATCGACTCGCGCGGGGGTCGCCGGTTGCCGATCCACGACAAGGCGCACGTGAAGAATGCGCTCGCGCGATTCAGTCAGGTGATCTTCGAGACAGATGCCGCACGGGAGCAAGCGCGCCGCCGGCTGCTGAACGCGGCCAAGAAGTTCCGCATCGTGCCGGTCGGATTCATCACCGGTCAGCTCCAATCCGAGCAGCAGGACGCCAGGACCGGTCGCCTCGTCATCGAGCTCGGACGGAACCCCGCACCGGGCGAGCTCGAGCGACGGTTGCGAACGGTCCTTCGTGATCCGACCTTGGCCGTTCTGAACTGGTCCGATGCTTCGGGAGCGTACGTGGACGCCACCGGCAAGCCCGTTCCGCTGCCGGCGGAGGGAGACAAGCGCGCCGTGACCTTTCTCGAGCGCCAGGGGCGTCCGATGACGGCGCTGGTGCACAACCCGATGGCCCTCGACGATGCGGATCTTTCCGAGACCGTGCTGACGGCTGTGCGCTTCGTGGTCGAGAAGGAACGCCTGCGCGGCCAGATCCAGGCAACCTCGACCGATGCGGCGGCGCTGCCCAGCGGGTTCGTCACACTGCTCATGACCGACATCGAAGGATCTACCGCCCTGCTCCGCAGGCTGGGCGACGGGTACGGCGCGCTGCTCAACGACGTGAGGTCGATCGTGCGGCGGGCGGTATCACGCGGGAGCGGCCGCGAAATCGATGCGCGCGCCGACGAGTTCTTCGCGGTCTTCGATCGCGCCGCGGCGGCGGTCGAGGCGGCGGTGGACATCCAGCGGGCGCTCGGCAACCGCGCCTGGCCCAACGAGCTCGAGGTGCGGCTGCGTATCGGAATTCACAGCGGGCACCCCACACTCACGGATGTCGGGTACATCGGTCTCGCCGTCCATACAACTGCCCGCGTCTGCGGCGCGGCGCATGGGGGCCAGATCGTCGTGTCGGCCGCCACGCGAACGGCCATCGGAAAGTCCGCAGCGGCCGGCTTCCGATTCCGAAGCCTCGGTCGACATCGCCTTGCCGGTCTTCCCGACGCCGAGGCGCTCTTTCAGGTTCAGGCACACGGTCTACGGGTCAGCTTCCCACCTCCCCGCGCTGGCCGTCGCCCGGCGCCGCGCCGACGCCCCAAGGATTCTGTGCGTACATCGCGTCAGCTGCAGCTTCCCGGAACCCTTCACGGAGGAACAGGATGAGTGAGCCGAGATTCACGACGCTGAAGCCGGAGACAATGACCCCCGATCAGAAGCGCGTGGCCGACGCGATCCAGTCGGGTCCGCGCGGCGCCGGCCTGCGCGGCCCCTTCAACGCCCTGCTGCGAAGCCCCGAGCTCTGCGATCTCGTCCAGCGTGTCGGAGCCTACGTGCGGTTTGGCAGCTCGATCCCGCAGCGGCTGAACGAGATGGCGATCATCATGGCCGGGCGCAAGTGGACGGCGCAGTACGAGTTCTACGCGCATCGCCGGCTCGCGCTCGAAGCCGGGTTGAGCCCGGCCATCGCCGATGCCATCGCGGCGAATCAGCGTCCGTCGGGCATGGCCAAGGATGAGGAGACCGTCTACGACTTCGTCTCGGAGCTGCTGGCGACGGGCACGGTCTCGGACGCGGCGTTCCGGCGCGTCAAGGACGCCTTCGGCGAGCGCGGCGTCGTCGATCTGGTCGGGGCGGTCGGCTACTACAGCCTGGTGTCGATGACCTTGAACGTCGCGCAGGTGCCGCTACCTGATGGGGTGACGCCGCCGCTGAAGTAGGCGCTATCGGCGCTCAATAAAATGGCCGGTTTTGGAGGTGCGACGTGTAATTCTCATCAGCGACTCAAAGGAGGAGAAACGCGATGAGACTCGTTCACCTCGTCCTTGGTCTGCTGCCCTTCCTCAGCGGCTGCGCTGCGTCCACGTCAAACAAGCACGACGCCTCGTTGTTGCCGACCGAACCGCAAGAGAAGATGTCGCAGCAGTGCGTGGATGAGAAGTGGGGTTCTTGTCGGTAGACGCGTCCAGTCCACGCTGTAGCTAGCGACTCTTCGCCACTCGCTCTCAGTTTTCTCGCCACCCGGCTGTAAGCGCTGGATTCATCCAGCGAACTTTCCATCTCACGTTTGTGCCCACCGCTGCGTCTACAGGGCGTGAATCGACAACGCCACTGGCGAACCACCGATCAGGAGGAGGTGTCCTGCAGAGCCGCGGTCACGGTGGATGAATGCACAACACTACAAGAGGGCACGACAATGTCAGACAAGAACAAGGCGATCGTCGCACGCTGGTTCACCGAATTCTGGGGCAACCCTTGGAACCCTGCCGTCATCGACGAGCTGGCAGCCCCAGACATCCGCTTCGAATACTCGATGCATGCGCCTCGCCGCGGCCGCGAGGAAGTGAAGAAGTTCGCCACCGAGTTTCGCGCGGCCTTCCCTGACCTGAATTTCTGGGGCACTGCCGATCTCATCGCCGAGGGCGACTACGTGGTCGGGCAGTGGGAAGGCGGTGGCACGCACACCGGGAAATCCTTCAGCGATCTGCCCGTCGGTTCCCTGCCGGATGGCACGGGCAAGAAGATGCACTTCACCGGGACCACCGTGCTGCGCGTGCAAAACGGCCTGATCACGGAGGAGCTCGGCATCGACGACGGCGTGACCGTGCTGAAGCAGCTCGGCCTGATTCCCAAAGCCTGACGGACCAGGCGTCCGGGCGTGCTTCACGCACGCCCGGACATCCTCCGCTCATCACCGGGACGCTTCATCGCCGAACGTTCCACCGGAGACCAACCATGACGCGCGAGATCTGTTTCTGTGGCTGGGTGGGCGACCTCGAGGACCGGAACCCGACCTACACTGACGACGGGGACTTGGGGCTGGGCTGCCCCATGTGTGGCCGTCTCGACCGTCTGGAGGCCTGGTCGGACGCGGCCCGCGCCGCGACGTTGGCTGAGGCTGCGCGGCGGCACCGGATCAGGGTAGAGTCGACGCTCTCACGTTTGGAGCCGCCGGAGCGTTTACCAGTGAGATGAGCGCGACCCTGCCACCGTTCGAGGAAGTCGTGGCGACGCACGGGACGACCGTGCTCCGGGTGTGCCGGGCCGTCCTCGGGCCGATCGACGCCGAGGACGCGTGGTCGGAGACGTTTTTGGCGGCGTTGCGCGCATATCCGACACTTCGACCGGGCAGCAACGTCAAGGCCTGGCTGATCACGATCGCCCACCGGAAGGCCATCGACCAGACGCGGGCTCGTGCCCGCCGGCCGCTGCTGCCGGTCGGCTCACTCCCGGAACGTCCTGCCCCGAGTGAGGAGCATCAGTGGAACGGGGATCTGTGGGCCGCCATGCAGGCCCTACCGTTCAAGCAGCGCGTGGCGGTGGCGTACCACTACGTCGCCGGGATGCCCTATGCGGAGGTGGCCGCCCTCACCGGTGGCAGTCAAGACGCCGCCCGGCGAGCGGCCTCTGACGGCATTGCCACGCTGCGCAAAACCTATGGGGAGGGAAGCGCGCGATGATGACCACACACGGCCCGCTACCGGCCATCGACGAGGAAACCATCGACGAGGAGACCAAACGCAAACTGCACGACCGCCTCGTCCGCGAGGCCCAGACGGGCGGACTGCTGGATGTCGCTTACCGGACCATCGATTCCCCCGTCGGATCGCTCCTGCTCGCGGCGACCGCGACGGGATTGGTGCGCCTCGCCTATCGATGCGAAGACCACGAGAAGGTCCTCGAGCGTCTGGCTCGAGACCTCAGTCCTCGCATTCTGCACGCGCCCGCGCGTCTCGATACCGCGGCGAAGCAGATCGACGAGTACTTCGCCGGTGTCCGGCACGGTTTCGATTTGCCGGTGGATTTGAGCCTCGCGCGCGGGTTCCGCCGCCTGGTCCTGATGCGCTTGCGCACGATCGGCTACGGACAGACCGTGAACTATGCGGCCATCGCGGCCGCGGCCGGCAACCCGAAGGCGGTGCGTGCGGTCGGAACCGCGTGCGCCACCAATCCTATCCCCGTCGTCGTGCCCTGCCATCGCGTGGTGCGCAGCGACGGCTCGATCGGCCAGTACGTCGGCGGCGTCGAGGCCAAGCGAGCTCTGCTCACGATGGAGGGCGCGCAAGGCGGCCCGTCGAATCCGAACGTTGTAGACTGCCGCGCATGAACCAGCCGACGAAAGCGACCACCGTGACCATCATCGGCGCGGGCCTGGGTGGCATCGCGCTCGTGGCCAACCTGGGGCTGCTCGGTTATCGCCTCCGCCTGCACGATCGCGATGAGGCGCGCATCGCACAGGTGCGTGAGCGCGGCGGGCTCGACGTGGAAGGCCTGGCCAAGGGGTTCGCGCCGCTCGAGCTCGTGACGTCTCAGCTCGCGCCGGCGGTGAACGGCGCCGACGTCATCATCGTCGTCACCGGCAGCCACTTCCACGCCGACGTCGCGCGCGGCCTGGCCGGCGTGCTCCGCGACGGCCAGTCGATCCTTCTCATTCAGGGCGGCACCGGCGGCTCGCTTGTCGTGCGCCGAGAGCTACGCGCGGCCGGCTGTCGCGCCGCGGTCGAAGTGAGCGAGATGGACAACTACCCTTACTCGCTCGGGTGGCCCGAGCCCACGCGAGTGAAGCTGACGATCGTGAAGCGCTTCCTGCAGGTCGCGTCGCTGCCGGCCTCGCGTGTCGCGAGCGTCCTGGGTCCGCTGCGCGCCGCGTTTCCTCAGGTCGTGGCCGCGCCGAGCGTCCTGACCACCGGGCTCACTAACATGAACGCGACCTTGCACGTGGCGAACATGGTGGGCAACGTCGGTCGACTCGAGGGCAGCGGCAACGCATATCGGTTTTACGCCGAGGGGTATACGCCGAGCCTCATCACGCTGCTGGAAGCGCTCGATGCCGAGCGGCTGGCGGTCGCCGGGGCGTATGGCGCGCAAGTGCCCGGCATTCACCAGTGGCTGCTCAATACGTACGATCTCGGCGGGGACTCGCTCCGCGAGACTTTCCATCGGCTGACTCATGAGCCCACGGGACCCTATCAGTGGACGCCGACGCCGCCGTCGCTTCAGCACAAATATGTGATCGAGGACGTGCCGTGCGGCCTCGTCGCCATGTCGGAGCTGGGGCGGGCCGCCGGCGTGACGACGCCGGTCATCGACGGCCTCATCACCCTGACCTCGACGATGCTCCGGCGCGACTTCCGTTCGGAGGGACGGAATCTCGCGCGCCTCGGCCTGGCCGGTAAGACCGTCGGCGAGATCCGCGCCATCGCGGAGACGGGACCGACCGGCTGATCGCGCCAGCGCTATTTCCGTCCGAACACCTCGATGGCGATGCGGCCGCGTTCACCGCGCAGGGCCACCTCCCCAGGCCTTGTCACTAAACGTGAGAACTCCGGCCCCGACCCCCACTCCGAGAGTCATGCCTTCAAGGCTTAGAAGGCTCGGTCGTGCTGCAGCAGTACAGAGCTGCCTATTGCTGTTTACGCTGACGCTCCTTGAAGGAGGTCTACAGGTCGCCAGCTGGAGAAGCCTGACCGTTCGCCGCGCGCTGGCTCCTCCATGGATAGTCAACTCGCCCGTGGTCGCCGATGCTCATTTAGGCTGGCGCGGAAACCCGCTGCACGTGGATCACGATCTCCGCGGATATCGCAACGAGCGTGCGCTCGATCGGGCCGACATCGTCGCCCTCGGCGATTCGCAGACTTATGGATTAGTCGAGGCGCCGCTAGCCTGGCCGCGTTTGCTATCCGCACATTTGGGGGCGACCGTCTACAACATGGCCTTGCCCGGATACGGGCCGATGCAAAGCGAACTGCAACTTGACGACGCGCTGGCGCTTCGGCCCCGCCTGGTGATCGTCGCGCCCTACTTCGGGAACGACTTGTACGACTCTTTCAAGCTTTCTCGCCGTCATCCCGAAATGCTCACCGGGATATCACCCGTCCTTCGGACGGCGGCCGACGCGGTCGACCGTGACAGACCATTCGAGCAGGAAATGCTCACGTTGCGCAGTGCGAGCGAAGTAAGCGAACAGCACGAGCCCGCCGGTCGTTGGGCTTGGATCTCCGAGCACAGCAAACTCTATGGGCTCCTGAGAGGGATAAAGGTTCGCCTACAGACTCCCCAGAAGGGGAATCCGCTCCTGTCGAAGCAGTTCAACACCGCCGCGGCCGCGCTGACTCCCTTTCAACGAGAGTACGCCTCGGCCGAGGAGGGAACGGAATGGCGCACGATCCTCACGCCTAAGCACAGACTGCGCGCGCTGGACGATCATGACCCACGGATCCGCCTTGGGTTCGAGGCCATGCGCGCCGCTCTCCTACGAATGGCGGAGAAATGCCGATCACGAGGAATTCGTTTCCTGGTCGTTCTCGTGCCAACCAAAGAAAGCGTCTTCTGGGTTCGCGTCAAGAACCCGAGCATCCATCCTGGTTTGAGCGAGCAAGTCTCCACAGAGCACCGGCTGCGCGGCGAACTGATGACGGCACTCGTCGAACGGCGCATTGAGTTCATCGACCTTCTCGATGCGCTCCGGAAGGCACCTGACCAGCCGTACCACGAAGACATAGACGGACATCCGAACAGGGTCGGTAACCATGTCATCGAGGCTGCTGTCGCTGAACGTCTGCGGAACTGGTGAACCTTGGCGTGGCGACGGCTCAGTCGTACTGACCCGCCACGCCGTCCCCCTCGTCGCGGGCCCCGCCCGCGATGATCCGCTCCAGCTTGGTCGCCAGGGCGCGATCGAGCTTCAGGAGCTGCGCATGGTCGGCGCGTGCACGGTCGAGGTCTCCCATCTGGGTGAAGAGGACGCCGCGGTACATGTAGGCCTGAGCCAGGTCGGGCTTGAGATACAGCGCACGATCGTAGTGCTTCAAGGCGCGGTCGCGGTGCGCGGCGCTCTGCATCCGGAGGCTGAACGCGAGGTTATTGTGCGCCTCGGCCAGCTGCTCGTCGGCGGCGAGGGCCTCCTCGAACTTCCTCTGGGCATCACCGTACTTCTTGTCGAGCAGCAGCTTCACACCCGCGTTATAGGCGGTCACCGCGCGCTCGCGGGGCCCGCCCTTGGGCACCGGCAGCGGGTCGCTCTCGACAGCGCCCGCGCCGGTTGCCCAAAGGCCGAACCCGATCGTTGCCAGTAGACCCGCGACGCGGCGGGCCCAGCCCATCGCCGCTACCGGCCCAGCACCTTGCGGGCCTGGGCCATCTCCGGTCGCTGGGTATCGGCCGCGGCGGTTTGCTCCAGCAGACGCTCGGCGAAGAGCGCCGCCTTCTTCGCGTCACCCGACCGCTCGGCGGCCTGCATGGCGCCCGCGAAGGCCCGGTAGCGGTTCGGCTCCTTCATGAGCACGGCTTCGTAGGTGCGCTGCGCCTCGGCAGCCTTGGCGTCGTTCAAGAGCACCAGAGCCAGGACCTCGCGCGCGGGGGCGAGAAGCCCCGGCGTGACGACATGCTTCTCGGTGGCGTCCTCGCGGTCGGCGGCCGTGCGCAGTGTGGCCAGGCCCTCGTCCTTCTTACCGCCCGCGATGCTGGCCAGGCCACGCACGATCTCGGCCTGGATATCGATCTGGTCGGCCCAGTAGGCGATCTTCATCTCCTTCGCGGTGTCGCGGAGAGCCTGAAGTCGCGCCACTTCGACGCCGGCCGCGGCGGCGTCGCGGTTCATGGCCGCTCCCATGCCCCGGGCGAACGCGTTGAGCGCCTCCGCCTGCGGGTACTTCTTCCACGGATAGGCGTCGGCGACAGGTACCAGAGTCAGCTTTGCCGCGTCGGACCAGAGACCACGCTCGAGGGCGAGCCGCGCCGGCATCGCCGCATAGGCGTAGGCGGCGGCAAAGTTGTCGGTCTTGTTCGTCACGCCGACCGCGTGGGCCAGCACCTCGGAGGCCGCCTTGTCCTGACCGAGCTGAAGCTGCGCGTACACCATATAGTCGTATGCGTGCGGGCTCTGGGCCGAGCGGTCGCCGTCCACACGCGCCGACTGGCGGTTGGACTCGACCGAGTCTTTCCAGTAGCCGACCCGGCTGAAGATGTGCGAGGGCATGTGCTGTGCGTGGGCCGCGTCCGGCGCGATCGAGGCATAGCGCCGCGCGGCGTCGAGGCCCTGGGCCGCGATCGGCGGGTAGTCGTAGCTGTGGATCAGGTAGTGCGCGACGCCCGGGTGCTGCGGCTGCTTCGCGAAGATCGGCTCGAGTGTCTTCGCCGCCTTGAGCTGATTCGTGTACTTCTTGTCGGCTGGATCGAAGGTCGCCGACAGCACCAGCGCGTGGAGAATCGTCGCCTCGGTATCTTCGGGATACTTTACGGCTACTGCCTGCATGGCGGCCTCGAGGGCGGTCGCTCGCGTGCGGTGGTTCAGCTTGTCCGCATCCTTGAAGAACACTGCCAACGCGTCGACGTAATCACGCTCCCGCTGGGTCTTGAGCCCGGCGGCGCGGGCGGCGTCGATCTGGGCCTGGCCGTCGGCGAGCACCTTCGGCGGCAGATTGGCCGGCCAGACGAACGGATTGTCGAGCAGCGCGAGCGCGTGTCCCCAGTGGGCCATCCCGCAAGATGGGTCGGCCTGGAGCACGCGGTCCAGTGAGGGCTTGAGCTGCCCCCAGTCGAAGGAGTGGTAGTACGCCATCGACGTCTCGAACTCCTTCTGCGCGGCCGCGTTACACGAGACCGGGAAGTTCACTTTGCCGAGCTTGGCTCCTGCGGGCGCCTGGGCGCGAGATGGCAGCGTGGTCATCTGGGCCAGGAGCACGACGCCCACCGTCAATGCGAGCGAAAGGCTTCGAGCCTTCATGGTCTATCCTCCGGGAAAGGTGTACTGGCCATAGGCTCCCTCGTCGGGAGCGGACTTCGAGCATGGTGGGCTGCCCGGGTGCCGGCGTCAAGGGGAGAGATCCTTCCAAATCGGTAGGGCTGAGTGCTTTGTTGATCGCGTAGCGAGAGTGAAACGGAAAGGACTGGCGATGAGTGAACATGACGATCACCGCGCTCGCTCGGTCGCGATGTGGCGCGAGGTCATGCAAGCGGACCCGCCGGCAGTGAGCGATCCTTATACGGAGTTGACGACCGACCATCTCATGGGGCGGATCTGGACGCGTCCTGGCCTCGCCCGTCGGGATCGCAGGCTCGTAACTCTGACGATCGCGGCAGTCACTGGTCAGAGTGGCCCGCTCCGAAACCACCTTCGCGCCTCGCTGGAGTCTCGTGACTTCTCGATCGAGGAACTTCACGAATGGATCATTCACCTCGCCCACTACGGAGGTTGGCCGGCGGGCACGACAGCCTATGCCGCCCTGGGCGAGCTGTCGGCCGAGCCGAGGAGTTCAGGTGGCGGTACGACGTCGACACGGGACCCCTCATAACGTTCGGCCAGGACCGGCTCGCACGCTCTCAGGTCCGCATGCCGTCCTTGACTTCCGCCCACGGGCCGCACAGTATCGCGCCGCGCGGGGCCGTGCGGCCTTGGTCCACTCTCCTGGCGACCAGAGCGGGGAACGACAGAGTCGCTGAAGCGACGACCCTCTGGCGCTCTACACATTTCCACGAACGGAGGCAAGGGTATGGGTGATGTCTGTGGCAACACGCACGACGATCCGAAGATGACACGGCGGGCCGTGCTCGCGGTCGCAGCGACCACCGGCATTGCGGCTTGGAGCGGGTCGGCATGGGCTGCCGATCCGCCGAAGCCGGGCATGGCGCCGCCGCCTAACGCCATCGCACCCGCCGATGCGCTCAAGCGCCTGATGGCGGGCAACGAACGCTACGTTAAGAATGATCTGAAGGAGCGCGATTTTTCGGCCGGCCGCGCGGCGCGTGCCCAGGCCCAGTATCCGTTCGCGGCGATCCTGAGCTGCGCGGATTCTCGCGTGGCGCCCGAGCTCGCATTCGACGAGGGACCGGGACAGCTCTTCGTGGTGCGGGTGGCGGGGAACTTCGTCACCCAGGATCTGCTGGCATCGCTCGAGTACGGCGTGCAGTTCCTCGGCGTTCCGTTCATCCTGGTGCTCGGCCATAGCAAGTGTGGGGCCGTCGACGCCGCGATCAAGGTGCTCAAGTCCAAGGCGGTGTTGCCCGGGCATTTGCCGGGCCTGGTCGACGCGATCAAACCGGCGGTGATCGCTGCCGAGAAGACACGGTCGGGCGACCTCCTCGACAGCGCGATCACCGAGAACGTCCGCGAGCAGGTCGCCCGCCTGAAGGCCGCGCCGCCGATCGTGCAGAAGTTCTACGCCGATAAGAAGATCGACATCGTGGGCGGCGTGTACGATCTCGCCAGCGGCAAGATTGCGCTCGTGTAGCCCGATCGTCATGACTCGGCGGAGATGGAGGGTCCTCGTGCGGGTGCTGGCGCTTACGCTCGGGCTTGCGTCGTGGGCAGGCGCCGACGAGCCCCTCGTCGATATGACCGAAGTGCGCCGGCTCGCGCGTGAGCCCGTCGAGGCGATACTCTCGAGAACGCCCTTCGGCCGAGTCTCCGACCAGGACTTCCCGACGATGGTGAACGAAAGCCCGCGACCGGTTGTGGTCCTCTTCTATGCGAATCAGGACGAGAGGTCGCGCAACCTCGCGACGCTCGCCCGCTACCTGGCGCTCGAGTTCGGCCAGTTGATCTCCTTCTACGGATACCAGGTGTCGCCGGGTGTGAAGGTCGAGCGCGAGGTGCTCGCGGCGCTGCAGAAAAGGTACGGCGTGAAGCAAATCCCGGCGACGCTTTTCTACGACAACGATCGCGGCAAGATCGAGCTCGAGAAGGCCGACTACTCCGTGCCCACCTTCACCGAGTACCGGACGCCCAGCATGTTCCTCTGGAAGACGTACCATCGGGCCGTCCGCGAGTACATCGTGAAGGAAATTCTCGACTGAGGCGCGGCCAGCTATTTCGGTCCGAACACCTCGATGGCGATCCGGCCCGCGTTCACCGCGCAGGGCCAGCCGGCGTAGAACGCCACGTGGGTGATCAACCCCTTCAACTCGGTCTGCGTCACCCCGTTGTCGAGCGCCCGCTGCATGTGGCCCCGCATCTCGTCGGTCCGGTAGAGCGCAGCCAGCATGGCCACCGTGATCAGGCTCCGGTCACGCTTGCTCAGGTCGGGATGCTCCCACACGTCGCCGAACAGCACGTCGTCGCGTAGCTGCCCCAGCTTGGGAATGAACTCGTACACCGTCGGCTTCTTCTGCGCCATGTCGAATCTCCTCGTGGAGTGCGGGCAAACGAAAGGGGTTAGCGCGTCACCGCGGCTGGTGCGATCTCAAGAAAACGCGCACCTGGTCGATCGTCTTTTCGAGAAGGTCCTTCGGCTCTCGCCACGGGAAGACCGTCGACTGCGCCTTCGGCGCGAGCGCGGCAATGTCCACGGACGTCTGATACGGGTGCGCCGGCGTGTCGTCCGGCATCACTAGGAGCGGCGTCTGGCAGGACCGGACGAACTCGCGCGACACGCTGTATACGAAGTCCGGGCGCACGCGATAGAGGTCGTGCAGATAGGACTCGATGCTCTCCTTGGTGATCTCGGACCGCCGGGTCCGCAGCTCGGGGCCCCAGACGTCGCGCCCGGAGTTGTACATGACGTCGGGATTCTCGGGCCGATGGCCGACCGGCTGGCACAGCACGGCGGCCACGACGCGCTGGGGAGCCCGCTCGATGAGCTTGAGCCCGAACGGTCCGCCGATGCAGTAGCCCATGTAGAAGAACCTCTGCGCTCCGAGATGATCCATCAGCCCGAGCTGGTCGTCCGCGAAGGCGCCCCACGGGTCACTGGCGGGAATCGGTCCCGTGGATTCGCCGCCGTTCGCATTGCGCTGATCCATCGTGATGCAGCGGAAGTCGTTCTTGAACGCTTCCATCGCGTTGAACACCGCGGTGGGCCAGTTGCTCACGCGGGAGTTCAAGCCCCCGCCGGGAGTCACGAGCAGCGGGAAGCCCGAGCCAACTTCCTCGTAGCGAATGCGGACGGCGCCCTTTTCATAGAACGGCACGGCAGTCTCCTTCGGCACCTGACTCGGTGCCCGTTGATGGTCAGTCAGCGAACGCGGGCATGACCTCGCGGGCAAAGCGTCGCAGGCTCTCTCGTCCGCGCGCGCCGCCCCCCGATCCACCGCCGTTGATCAACACGTAACCGACGCCGACGTCGCGGAGCTCCTCGAGTCTCTTCGCGATCTCGTCCGGCGTACCGTACATAGCGCTGTTCTCGTTGATGGTCCGGGGATCTCCGGTGGCGCGGTCGGGGCCGCCGAGCACCGTACCGTCGGGCCAGGTCGCGAGCTTCAGCTGCCGGACTCGATTCTGCAGCCGGCGCTCCAGGGCCGCTTGCCGCTCCTCCGGCGCATCGGTCACGAAGAAAGCGCGGGTCACCCCAACCTGCATCGGGTCGAAGCGGCGGCCACGAGCCTCCATCTCGGCTTTGTAGGTGGCGATGTGTGAGGAGACGCTCGTGAGCGACGCATATTGCCCGAGGAGCAAGTTGAACCCCTGGGCGGCGACCCGGCGGATCGAGCTCTCGCTGCCCGCACCCATCCAGATCTTTGGATGCGGCTTCTGCGCCGGCGGCGGTTCGACCACGATGTTGTCGAACTCCCAGTACTTGCCCCGATAGCTGAACGGTTCGTCGGCGGTCCACGCCTTCAACAGGACCTCGAGGCACTCGTCGAACCTCGCGTCGGCGTCCTCCATCGACATGCGAAAGCCCGCGAACTCGTTGTACCGGTAGCCCTTGCCGATCCCGAAATCGAGCCGGCCCCCGGACAGAAGATCGAGCGTCGCGGCCTGTTCGGCGAGCAGCACCGGGTTGTGCCATGGCAACACCATCACCGCAGTGCCGAGACGGAGGCGACTCGTGCGCGCCCCGAGCCAGGTGAGGAGGTTCAGCGTGGCCGAGACCTGGCCGTATCCGGTGAAGTGGTGCTCCACGACGAACGTGCTGTGAAAACCGAGCGCCTCGGCCTCCACGTTGTATTCGATGAAATCGCGAAAGCCCTCGCTGCTGTCGAACTCGGCACCACCGCGTCTCGCCGACGCGCTGCCGAACAGACCGAATCGCATATCGTCTCAACCTCCATAACGGGCCAGTGAGGCCCGACGCCTGCTCAGAGGCGGTCCCGGTGCTCCACCAGTTTCCAGTAGGTGTCCTTGTTGAGTACCTTGTCGCCGCGGAACTCGTAGAGATCACAGCCGCGGTAGTTCAGCTTCTCGCCGTCGACGCCGGTACCGGTCACCATCCACACTGTGACAGCTCGGTTGCCCGTGATGAACGAGTCGACGTGATCCCAGCGCATGTCGGTGATGACGCGGAATCGATCGCCGAGCACCTTCTTGACCGCCGCCTTGCCGTGCACCCGGCGCCCCTCCGGCTCCGGTCCTCGTGCCATGAGGAACGTG
>JACXTT010006087.1_pt1 | contig 17326 bp, 21 predicted proteins | sample 9270951 | NCBI WGS metagenome assembly JACXTT01 (sample SAMN15532306, study PRJNA645909) | rock metagenome | isolation source: weathered quartz diorite | place: Puerto Rico | collected 2017-06-21 | reverse complement strand
CGTTGACATCTGTAATAGAGACACGCACGGAATTGTGGGGCGATACTCGGTGGACCGGTCGCCAAGTAACCAAATGGCGATTACCACTTAGTCAGAGTTTGCGGATTATCCAAGCTATAGCCACATTCGAATCGAAGCACAGCGTATTGCGATAGCGGACGATTATAACCTCTTAACTGCGCCTGCGCTGAACGCAAGTTTGCGAGGGGAAAGGATTTCATTCCGGTATCAAAATCGACAAGAATGGAGTGTCGGTGACTAAACGTCCCGCGCTCGACATCCTGTCCGCTCAGGCGAACCGGAAATCCTTCACAGACTAACGCGCCGTATGCAAGCAGTTCAGCCAGTCCCCAATCAATTGGCTGGCTTTGCAAAACAGCCTCGGTCCGCGCTTGGAGCAGCTTGTCCACTTTCGGGTTCACCGTAAAATGTTCCGGGAACACGGAGAGCCGATGAGCAAGGTATTCCAGGAGTTCTTGTTTCACCCGTGTATCAACGTGATTGTTATGACAACGAGTGAACCCCTCCCAGGCGCCGTGAAAGACATCGGGTCGTGGAGTCGACGGCGAGCCCTTCACGGTATTCAATGCGTTTTGCAGGCGTTGACGAAAGTTTTGTTCAATCTCCTTTACAGCCTCTGCCGTCATCTCTCCACGATCAAGGAGGCGCTCGCGGTACAGCCACGTGACGTGTGGATGATTCTTGATAGCGCGGTACATGCGCGGCTGGGTAAAACTTGGCTCATCTCCCTCATTATGACCATGACGGCGATAACAGAACATGTCGATCACAACATCGTTCTTGAAGGTTTGGCGATACTCCAACGCCAGCATGGTTACGCGCGCCATTGCTTCCGGATCTTCTCCGTTTACATGAAAAATAGGCGCTTGCAGCGCCTTCGCCATATCCGACGAATAGGGACCAGCATAAGCGTCTTCAGGATCAGTCGTGAAACCAATCTGGTTATTGACGATAATGTGAATAGTTCCACCTGTCGTATAGCCGCGCAGATGCGCCATATTGAGGGTTTCTGCCACAATCCCTTGTCCGGCAAACGCAGCATTGCCATGAATCAACAGCGGAATAATACAAGAGCGCGTTGTGTCTGCCGTACGGTCTTGTTTCGCGCGCACCCGACCTTCTACGACTGGATTGACCGCTTCTAAGTGACTGGGATTCGCAGTTAGTGAGAGATGTACGCGTTTGCCGCTCTTCGTGTGATAATCCGACGAAAACCCGAGATGATATTTCACATCTCCAGACCCCATCATCAGACTCGGATCCACATTGCCTTCGAATTCCGACAAAACCGCTTCATAAGATTTGCCTAATGTATTCACCAAGACATTAAGTCGTCCACGATGCGGCATACCGATGACGACTTCTTCAACACCATGAGCGGCTCCGTGCTCGATTAAAATGTCGAGCATGGGAATCAATGTCTCAGCCCCTTCCAGAGAAAACCGCTTGTGACCAACAAACTTGGTGTGAAGAAAAGTTTCAAAGGTCTCCGCAGCATACAGCTTGGTGAGAATCATCTGTTTGACATCGGGTGACAATTCTTTGCGGTGGCGCTTGTCTTCCAACTGCTCCAGGATCCAACCGCGCTGCACGGGATCTTGGATATGCATGTACTCGATGCCAACGGTCCCGCAGTAGGTTTCCCGCAACGTGGAGAGAATCCCTCGCAGCGTTAGCGCCGGCATACCGAAGAATCGGGCCACCGGAAACTCACTGGCCATATCGTCATCAGTGAACCCATAATACGACGGATCAAGTTCAGGATGGCTTTGCCGTGGAGATATGTTGAGCGGATCGAGGTGTGCATTGAGATGACCGCGCACTCGATAGGCATGAATAAGCTGCAACGCTCGCGCTTGTTTCCCGATATCAAGATCGCTGCTGACTTGGGGCTGCACCCTCTTCCCTTTTTCTGGCAGGGAATGGGAGGGGGATGAAAGGCTAGCGAAGTAGTCTCGCCATTCTTCGCTGACCGAAGTTGGATCAGCCAGATACTGCCGATATAAAGCCTCGACAAATTCAGCGTTGTCACTAATCAGAAAAGAACTCGCTTCCATCATCGCCCCAGTGTGGATTCCATTCATCACGGGTGCGGTGACTGTATGCGTTTTGTCCACCTTATCTTTGTACGATTGCCTTGATTCCATGCGTATGTGTTACTCTTTTGGCTTGATGCCTCCCGCAGCCAGCCCCCCCTGGATACGGGCTGTCATGGCCTCTACATTTGCCAGCTCTCAAGCTCTGTTGGATTATCCGTGCTTATTACCCCTCGACCTCTACTACCATCTCGATTTCTACCGCGATGCCGAACGGCAGCTGATACATGCCGACTGCGGAACGAGCATGTCGCCCCCGTTCACCATAGAGAGCAACCAAGAGATCGGAAGCCCCGTTAATGACTTTAGGCTGGTCCGGGAAATCTTCCGTACAATTGACAAACCCTAGCACCTTAACGATGCGGCGCACCTTATCAAGATCGCCAATTTCTCCCTTAATGGACTGGAGGATATTCAGCGTCACTTGTTTTGCTGCTTCATATCCTTGCTCAACTGACAGCTCTCGTCCTAGCTTCCCGCGAATATATTGGAGCTTTCCATCCTGCAGAAAAGATGGACCGTGCCCAGCGACAAACAACAAATTTCCCGAACGGACAACCGGAATATAATTCGCTACTGGCGTTGGCACAGGCGGGAGCATAAGTCCCATTTCCGACAACTTTTTTTCCACTTCCATAATTGTCCCCCTATTCGCCCTTCATAGTTACCATTTTATCCGGATCGCCCGGCACAGCGCCACTTGCGATCTTCTGTGGCATTTTGGGATCGGCATTTTCCCAGACGAGCAGCATTGAACGTTCCGGTGCAAACCCCTGATGCTGAATGTCTGACGGCATAGCGCACACGTCGCCGGGGCGCATTTGGACGTACGCCTTTAGCTCTCCCGTATTCTGATCACATACTTCCCAATCGATCTTCCCGTTGAGCTGGATAAACCATTCTACTCGATCGTTTCCATGTTTCACTGGTAATCGATGTTCTTCGGTCGTCGGACAGAACAGACTATGCTCCAGCACAGAAACAATAGAGGGATTCCACGTCACATCCGAGCGCGCCAGGTATTCATAGAGATTGACCAAACCAAATTTTTGCTCGTGCCCAGGCTTGATGTGCATCTCGCCATATTGGAAATCCATACCCTTGAAGCCTGCATTCACAGGGAATTCAGGGTCCTGCCGGTCTTCTTGTTTCGCCATGCGATTCGTCACCACTCTTTTGCGGTGAATCGCGTTTAGATTGCTTTCGCGTTTGGGTCCAATCGACGATCCAGTCTCACGCGGCGCTGCGAATGGATCGAAGTCCGCTGGCACCCAATCTTCCAAAATCTGTATGAATACTTTTTCGACCTCGCCGCGTTTCAGCTCCTCTGCATGCCATAATCCATTTTGCTTGAGGGCTTTGTGATATTTGCCGCCGAACACCTCAACCGTGCCATAGTGATTGATTGTGCCAAAGACATCATCAAACTTCACCATGCCATAGAAGAAGCTCCAAGCAACATCGCGTTGTAACGGGCGCAGGAACGCGTCAATGTCCATTTTGTGTTCCATAGGTTTTCCTGACGCCGTCGGGAAAAACACATGGGCGAAGTAATCGTCACGAGTGAAGCGAAAGGCTCCTAGTTGAAATTCTTGATATGTCTGCACGGTCTGTCTCCTTCTGCGGTAGGGTACGCTCTGCGCACCAACAAATCCGGTGCACAAGTGCACCCTACAATTTCCACCCGTCGCAAATCTCTTCCCATGTCAGCACGGTGTCCGCACTCTGTTTCGCCTGCTGCAAAAGCAATGAGCGCTGAGCGGCATTGAACCGATAGGCCATTCCTTTGGGCAACAAACAGAGGTTCCCTTCTCGCATGAGGACGTACCCCATTTCCTCACCGCTTACTTCGGGATGCCCGCCGGCAGGAAGTTCAACTCGGGGCTCGATGAAATCGATTCGTACTTCTCCTTCGAGACACAACACGAACTCATCGTGCGGCTGTAACCTCCACTGCGGCATCACTCCTTCAGCGACAATGCATTCGACGACATACGGACCATTTTTCGCCACAGCAATTTTTTTGTATGGCTTGGCCTTCGCTCCAATTTCATAGACGTTGGAGTAGACATAACGTTTCAGATTCTCGGTAGGATCAACAATATCGACCCCACCTTTTTCATACTGTGACATAGAAGCCGACAACGGTCGATCTTTACTCGGCTGCATACCTCCTCCTTATTTGGCCTTGTTTTGCGATGGCGGCTCTGACGGCGGCGGATCTTGCGTTACTTCGGCTCCCTTACGCATGAGTTCCTTTACCACCGCCGGCAGCGGACTGTTTTCATACCGCTTAGAGAGCTCAGGCAAGATGGTCGTCAGGAACACAACAAGCAGACCGAGCAAGAAAAGAAATCTCATGATCTTACTGATGGCGACCAAAAGCGACATGCCGGCGCCCAGCAAGATCAATTGAATCTTCGATAAACTTAACAGCCATTCCCACGCGTGTTGGAGAGTTTCCGCGTTCATGGCGCTATTTCCCATCTTTCTTCTTGATTAAAGCGTCATTAGCACGCCGCCAAAAATCTGGGGATGATAGGCTCGTACGATGTAGAATATCACAAGGGCCAGCAGCACGAGTGACCAACGCAGCTCTCCAAAGTTAAGACGTTGTGCTCCGTTGAAGACTGCTCCGAAAGGAACAAAGGAGGTAGTGTTTGCAAACTCGGCATATCCGGGAATATCTACGCTTTTCCGCGCGTCCTGGTGCTTAGCTCCAACCCATGCGAACACGGAGAAACCGCCAAAAAACACGAGGTCCGCGAGGTATCCGTTCATCAGACAGTGCGCAATACCAAAAATAAAGATCGCGGCAACCGTCGGATGGCGAGTAATACGAGTCACGCCATAAGGTTCCGGCGCGCCGCTAGACATCATGGAACTAGGCGGCCGAGACGCTAAGCCTAAGACCAAGAGCACGAACGCCAGCACCATCAACACGAGATTAAGATCGCGAGCCACTAAGTATGGACCAAACGTGCGCCAAAGGTGCGGCCCTGCGTGCTTATGATGGCCATAGTACATCACGAGTGGAATGAACGTTGCCAAAGCTACAAGAGAGTACACACCCAAAAAAGGACGTTCGCCCAAACGCGCAATCAACTTGGGACGCATGGACGAAGAAGAAAGCACAATGTGCGAGCCGCCAAACATGAGCCACCAGAAGAACACCATAAACACTGCTTTCATGCCGCCTCCTTACTCCACCAACCGCCAAGTCCAAAGGTCAACCTTCGACCCACTGACTCGACGACGTGAACACCTTATGACCTTCGGACCTTAGGATCAACGTGCAACGTAGCCGCCGTCGATAATGAAGGGCGCACCAGTCGCGAACGAGGACTCTTCACTCGCCAGGAAGAGTGCCGCGTTCGCAATATCTTCCGGCCTCCCCAAACGACCGATCGGCTCAGCTTTAACGACTCGATCTTTCGGTCGGTTGCCTATCACGCGGTCCACCATTGGGGTCTCGATGATGCCTGGGCAAATACAGTTGACCCGGATATTTTTGTCAGCGTATTCCAACGCAACCATACGTGTCATGTTGATAACACCAGCCTTCGCCGCTGCGTAAGCGCCGCTGCCAGGAAATCCCACTAGCCCAGCAACCGACGCCGTACTAAGAATCACGCCACCGCCCTGTTTGATCATCTCGGGGAGCACGTATTTGATTCCTAGATATACAGCCGTCAGGTCAATCGCCATGACGCGATCCCAATCTTCTTCTTTGTAATTGCCAAGTTTCGCCGAGGGACCTTCGATGCCCGCGTTATTAAAAAGAATATCAACGCGACCGTATGTTTTCACTGTAGTCGCAATCATGTTCTGTACATCCTGCGACTTTGACACATCCGTCAGGACAAAACTCGCCTCTCCACCTGCCGCTTTGATTTGTTGGACAGTTTCATTCCCGCCGTCGGCAACGTAATCTGCAACAATAACTTTTGCCCCTTCACGAGCAAACAGTAAACAACTTGCCCGGCCAATGCCGGAACCACCGCCAGTGATAATTGCAACTTTGTTCTTCAGTCGATCCATCTGTATTCTCCTATGCTATCGAGATTATCCGAAGCGTTTCCGCGCTGCTGCGCGTAACTCTTCGCGAAATTGCGGATGGGCAATCTCAACCAAAGCCTCGGCTCGTCCTCGCTCTGTTTTTCCCACGAGAGACGCAACGCCGTATTCAGTAACAACATAATCAACATAGGTGCGCGGCAGCGACACAATTTGTCCTTCAGGGAACATCGGAACGATACGAGAAACCGTTCCGCCACGCGCGGTCGCAGGCAGCACTGTAATTGATCTGCCGCCAGGAGATAAATAAGCACCAAGCACAAAGTCGAGTTGCCCAGCCACACCGGTATACATCTGCGGACCGAACGCTTCTGCTGTCACTTGTCCAGTGAAGTCAACCGACAATGCATTGTTGATCGCGACCTGATTGTGATTTTGGGCAATCACTGCTGGATTATTCGTATAGAACGCATCTCGCAGTTCTATAGTTGGGTTGCCATCCACAAACGCGTAGTCTTCCGGCTCCATAAACATGCCGGTCGCCACCATCTTCTCGGGGTGCAAGGTCTTCTTCTTGCCGGTAATGACTCCCCGTTTATAGAGATCAACCATCGCCGACGTGATGATCTCAGAATGAACACCGAGATCATTCTTCTCCCGTAAGTAGAATCCCGCCGCCATCGACACCGACCCGAGACCGATCTGTATCGTGTCTCCATCGTTAATAAGAGAAGCGACCGAGGCGCCGATTTTCTCCGCGGCTTCCTGTTCATCTGGAGAAACCACGAGAGTCAGGCTGAAAGGTCGAGTCGGTTCCGGTTGTTCTACAAGATAGTCGATCTGCGACACGTGGACATAATTGTCACCACCTGTGCGCACCAAGAGGGGGTTCACCTCAGCGATAACCAACGGCGTTCGCTCTACCCACACCCGCGAATACCACAGTTGCTCGCCAAAGCTGCAAAATCCTTGTTCGTTTGGAGGAGAGAGAGTAATCAGCAACACGTCGGAGTTCATCATAGGCGCCGAGCGACTAGCATCGAGCCACTTGGCCGGAGAATAGACAGTGTTGATAGAATATTCGATCCGTTTCTCTTGATATAGTGGACGAGAAGCAGCGGACAGATAACCAGCCTGGATTTTGAACGCCGAGCTGCGCTCTTTATCAAACCACGCATAGGGCTTCATGGTGTTACTAGTAAGGATCTCTACATCACGAAGCTCTCGCCAGCGGTCGCACAATGCGTTGGCAAGATATTGTGGCTCCGCCGTTCCCACTGAAAGCAAGACGCGCTGTCCAGAACGAATCATGCCCGCCGCTTGCTGGGCGGTAATGAGTTTATCTTTGTATTGATCACGCCAATCCATTCATCTACTCCCGCAACTGTTTAATAATTTCCTCTGCCTCGTCCACAAGCTCACGCACAATCTGCCTCGCTGGCTTGATATCATGAATCAGCGAACAGGACTCGCCTGCATACAGGGCAATCTGTTCCATATCTCCAGAAAAACCAACCATCGGAGGAAAGACCGCGTACTTCGGCACTTCCACCTGCGTACCCGCCATCGGCATTGTCCCGATGATACTTCCTTCTCCAGGGCGCGTCCCAGACTGAGGTTGTCCCGCTGCTTCCCATTCATTGAGCGCGGTATTCCGCAGCACACGATGTGCAGCGTCCGGCCAGCCCACATCGAAGAGCAAAGTGTACACGGTATCTTCCGCCTTGCTGCGCACCACACGTTCTTTGTAGGCGCGAATTACCTGCGTTTCCTCACTACAGAGAAAACGCGTGCCCATCGACACCGCTTGCGCTCCAAGACTCAATGCCGCCACGATCCCTTTTCCATTCGCAATACCGCCAGAAGCAATCACCGGAAGAGGATTCACCGCTTCGACCACGGCAGGAACGATCGTCGAAAGCGACGTCGTGCTTTTCACATGTCCGCCGGCTTCCACGCCTTGTGCAATAATCGCATCGACTCCGGCCTCAGCCGCAGCTCGCGCTTCCTCCACCGAACCAACTTGAATGAACACTTTCGTCCCGCGTTTATGCGCTTCTTCAACGTAAGGTTTGGGATCTCCCCAGAACAGCACGAGGATGGGAACCTTCTCATCCAGACAGGTTTCGATTTGTCCTTCTTGCAGCAACGGAAGAATGATGTTGGCCCCGAAGGGCTTGTTCGTCAGCGTCCGCGTTTGTCGAATCTGCTCGCGGATGAATCGTGCAGGCAGTCCACCCATACCAAGCACGCCGCAACCTCCTGCATTTGACACTGCTGCAGTGAGTTCCGGCCCAGCCATACCGCCGCCCATACCTACCGAAAAGATGGGGTAGTCGACGCCCAATTGTCGACAAAGAGCGGTTTGCAGCATAACGCCTCCAGAGAGAAGAACCTGGGTGGGCTTTAGCATCAGATGAGGCCGGAGACTAGAACCTAGCTCCACACCTCTCAAGACCGTCGTCTGCCGTTCTTGACTGAAATCACAAGCGGTGCGTGGTCACTGTACAACAGCCACTGTTCAGCCAATCCAACCGACACTGACACTGAACTGGTAAGCCACGACCGTGGCACGAAGCAATAGTCAATGTGATAACCCTGCAAGGGTCTCTTCAAGAACCAAAGAGTTGGAGCATGTTCCTGCGCAAATGCTTCTCCGGTCGCTGCATGGTAGACGCTGGAGAGTCCACATCCTGTCAGGGTTTCCGCCACACGCGCAAAGTTTGTCGGCTTGCCAGGCCGATCCCAGAAGACGCTATTGTTGAAATCTCCGGCGACCACAGCGTCCGCAGCAGCGAGGAACGCGCGATAGTGACGCAGCGCATCTAGCATCGTGCAGCCCGATCGCGCGCGAAAGTTGAGGGCCCAGACCGCGAGCAAATGGAAATGCTGACGCCCCGTCACCTCGATGGGGAGAAAGACCTCGAAGCGCGCATCGAAATCTGACGAACGCTTCAGGTGTAGGTCACCAAAGCTAAAAACCCCAAGGCCCTTGTGGCGGGACCGTTCCTGCCATTGCGCGTCGGTGAAAGTGAAATCAGGACACTTGGAGACAATCACCTCCGGCGCTGCACATTCTGGCAGAATCGCGAGGTCAGGATTAAGGGAACGCAACTGGGGAATTTTCTTGTGCGCCGCCATATTGATGTTCCAGACCACAATGCGCATACGCTCACGCCTCGTCGTTGCCGTGTTGATCGCAGCAACGTTCACCCTTCAGCCAGCAACTTCATAGCGGCTTCAGTGGCTTCATCGGCTGGGAAGAAGCTTTCAATCCTCAGCTCCTGAAGAGTAATGTCGTGAGGCGTGCCCAGACTTGTCAATGTTGTGAAGAACCGAAGATCTACTTCATTCTTGCGGAACTGAATGGATAAAAACGGAGCGGTGGAAGCGTCGAGATCCAGGGTTCGCCAGTGGCGCGGCATGTCCGGATACGACAGTAGCTCCTCCAACAAACCGCGAGTTGTCGCATCGCCAAAGCCATTCACTGCATCCCGATGGAGCCACTGGATCAACGATCCTGCCGTAGCTTCCCAGTTCACGATATAAGGACGGAAAGCCTGCGGGTGAAACATGAGGCGCATGGCGTTCGCCGGGCCTAACCTCGCCACTGCCGCCGGGTCAAGGAAATACGCCTGCACGCATGCACTGCCTTTGTTAACTTTCAAGACATTCCAGTGCCGGTCCAGTACAAGCGCCGGATATGGTTCTTGCTGCCGCAGGATGAAGTCGAGAGCCCGGCGCGCCTGCGCCAAGGCGGGCGCATTGAGACCGGTCTCACGGTAGAGGGGGGCATAGCCCGCCATTGTGAGGAGATCGTTGCGGTCGCGCAAAGGGACTTCCAGTACGTGAGCAAGGAGCAGCACCATCTCCCGGCTCGGCTGGGCCCGTCCAGTCTCGATGAAGCTCACGTGACGAGATGAAACCCCCGCCTCGACCGCGAGATCGAGCTGGCTCACTCGACGCCGCGCCCGCCAGTGGCGCAGTAACCGGCCAAAGTCGCTCTCGCGGTGCTCCTGTTTCCTGCGTCTCGCCAGCCGCATCTGATTCATGCCGGGACTCTACCTCATCCATTAAATAAAAACATTACCTCCCAGGTAATTGAGACCTGTCCCGCAAAACTCCACTCTGGCTGCGGATCATACACAAGGAGGATTTGCATGGATGTCGATCTAGCCGTTCTTTCAGAACGTCACCGAGGGACCTTGGCGGAGTCGCTAGGGATCCGGTTTGTCGAAGCGAGCCCGGACCGCGTAGTCGCGGAGCTTTTATTCAGGGATGAACTAACAACTGTGGGAGGCGGCCTGCATGGCGGCGCTCTTATGGCTCTCGCCGATACTGTGGGAGCAGCAGCGACGATGCTGAACCTACCGCCCGGCGCCAACACCACGACGATTGAGTCTAAGACCAACTTCTTTGCCGCAGGCCGGTCCGGAACAATACGCGCGGAGGCCACGCCTCTGCATCGCGGTAAACGCACTATGGTGTGGCAGACGCGGGTCACCGACGAGAGCGGTCGTCTGCTATCGCTCACAATCCAAACCCAGATGGTGCTTGAGCCTCGCCGATCTGAAAGCTGAAGCGCCGTGGATACAAAGTGAACCGGGGCTTGAAACCCCGGGCGCCCCAGGCCATCGCGGAGCGATGTGAGCGAAGCCGCAAAGCGGCGTGCGAGGGTAGCCCGGCCTTTCAAGGCCGGGGATCGGGTTATATCTTCCTCTTTCCCACCGTCGCGGCGCGACGGTTGACCATCACTGGGAAAAAGCGCACATTCCCCTCAGATCTTCGAGGTGACCGATGGCGAACACCTATACCTGCCTCCATTATCACGTCATTTTTAGCACCAAGAATCGTGAGCGTTGGATAACGTCGGATATTCAAACCCGTATTTGGCCCTATCTGGGCTGGATTGCACGCGAGCATCGCCTCGTACCGCTTACGATCGGTGGGATCGAAGATCACGTGCACTTGGTGCTCAACGCGCCGCCGAGCATAGCGCTCAGCAAAGCGCTCCAATTGCTCAAGGGCGGCTCCTCGAAATGGATTCATGATGCGTTCTCTACGCTCCGTGGGTTTGAATGGCAGGACGGCTATGGGGCGTTTACCGTGAGCAAGTCAAACCTGTCAGAGGTGGTCAAGTATGTGGAAGATCAACGGGAACACCACCGATACAAGACCTTTCAAGAAGAACTCCGGGCTTTTCTTGACCGACATGGGGTTGAATATGACGAACGGTATTTGTGGGGATGAGATATCTCAGCGTCGCTACGCGGCGCCACGCCAGGATGCTTCTGTGAACCGGGGATTGAAATCCCCGGCTACCGTCGTAGCCTCGCAAAGCGAGGCAGGACAACCGAAGCTGATGAAACAGCTTCAAACAAAACGGCGGCTCACCTGCGCAGATCTCATGGAGGATCTCATCGGCTCGCAACCTGGCTCCACTGATGCTTCCAGCAATAAAGACTACTTAGAAAAATCTCTCCTGAAGGATTACTCCCGTGGCCGACAAGTCATTCCAGTTCTAATGCCGCCAAGCATGTAATGCAAACCTTCAGTCCCAAATCCTGCTCTCCCCTCCTTCTCGTCGATGGCTTTAACGTTTTGCACGCGGGCGTGCTTAGCGGGCGCGACCGTGCAGAATGGTGGAAAGAAACGGCGCAACGTCGTCTTGTCCATAGAGTAGAAAAGTTTTCCGACGCCGACGCCGCGGAAATCTGGATCATCTTCGATCGCCGAGCCGACAAGGAAGGTCAGGCGACCAACGTCTCTAGCTCCGATCCTCGTATCAGCATCACATACTCCCCGTCAGCCGATGACTGGATCGTCGAGCAGGTCGTCCAACGCGCCGGAAGCCGAAGGATCACAGTTGTTACCGGGGACCGTCCGTTGCGAGAACGCGTGCGCCGCGCTGGCGGGAGTCTGCTCTCACCTTTGCAATTCTTGACGGCGTGTCAGTAGACGGGGTGTTTTCTTTCCAGATTTTCTTGTACAAACCTGGGAACCCTAGTGAGGAAAGAATATCAACGATGGCTAGCTACGGACTCACCGACGACGTACGCGCGCTACGAGAGCGTGTCAAGAAGTTTATTAACGAAGAAGTCATCCCCGCTGAGCCGGTGCTCATGCGCGAAAATGAAGAAGCGGACCATATCCTTGAGGAACTGAAACAGTCGGCGAAACACCAGGGATTGTGGGCGCTCGGACATCCCAAAGAGATCGGCGGCGGCGGCATTCCGTTCATGTCGTTCGTCTATCTTAATGAAATCATCGGTCGCTCGTATTGGGGGCAGGCCGCCATTGGCTCTTTGACCATGCAAGATTCGCTCATGCTCCATCTCTATGGCACGGCGGAGCAGAAAGAACGCTGGCTTAAACCGCTGGTGGCTGGAGACATTCTTCCTTCGGTCGGTTTGACCGAGCCTGAGGTTGCAGGCTCTGACCCGACCCTCATGCAGACTACAGCAACGCTTGACGGCGACTATTGGGTGATAAACGGTCACAAGTGGTTCACTACCGGCGCCAACATCGCCGCCTTCACCACGGTCTTCTGCCAGACCGAACCAGAAGCTCAGCGCCACGCTAAATTCTCAGCCATCATCGTCCCGACGGACACGCCCGGTTATGAAATTGTCCGTGTCATTCCCACAATGGGGCACACTGGCGGCAACCATTGTGAAATCCGTCTCACTGACGCGCGTATCCCGAGGGGGGCGCTCTTGGGCAAACGAGGAGAAGGATTCGTTATTGCGCAGAAACGTCTCGGCCCAGGTCGCATCTTTCATTGCATGCGATGGCTGGGACAGGCGCAACGCGCTTTTGAATTGCTGTGTGAACGCGCCAAGACGCGCTTTGCACATGGTTCCTTGCTCTCTGAAAAAGGAGAGATCCAAGCCTACATCGCCGAATCGGCGGCAGAGATCCAAGCCGCGCGACTGATGACGCTCGACGCCGCACGCACAATGGACGAAGGCGACGAGGCGCGGGTAGAAATCGCGCTCATTAAATTCTGGGGTGCGCGCATGGTGCATAATGTGATCGACCGCGCCATTCAGGTGCACGGCGGACTCGGCCTCACTTCAGATACGCCGCTGGAGTTCATGTACCGCGAAGCACGTTACGCTCGCATCTATGACGGCCCGGACGAAGTGCACCGCATGACCGTGGCGCGGCGATTGTTGAAAGATCCATTCAACGGCGCGCCGTGGGCGTAGCCATCAAACGCTCAGCTCATGAGTACGCAAACGAAATACCCCTCTCCGGAACAAGTCGCGCCGGTTCTGACAGACTTTCTCAAGCGTTCCTATCAACCCTCCCCCCGTCAGGTTCGCGTTGATAATTTACGGTTGCTGACCGGCGGGGCTTCACGGCAAACGTGGTCATTTGATGCTGTCGTCGAACAAACTGATGGCCAAGTACTCACTCTGCCGCTCATCCTGCGCAGTGATCCACAAGAAGGCCCACAAGCAGTAATGGACCGCAGTCTTGAATTTCGTGTGATTGAGGCCGCATACACCGAAGGAGTGCTAGTCCCTGAACCTTATTTTCTTGGCGACAAAAGCTTGGGCGTCCCGTTCTTTATCATGGAGCGGATCGAAGGAGAAACCATCCCTCGCCGCTTGTTTCGTGATCGCGACTACAACCAAGCCCGCCAAGTGATGACAAAGCAACTCGGCGCTCGACTCGCACGCATTCATCGCGTGCCGCTTGAGCACTATCACCTTACAGAACTCCCTGGTCCTCAGGCCGGCCATTCTCCGGCGGAGGAAGAAATCAACCGTTACGAAGAGATGTACAATACGATGGCGAGAGAGCCGCACCCCGCTTTCGAACTGGCCTTTCGCTGGTTGCGGCAGCATTTGCCTGCGCGGCAGGAACGCGTCCTCGTGCATGGCGACTATCGTATGGGCAATGTCATGTTTGGTCCCGAAGGGCTGCGCGCCATTCTGGACTGGGAACTGGCGCATGTTGGTGATCCTCTGGAAGATCTAGGCTGGATGTGTGTGCGGTCCTGGCGCTTTGGGAACGATCATTTACCGGTGGGCGGAGTTGGCGCGCGAGACGAGTTCTGGCAGGCGTACGAAGAAGCGGGCGGTTATGCGATCGACCCCGCCCGCATCCACTTTTGGGAGATCTTCGGCAACCTCCGCTGGGGCGTGATTTGCCTGAATATGACGCAGCCGTTTCTCGATGGGCAGAATCCGAGCGTTGAGCTGGCGGCGATTGGCCGCCGCACCTCGGAAACGGAATGGGAACTTGTCTACCTTATGGAGGAATAATGCAAGATCGTCCAACCATGAACGAACTGCTTGAAGCAGTAACACATTTCCTCGATGAGGAGGTCGTGCCCAGCCTGACCGATTCTCGCCAATTCTATTGTCGCGTCGCAACCAACGTGTTGCGCACCGTCCTGCGTGAACTGGACGCAGAAGAAGAACAGTTGACCGCTGAATGGGAGCGATTGAATGGACTGCTCCCTCAAGAAGCGCAGCCGCCGACACGGGGACAATTAAAAACTGCCATCCGCCGTCGGACTGAAGAGCTTTGCCGCCGTATCCAGAACGGAGAGGCCGACGCTGGCCCCTATCACGATCAAGTGCTGACTCACGTACGCAAGTCGATCAGAGAAAAACTGTTGGTCAGCAATCCAGGGTGGATTCAGCGTCCAGCGTCGTAAAGAGCGATCTTCAAAGAAGCAACAGCACGGTAACGATCGCTAGCCAGGCGACATCCAAAAAATGCCAATACATGGCGCAATAAGTAACGCCGGCATAATCGAAACTGGAATAGCGCTCTCGCGAAGCGCGGACAGTGCACACCGTCAACGGCACGAAACCACCCAACACGTGGACGGCATGTAGGCCCGTGAGCACCGCGAAGGAGAAGGCATAGAGCGTTTTTGCATTTGAGGGGAGTCGGATATTATCGAGGCTCATCCATACCCGCGTCTGATTGGCGAGAAACCCGATCGCCAAAGCGATAGCAAGCAGCAACATCCAATATAGCCTTTGTGAGCGATTCTGCCGAATCTGATGCCGACCCCACTCCAGCGCTACGCTGATAGCTAAAAGAAAAAGCGTGCTCGTCCACAATTTGCTGGGCAAGCCCGGCACAGCGTCACTCCGCCATGCTCCGGCTTGAATCGCAACCATGAGACAAGCAGTCATGCCAGTGATAAATAGCACCGACAAGGAAGCTAAGAAGAACCGCATGCCAACCATCCCAGCTCTCGCTGAGGAAGAGGGATAGGGCGGGTCTTGTCCCAACACGAGGCGCAGACGAGGAGAAGCTTTGTGAAAAGAGCGTCTCATATAGCACCGACGATATCAGATCATATCGGACAACATAGTAAGATTTTGTTCTCTGTGTGCCTTATTCAGACCCTTAACGATAGCAATCAGGGAGGAAGAATTCTACTAAATATTTCCTAAGGGCTTGCACTTCTTTGCGCTCCCTGGCAATAACGATCACAACACCATCACAGAAAGGGAGGGAATCCTCATGGCCACAAAGAAAGCAGCACAACCCGCGAAGCAGAAGTTCGACCCGATTGGCGCGTCACTCATTCACACCGACAAAGGGGAATGGATTAAGGCTGGCGATGGGAACGAATTCATGGTCTTGCGCATCAGCAAAGAGACTGGGGCCTGGAGCGCACTTGTACGGGCGAAAGCTGGACAAGTCAATCCGCCTCACACCCACATTGGTCCGGCAGACTTTTATGTGATCTCCGGTGGTTTTGACTACCGGGGCGGTTCCGCTCGGGCTGGGGATTGGGTCTATGAACCAGCCGGCGCTGTCCACGAAGCCACGTCACATCCCATGGACACCGTGTATCTCGCCAACGTGTACGGCCCTGTCGCCTTTCACGGTCCGGACGGTAAATTTGCGGGTATTCTCAACGGCCACGTTGTGCAAGCGATGATCGATGCGGCAAAGCAGAAGAAGAAAATGAAAAAAGCTGCTTAAGGTTCGTATCTGAGCATTCTCCCCGCTCTTTATTTGCAGGTCCCGGGCTGCCCGCCCGGGCTCAATCCACCCTCTGAATGAGGTTTTTCCATGTCCAAAAGAAAAGTTCTGGTTGCCGGAGCGTCCGGCCTCGTCGGCTTCGCTGCGGTAAAGCATTTTGCCCAATTGCCTGATTGGGAGACAGTTGGCGTCTCGCGTCGCATCCCGCCCGGTCTCGAAGGCGCAACGCTCATTTCAGTTGATCTGACAGACTCAGCGCGTTGTGCTGAAGTCTTTAGCCAGCTGCCTGACGTCACACACGTGGTCTATGCCGCGTTGTACGAAAAACCCGGCTTAGTGCGCGGTTGGCAAGAACGCGACCAGATGGAAACCAACCTCGCGATGCTTAGAAATCTTTTTACTCCACTTTCTCAAGTCGCCAAAAACTTACAGCACGTCACGCTTCTGCAAGGCACAAAAGCATATGGGGCGCATGTGGCGCCGTTCCCTGTGCCCGCACGCGAGCGTTGGCCTCGCCATCAGCACGAAAATTTCTACTGGCTGCAAGAAGATTATTTGCGCGAACAGCAAAAGGGCAAAGACTGGCATTGGACGATCTTTCGTCCGCAGATTATCTTCGGCGAATCTCTGGGCAGCAACATGAACGCGATTCCTGCGATTGGCGTCTATGCCGCGTTATTACGAGAGGCAGGCCAACCGTTGTCTTTTCCTGGCGGCGCGCCGTGGTTAACCGAAGCGGTTGATGCGGACCTGCTCGCACGGGCGTGCGCCTGGGCGGCTACTACGCCCGCTTGCGCGAACGAAACTTTTAATGTCACTAATGGTGATATATTCGTATGGCAGAATGTCTGGCCGACCGTGGCGGAGGCGTTGGGAATGGAAGTTGGTCCACCGCAACCGCTTTCTTTGGCGGAAGAGATGCCCAAGCGAGAGGCCGAATGGGCTGCTATTGTCAAGAAGTATAATCTGCGCGCTCCAGCGAGTTTGAAGGATTACGTGGGGCAATCGTTCATTTTTACCGATCTCATCTTTGCTCAAGGGGTAGATCGGTTGCCTCCGTCTATGCTAGTCAGCACCATTAAAGCGCGGCAGGCCGGGTTCCACGAGTGTATGGACACCGAAGACATGTTTCGCAAATGGTTCCGACGGTTTCAGGAGCTGCGGTTGCTGCCGCCCGTCACAAAGTAAACAGCGAAGGGACGCAAGGAGGCCTCCATGAAAAAGCA
>JACXTT010006086.1_pt1 | contig 17326 bp, 17 predicted proteins | sample 9270951 | NCBI WGS metagenome assembly JACXTT01 (sample SAMN15532306, study PRJNA645909) | rock metagenome | isolation source: weathered quartz diorite | place: Puerto Rico | collected 2017-06-21 | reverse complement strand
AGCAATTATCCCGGATCCTGGTGGGAGTGGAGTCGAGACTACGCGTGCCCGGTCGAAAAAGATCTTCACGCGCTCCAGAACATCCTCGGCTTCGATCCGGCGGCCAAACCTTCTTGACAGGTTCGACGAACGCTGTGTAAGGTAATTTTTAGTCCAACGCGCAATCCACTGAGCAGCGAACACTAACCAGAAGGGGGACGCAATGACCATGAAGATCCGTCAAAGTGCGGTAGTGCTGGCCGTGACTGGGACGCTCGTCGGGGTTCCGCTGTTCAGTGGGTTCACTCTAGCGGGCTCACCACCTTCCAATAAGCACGTTGCTGAGGCCGTTGAACACGCACGAGGTGCCGCGTCGCATGGCAAGGAAGGACATGCGGATGCATGTGTTGAGCATGCGACTGAAGCCCTCAAGCATGCGACAGCCGCGGGAATGAAAAATCCTCACTTAGAGGAAGGAGTGAAGCACTTAACGGAAGCTGTAAAACATGGAAAGGCCGGGCATGCCGAAGCCTGTACCGAACATGCCGAAGGCGGAGCGACGCATCTGGCAGAAGTAAAGTAGCGGAGCGTCGGCAGACGCTCGCTTCGAGCACATCAACGTCTTTCTAAGAACGGGCAGGGAGAACTCCCTGCCCGTTCTTGTATGGAGCAGAACGTACTATGCGAGTCGGCTTTTACCAGTTCGATCCACAGTTTGGCGAGGTGGCCACGAATCTCGAAATGGTGACTGCCAAGCTGGAACAGGCTGATGCCGATCTCATCGTGCTGCCGGAATTGTTCGCATCAGGCTATCAGTTTGTGTCTCAGGAAGAAGCACGACGGCTTGCCGAGCCGGTTCCTGATGGTCCGACGGTGCGACGGCTGGTCGAGATCGCGAAACGGCGCAAGATGCATCTTGTGGCGGGACTTCCGGAACAATCAGGGCCCTCCTGCTACAACTCCGCCGTGATCGTAGGACCGTCCGGGTTCCTTGGCTGTTACCGAAAGACTCATCTCTTTTATGAGGAGACGCAATTCTTTACTCCAGGTGATTCGGGATTTCTTGTCTGGGATATCGGATCAGCGAAGATCGGCATCATGATCTGTTTCGATTGGTACTACCCAGAAGCCGCGCGGACATTGGCGATGCGGGGGGCCGAAATCATTTGCCATCCCTCTAATTTGGTGTTACCGAACTGCCCAGATTCCATGCCGGTCCGGTGTCTTGAGAATCGAGTGTTTGCCGTCACGTGTAATCGTATCGGGAGTGAAGCGCGTGGGGGAAAGGAGCGGTTGACCTATATTGGCCAGAGCGAAGTCGTCACGCCGAAGGGAGTCATCCAGTATAGAGCGTCTCGTGACCAAGAAGAGCTGACCGTCCTCGATATCGACCCCGCCGAGGCGTGCAACAAACGCTTGAATCGTTACAACGATCTGCTCCGTGATCGACGCACATCACTGTACACGATGTAACCCCCGTCTCAGGTCCGCGAAGAGGAGCGCAGCGCTTGCGCAAGTTCAACGAGCACGGTAGGATTTCGCCCATGACCACGGAACTTCGCAAAGGTATTTTTCTGATTGCCGCTCCGAGCCTGCGCGACCCAAACTTTCGCCAGACGGTCGTGCTCCTATGCGAGCATGGGCCGGAGGGTGCGCTCGGCGTCATTGTGAATCGACCCACGGCCATGTCCATTTCCGAAGCCCTTCCACAGGTTCCCGTCATTGAGGGATCCGGCCACGTCCTCTATGCCGGTGGTCCAGTACAGACGAATCAAGTCATGCTGCTCTATAAAGGTGACGAGTTCCCAGAAAATGCACACCATGTGTTCGACGGGGTCTGTCTTGGCGGTGACGTCGGCATGGTCGAACGCATTCTCACCGAGGCGGGGACCAAAGAATCCTTCCGCGCCTATTTAGGGTATTCGGGATGGGGACCTGGCCAGTTGGAAAACGAGATGAAGACCGGTTCCTGGATCACGTTACCTGCCGATCCTCACGCGGTGTTTGAGAAAGATCCGATGCGCGTCTGGGGAGACATCCTGAGTACCTTGGGTGAGGCCTACCAGCCATACGCCGAAATGCCGTTCGACCCCTCCTGCAACTGAGGCCTCTGAGTCGCTTCTCCACCGCATCCCACTCCATCGTCGCTGAGGCGCATCACGCTGAAATGCTCGGGTCACGTTGCATAGAAAGGGAGCGTGCTTGTCGGGTTGTCGGCGGTCACTCGGTCTTGCTAATTCGTCGTCGTTTCTGCACTATCGTTCGGACTAAGAAGCGTATTCGTCACCGTCACGTTGAAGCTAGAGCTGAATTGTCATTCGTAGGGGGAAGGAGAGAAGCCGCGTGGATCAGCCGGATATGCCGTCGTCGGGGATCGAGACGTTCCTGAGGAAATTGCATGAACGCCCACAGCTGCCACTCGGCGAGTGGTTGCGGGCGCCCGCACATGTCCAGTACATGGCCTTTCGCATGTCTGATCCGCCGACGCAGCGTCCGGCCAGCCGATCGGAGTTCCAGTCGCTGCTGGGGCACTTCAAGATTCCCGTCGAGACAACCGAACTTCGGGAGGCCTTTGGTTACGGCATAAAGGAAGCGGATAACGGTGATCGACTGATCGTGGTGTGGCAAGCGCACACCGAGTACTACAACTATCAATTTTGGCATCTGCCGTCGAAAACCAGTGGCGGAGTGACCTTCGGAACTTTGACATTTCCACACTACACATTTCCTGTCACGCCGCTCGGGTCTGATGTTTGCCGCTTGGACCTGGTATTGACGACGGACATGCTGCCGCCGCGCAATGACCTCCGTTCCCTGCTGCCGGGTCAGGTCATCTATGGCAGCCGGATGTTTAATGAGCAGACAAGCGTGGCGACCAGCTTTACTCCCGACAAACAGGGACGAGAACGGTACTGGATCAGCGTGAGACCATCTCAAGGCGATGCACCGCGATTCAAGGACATTGTCGATGCCATTGTGCGGATCGAGACCTACTATCACTTGTTGTTGATGCAAAAACCGTTGTTCTCCGCCGCAATCGACCAAGTTTATAAGTTCGAACAGGTTCACTTGAAGCAACGGGAGATCATCACGTCCCATATCGGCCACGCCGACTCGCAGACGCTGCAGCGATGGCTGAACAGCCTGACGCAGGATTTGTTAAAGACCAATCGCATGGCAGGAAAGCTACATTTCGAGTTGTCCTCATCGATTCCCTACGACAAGATCGTCCATACCACGCTGGCATCACTCGGCGAGCAACCAATAGACTCCTACCGCCAGATCTCCGATTACGTACTGGGGGGGATTACAGGAGTCGCCGAAGGATACCAGCAGCTCTTGCGCCGTATCGATACACTGCGCGGAGGGTTCGAAGGTATCATCGCCATCATTCGCACCCGCATTGACTTGATTCTGGAATCCCAAAACCTCTCACTGCTGCAAAGTGTCGACAAGACGACGAAGAGCCAGGTCCTTCTGCAACACACAGTCGAGGGACTGTCAGTTATCGTCATTGCGTATTATCTGGCGGGACTGGCGGGATATATCTTTAAGGGGCTCTCCGAACTAGGCTGGCTCAGCAATCCTAATCTGGCCTCAGCGGTCTTCGTTCCGGTTGCGATTGGGCTTGCCTTTGCTGTCACGTCGTTCAGCAAGAAGTATCTGCACAAAAACCTGGAAGATGTGCCACCTGCCGAAGAAGCAAAGAAGCTGCAACCCTGACGGACCTATCCTTGAGAGAGATCCACCGGCGTATCACCAGACAACACAGCCACGGAGGACGAAGACGTTCAATCTATTGGGAACTAGGTTCAGCCAAGACTTTTGAAAGAAACCGTCCTGTATGTGACGCTGCCACCTTGGCCACCTGTTCGGGCCGCCCTTCCACGACGATCTGTCCTCCAGCCGCACCGCCTTCGGGACCGAGATCGATGATCCAGTCGGCAGATTTGATGACGTCGAGATTGTGTTCGACGACCACCAGCGTGTTGCCGACATTCACGAGTTTGTGGAGGACAACGAGGAGCTTCTTGATGTCTTCAAAGTGCAGGCCGGTTGTCGGCTCATCCATTATATAGAGAAGGTCTTTGGCGGAGGCATCTTTGAGCTCGGCGGCGATTTTCAATCGCTGTGCTTCTCCACCGGACAGTGTCGTGGCCGATTGGCCAAGGCGTAGGTAGCCAAGGCCGATGGAGGTCAGGAGGTGTAGCCGTTCCTGCAGCTTCGGCGTTCCAGTGAAGAACGAGAGGGCGTCTTCCACCGTCATGTTGAGCACATCGAAGATCGTCTTGCCACGATAGCGAATCTTCAAGATTTCCGGTTTGAAGCGTTTGCCGTCGCAGGCCTCGCAAGGCGCATAGATATCCTCGAAGAAGTACATTTCCAGTTTTTCCACACCGCTGCCTTCACAGCGTTCACAGCGGCCACCGACGGTATTGAATGAAAAGTGGCCGGCCGTGAATCCCTGAAGGAGCGCCGCTCGGTCGGCGGCGAACAATTGACGGATGTCGTCAAAGGCTTTGAGGTACGTGATGGGATTGGAACGAGGAGTCCGTCCAATCGGCTGTTGGTCGATCAGCCGGATACCTTTGAGATGCTCGATACCTTTAATGGCCTTGAAACGACCCATGGGAAGAGACTCAACCCGAAAGGCGCGAGCCACGGCACGATAAAGAGTATCTTCGACCAACGTACTCTTGCCCGATCCTGAGACCCCGGTCACACAAATCAGCATGCCCAGGGGAATGCGAACGAACAGGTCTTTCAGATTGTGCTCAGTTGCACCGGCAATCACCAACATCTTCCCGCTTCCGGATCGTCGCGATTTGGGTTGGAGGATCTGCTCTTCGTCGCGCAAATATCTGGCGGTGGCCGCACGGCGGTCTTGGATGAATTCCCGTGTGGACGCGGCACAGACAACCTCGCCACCTTTTTCGCCGGACTGAGGGCCGAGTTCAACGAGATAGTCGGCCGATTCGATCATGCGCCGGTCATGTTCAACGACGACGACTGTGTTGCCGGCGTCGGCCAACTCATGGAGGATGTCGGCTAACAAGTCGGTGTCCCGAGCGTGAAGCCCAATGGTTGGTTCGTCGAGGACATACAAAGTCCCCACGAGCCGAGATCCCAGTTGGTTGGCGAGCGCAACCCTCTGGGCTTCTCCTCCGGAAAGCGTCTTGGTCTGTCGGCTGAGCGTCAGGTACCCCAGGCCGACGCGGCTGAGAAATCCCAGTTTTGCCTTGAGTTGTCGGAGAATATCAGTCGCGATCTGCTGCTCGGATTGGCGAAGCGGCAGGGAGTGCACCCATCCTAAAAGACTTTCGACGGTTCGCTCCGTCGTTTCATGGATATCGTTGCCGGCGATTTTGACGTACAAGGTTTCCGGTTTGAGACGGCTGCCATGACAACTTGGGCAATCGAAAGGTGTGCGATAGCGGCTGAGGAAGACACGGACATGGAGTTTGTAGCGCTTGCCTTCCAGATACTCGAAGAAGTCATTGATGCCGTCGAATGATTTGTCACCACCCCAGAGAAATCGTTGCGTCTCCTCGGGAAGAGATTTGAACGGGGCGGTGATGTCAACTCCGCGCCGTTTCATCGTCAGCAACATCTTCTTTTGCCACCAGTCAGCACTGGGTTTGCTCCAGGGCTCGACGGCTCCTTGAGCAAGCGACTTTGTGTGGTCAGGAATGACCAACTCCGGGTCATACCGCAGGACATTCCCGAATCCTTTGCACTCTGGACAGGCCCCAAGCGGATGATTGAACGAAAAGAGAATCGGCCGCAGAGGGTCGAAGGTGCGTCCACAATGTTGACAGTAGAATCGCGTGCTGTACGATTGCCGTCCGTGACCGATAATGTCGACGGAGCAGCGGCCCTCTCCTTCTCCAAACGCCATTTCGACTGCTTCGACGAGACGAGCGCGAGTATCCTCCCTGATGATCAGACGGTCGAGGATAACGTAGAGTGAGGAAGACCCATGAAGTTGAAGCTGATCCGTCTCATGCAGGTCAAGGATCTCATCCTGAATTTTCAATCTGGTAAACCCGCGCGTCAGGAGCGACTGAATGAACACGCCCTCTTCCTTGGGAGAGGGCGCGGCAATGGGGAACAGCACCATAGCTCGGCCTTCGGGCCATCGGGTCAGCAGGTCGTCCGCCACGGTATCGGGTTGAAAGGCGCGAGCCTCCTGACGACAGTCCGGGCAGGTGGGTCTGCCGATCTTGGCGAAGAGGAGGCGGAGAAGATCGGCGATTTCGGTGGCCGTGCCCACCGTGGAGCGGGATGTCCGCACCTGATTCTTCTGCTCAATCGCAATGGCCGGACGGATGTTGAGGAGGCGATCCACATCGGGGCGCGCGACTTTGTCGAGAAACATTCTGGCGTAGGTTGAGAGCGACTCGACATACCGCCACTGGCCCTCGGCGAAGATCGTATCGAAGGCCAGCGAGGATTTTCCGGATCCCGACACGCCGGTAATGGCCGTGACCTGGTTATGGGGAATGCGGAGCGAGACGTTTTTGAGATTGTTCTGCCTGGCGCCTTCAATGATGAGGTCTGCGGACTGATTCTGGTGATGAGAGGTTTGTTTCATCGCTCGGTCCTAGAAGGATAAACACATGATGCTAACAGCCTGATCCTGTCGCTTCAATGGGATTGAGGAAAGGCTTGTTGATCGATTCATTGAGTGAGAGGATGGAGGCACTCAACCGGGAGGGCACATGATTCTATCGACGACCAACAGTATCGAGGGCAAAAAGGCGGTGAAGTACCTTGGCTTGGTGTCCGGAGACGCGATCCTTGGCGCGAATATTTTCCGAGACTTCTTCGCGTCGATTCGCGATATCGTCGGTGGCCGTTCGGCGGCCTATGAAGCGGAACTCCGCAAGGCGAAAGATATCGCTCTCGCAGAAATGCGCGAGCAGGCGAAGAATCTGGGGGCCAATGCGATCGTCGGCATTGACATCGATTATGAAACGATCGGTGCTAATGCCAGCATGTTGATGGTTAGCGCCAGCGGCACAGCGGTCGTGCTGGAGTAGCAGACCTCTGTGGGCGTGGCAAATCTATTCCAGCACGAGCTCCACTCTCCCCTATACATCCCGCACTCTGAACAAATGTACCCTTTGGCAAGTCTAGATAATTGCGAAGCGCTGTCGTGTAACCTATCGCAACACCATCTTCACGAGTCCGATACATCCCATATAGAGGACGAGCGATCCGGCCATTGCCGGCCAGAAGCCGAGGCGAGGGATCCCCGTGATCATGGCGACGACATAGACCGTCCACGGCGGGACGAACCACAACAAATTCTTGGCGTAGTCGACCGTTGTCGCACCGCCGCCGTTGGCATACAGCAGGATAAATGTCACACCGGTAATGGCAGGAAAGGTGCTGACCATGGCGGCAAGAAACGATTTGCCCTGCGACCCAAGATATGTGGAAAAGCTGACAATGGAACCGCCCAGTAGAAAGTAGACCGCATACTTCACAAGATCACTCACGAGAACTCCCCCTTATGACGATCCATGAAACGCCTCCATAGCTTCCTTTACCAGAGTCTCTCCCCGGCCGGTATAGCGTGGTGAAAAGTGAAAGACCACGAGGTTGCGGACGTGAGCCTTGCGCGCCATGAGGCCCGCTTGTCTCGCCGTCAGATGATACCGGTCGCGAGCTTTTTCCGCATCACAGTCCAGATACGGAGACTCGCAATACAAGATGTCGGCACCTTGGGCAAGCGCAACGATCTTGGCTTCGTTCTCCTCGTCATAACGCGCGTCGACCACGTAGGCAATCTTTTGCCCTCGGGAGATCGTGAGAAACTGTGCCTTCAGCTCGCCGAGGACGAATGCGTGTTCTTCCCGACGATGTTCGTCATACACCGTGACGGTGAACCGGAAGTCGTCCGGTCGTCCTTCCCAAATATGTTGTTTGACGTCTTTCAGCCAGGCCCCGACCGGCAGGCCGGCCTCGTGTAGTTTGTGTTTGTTGACATTGATGTGGAACCGCTCCTCAAGCGCGTAGGCGAATGAAGGGATGCGATGATTCAAGGCTATGGCCTTTATGGTGAACATTGGGTCTTCCAGTACCGTGAACGGCCGACCTTCAGCCTGTGGAACTGGGTGGCGGACTCGTTCCGGTCGTTCGAACCCGTTGGTTGCCCGGAAGGAAACCTGCCGGATCTCGCGCTCGTGAAACTCCTGAACGTCAATCGTAAGCGGATAGCCATCCACGAGATTCCACGTATAGCCTCGCAGCTTGCCCTGCACGTTCTTGATTAATCCCGGCGGACCAAACAATCTGAGCGTCTTGCCTCGCCCCAGCGCCACGCGAAGGACGGCATCGAATCCGATGAAGTGGTCCATGTGTGTATGCGAGACGAAAATCTCTCCTGCCCTGAGCAATCTGGTCGGCCCTAGCCCATCGTTATGTCCGAGATCAAAGAGCAACGCCCGCTTCGACCAGCGAACTTCTACATAGATGCCGGGGTCGCCAAAGACATCGTTCACCAGATAACTGGAGAAGGAGGGGTTCATCGTGATTGAGACACTACCGCATCGGCCTGGTGACGGCACCTAACAATGAATCACCGATGCCACATTGACTCAGTGTCACCCGATCACCGCCCTGACCGCGCTGTACATGATGATGACTTCAATCGCATGCGCCACGATGGTCATCCAGAGATTGCGCGTTCCGAGCCAGATGCTTCCCCAAATGAATCCGTCCCAGAGCGCGATCCAATGGAGATGTCGAAAAGTATTGACCAAGAATGGGTCAAATGCAAACGTGAGTGTGCTGGTTATGAGAGCAAGAGGCGCGATACGCCGGCTCGAGTCGGTTGTCCACCAGGATGATTCGAGTTCTGCAAGGCGCCCTAAGAGGAATCCGCGAAAGTTCAGCTCCACGAACAGCGCGATGCCGCAGATCAGCCACGGCACCATGAGGAGGATGGGAAGCCGACCGTGAGGTGTCTGCTTCAAGAACATGATGTCGTAACCAAAAAAGGGATAGACGGCCAGAATTACGAACGTATTCAGACTGCCGAGCAACAATCCCGTTAAGGCTCCCCACTGGAACCCGCTCCGTACCTTTTCCTTTTCCAACCCGAGTTGCCTCAGGGGCTGTGAAGCATAGACGGTCCAGAGACCGAGCCCCGCGTAGGCGAGGAGCTGCGGCATGAATTGGGCGAGGAGTTCTTCTCTGAACGACTCAGGCAGACTGTAGTATCCGAACGTCGTGCCGATGGGGAGCAGCGACAAGGCTGCTCCCATAGTGGAAGCAAAACTGTGAGCCGGCCGACCTAGCCCGGACGTCATAAAACGGCTACGACAATTCGAGATGATAGCGATCCAACGTGGTGGCTTTCTGTCGCGCAAGATTGGACAGCGACTTGTTGTAGTCGACGACAGCCCGCAACTCATTGCCCTGGGCGGTGGCCAGATCTCGTTGGAAATCGAGGACGAAGCGGGTGGTGCTGAGTCCGACTTTCAAGCGTTCCTGTTCGGCTTGCAGCTGTTTTTCTGCCATGATACGCGCCGATCGGGTGGTTTCGATGCGCTTAAAGTCGGTCTGGACCCGGCGCACCGCTTCGCGGACCCCGACGATGATTTGCTGGCGGATGCTGGTCAGCGCGAGCTCGGCATTCTTGGCCTCCAGCTGCCGTTTGTTGTAGGTGCTGATGGCCGCTCGGTTGCCGAGCGGGTAACTGAGGACCAACCCCGCTCCATAGTTATAGAAGTCACCGCTGAAGTTTCTCGTAAAGGAGTCGTTGTAATCACTGCCGAGGCCGGCCAGTCCGACCGTGCCTTGAAATGACAGCGTTGGGAGCAACTGGTTGCGCGCGAATTGCTTATTGAGTTCGCCTGACTCGACGTTTTTTTTGGCCTGTGTGATTTCAGGACGCTGCTCGATCGCGGTATCGATGGCTTCCTGAAGGCTGAGGGGTTCGAGCATTGTGAGGGGGGGATCGGCGGGGGTGAGCCGGACGTCTACCCGCAAGTCCTCCTCGCCGGGATTCAAGAGCCGCCGTAGTTGATCTTCCTGGTCGCGAATGGCTTTCTCCGCCACCAAGATCTGCTCCACTCTCGACGCGACCGCGGCTTCTGCTTGCAGCACATCGACGATGGACATGACGCCGGCCTTGGCCTTGGCGCGGTTCGTCGCCAAGAGCTCTTCGGCGGCCTTTAAAGCCGCTTGCGCAACCTTCAGGTTCTCGTTCGCAAACACGAGTTCCCAGTAGGTCTGTTCTACTGTGGTAATGACGGTCATGACCTGGTCTCGAAAGACATGTTGTTCGACCACGGCGTTGTTTTGAGCGACCTTGATGAAGGTCTTGTTAATCCCGATACCGGCGTTTCTGAGCAACGGTTGAGTGAAGGTGAATGCGAGGCCGCCTGTCCAAGACGGATTGAACAGGAATCCTCTGGCAACGTTTGCGTTGACGCTGCTTCGCGACGGAGCATAGTTCACGTCGAAGTTACCGCCTGTAATCAGGTTCGTTTGTGCATCGACCGTCAGGGACGTGTTGCGTTGATCGAAGGTTGTGATCTGATTGAGGCTGCCACCGGTTCCACCGAACACGGGTCGATTGAGCGGGTTGACGATTCGGCTGTACTGGCCGTTGATACTCAGGTTGGGGTCGAACTTGGATTGTTCGACGATAATGTCGGCCAACCGACTTTCGCGATTTTGGCGGCTGATACTGATATCGAGATTACTCTGCAGGGCATGCACGGCTGCGTCGGCCAGCGAGACGACCTCCCGTCGTTCCGCGGGAATCGGTTGAGTCACATCCAAGCTCCAGCCGGCAGGTGGAGATGCGACGCCTCCCAAGCCGACGATCATCATGATCGTGAAACGATAGAAACGGGTAGAGGATCTGCTATTCATACGGGCCTCCTTGATCAGGGATCAGAACGAGAGCATACTATATATAATTAGTCTCAGGCGGTCCTGTCATGAATATTAGCGTTGCTCCTCCTCAAATTGAAAAGTCAGCTATTCGTGTGCGACGGGTCCGTGTCCTAATTGGTTTCTTGTGCGTGCTCGCGGGAAGTATTCTCTACACCGATCTATCTGCGTTGGCGCAAAGCGCGTCGGGCGCGTCGAGCGTGCGGTCGCTAGCCGGTGGGGTTGCTCCGCTGTTCAACTTTGGGGGGGACAGTCTCTATATCGACAACCAGGGAACGCAAGGGTTCATTTATACACCGGGGTCAAACTTTCAAACCTATAATTTTCGTAACCCCTCAACCGGGCAGGCTTGGAGTGGGGCCATTATGACCTTCGGTCCGCAACTGTCCATCGGGCTCATCCAGGGTGCGAATCAGGTAGGGAGTGCAACAGTGCTGCCTCCGCCACCGCGCCAAGCTGCTCCATTGCCGCCGATTGAGTTCCCGCTGATCGACGAGATTCCTTAGCCAGCGCTGGAAGCAGCTCTCCAGTTTCGTTCTCACTCGGAGGGTGGACCGTCCGCGTGTTTCGTGCCGTGCCTGCCCGAGAATCAGGGAATGCGGGACCCGGTCGTAAGACTTTACGGTTCATAGGCAAGGCGCCAGGCCACTGCCAACACATACCGAGAAACGGTGCTTAAAATTTCTGGATCGATAGTGTCGGCGGTATCCGTCGGCTGATGAAAATGCGGATGCACGCCGCCGCTAACCACGGTGACCGTCGGCACGCCGGCTTCCTTGAACGGGACATGATCGCCGCCAGGGAAAAATCCGTACAGATCCAGTTTGTCGTGAACTCCCGCAGCCTTCCCTGTTTCCAGCAGGACATCCTTTTCTAATCCCGTCATGCCTATGGTGAGCCGTCCGTTTCCCACTCCGGCATGGTCGATATTGATCATGGCCTTTGTCGCGTTGAGCGGGACAATTGCTCGCGAGGTATAAAGGCGTGAGCCAAGGAGGTCGCGTTCTTCGCCGCTAAACGAGATAAAGAGGATCGTTCGTGATGGACGCAACCCAGCCTTTGCCAGTGCCCGAGCTACCTCCAAGATCACGGCTGTTCCGGAGGCATTGTCATCGGCTCCCGGGAAGAGTATGCCGCCTGCGAGACCGAAGTGATCACGATGCGCCCCGATGATCACGGCGTCCGTTCCCGTTCCAGGGATCATCCCTAGTACATTGATTACGGCCCCTTCCGTCGTCGTCGTCTTCCACTGAAGCGAGGCGAATTTGTCGGTCCGTAAGGCTTGCGATGAAGGCGTGTGGTTCAGTTGCTCTTGAACGGCACGCAGACGATCGGGCACCGCCTCCTTCGAATCGGCGAGAATATCTTGGGCCAAGGCCGTGCTGATCCATGCACCTGGAATAGCCTGGTCAAAAGGCAACTGTCCGTAGAAAGCGCTGGGTTTACCCGTGACGCCTCTCCGAACCTCATAGGGGTGGAGGATCGGTCCGGTTGCCATGAGATAGCCTATTGCGCCGTGATCCCGTGCGAATCGAACTTTGTCGGCATGGCTGACGGGACGTTGGTAATGATCCGGCTTGCCTCGCAAAAACAATACGATGCAATTGTTCACCTCGACACCTGTATAGTCGTCGATGCCTTGAGCAGGATCGACGATGCCGTATCCGACGAAGACGATCTGGGCTTGGAGGTCGGCGGATGGAGAGTCAAAGATAGGGAAGTAATCGGTGCTGGCTTGTCTTGCAGATAAACCGCTTGTGGTGCCGATCTTCAGTATCGGCTCCAGTGAAATACTGATGGTGGGTACGAGGGTCTCCATCGTCCCCGATGAGGTGCCATCCTTTCCATTCGGAAAAGAGGATGTCGGTGAGCCGTTGCGAATGTTCGGCAGCCGCAATCCAGCTGACAAAAACTCTTGCGCCACCCACCGAGCCGATTCGAGATCATCTTTCGTGCCGCTCTGCCGTCCATTGAACGAAGGGCCACTGAGCGTTCGAATGTCAGCCATCATTCGTTCCACCGAGAGTGAAGTGGTGGCTGCCTGAAAGGCTATCTCGGGAGATTGAGCCAGGTTTGGCTTGGGTGAGGTACACAGCAAGACGGCAGCGGAGACCAGAATGCGGTGGACCCAAGAAGGAGGGGGGGGACAGATTCGATTCATCGTGATTCCATGGTCATGACATGCCGGCAATTTAGACTGTGGATCATAGCATAGCCGAGAAACCAGGTTGCAGAGCCGGATTGAGCCAGGTACTATTCGGAACCAGTATGGGTTGGTAACCGGGATGGGAAGACGGGAACCGGTTCTCTAGTACCTGTGGACATGGAGTACGTATGGCAGGGGGGGAGTCAGGAAAAGGATTGTACGATCACTTGTATCAAAGGTTTTTTGAAAAACGCGACAGCCATGACGGATATTTGTTCCAGGAGGCCCCGAGCGGCAGCGCTCCGACGCCGATAGTGACGTTCGGCGAGAAGCTGCGGTGGTGGACTTGGGATCGATGGCAACGACGGAAGAAGCTTCTTGCCGAGCGCGACCGACTGCAGCGCGAGATTCTCCAAATCAAGAAACCGGAAAACTCAATGTAATGCGGACGGGATCGGTGAATGTCCAAGTGTGTCATGGTATGAGACGAATCTACGCGGCGCTCGGTGGTCTCCTTGTAGTCGGCGCGGGGCTTACCATGGAATGCACGCCGAGCTATGGGGTGCAGAGCGAAACACAGGAGGAAAAGGCGGCTAACCTCAAAAGCCAAGCCACGGGCGGACTATTCCAAAAGTGGACGTTCGATCAGGATCAACTCAATGCTCGACCCAGTGGTTTTGTGCAAAGTATATCCAGTGACGAGCCGCTGGCCGATTGGGTTGTCCAGGGTCGTGCGACGGCGCCTACTCCGCCATATGTTCTCGCCGGCTCATCAAGCTGTTCGCAACTCTGTTATCAACTGCTGGTTGTGGATGGGTTGCAGTACGAATATCCGGACCTCAGTGTTCGGTTTCATACGCCGGAAGGATTGTCCGGTTCCGGAGGGGTGGTGCTTGGAGTGCGCGATGCGAAGAATTTTTATGTGGCGCTGGTCGACCCAGTCGTTCGACATGTGCAACTTGTGCGTATGTCCGATGGACGCGCGACACTCCTCGCTCACGCTTCGGTCAGCCTGAAACCGGTTGACTGGCATACGCTTAGGGTGCAACGGAATACCATCATTAGCAAGGATTTTATCGAAGTGTTTGTGGATGGGACACTGGTCCTGTCCGTTGAAGACCAAGCGCTTGGGTTGGGACAGATTGGATTGGCCCTTCTTGGGAAATCTGCGATGTTTTTCGACAGCTTCCATGCGGTCCCGCTTTTTTCGCACCGGCCATTTTCCGGACCACCAGCGTATTGAGTCGAGCCGGTTTGGCCTCAAACTTGCCTTTTCTCGTCGGTCTGGGGTAGCATGGCGTCGCCGGATTGCGAAAGGCCTGGCAAGGCCGGCACTGAGAGTGACAAGGCCTGGACGAATGTTGTTTTGGGCCAGCCCGGGAACTGATCGGAAGCCAGAGTAAGCTGCTGTGTTGACGTCTTCGGCCCATTCCTTCCTCGTTGTTTTCTCGAGCCCAAGACAACATTCTTGTGTCAAAGGAGGAGCCTGATGGGTGCGAAGATCTATGTCGGTGGACTTCCGTATTCAACGACCGAGCAACAATTAAGCGATTTATTTGCGACACATGGGGCCGTCGCTTCAGCGCGGATTATCACGGACAAATTTACCGGGCAGTCGCGAGGGTTTGGATTTGTCGAAATGTCGTCCGACGGCGAAGCGCAGGCGGCGATCTCCGCCTTGAATGGGACACAGCTTGGCGGCCGTACCTTGACGGTGAACGAAGCTCGTCCTCAGGAGCCCCGTTCCGGTGGAGGCGGGCGTGGAGGATTCGGAGGCGGTCGCGGTTAACCTCGGTCTATTCTGCTGCGATGAGGGCTGCCGGAACTCCCGGCAGCCCTTTTTTGCTTTTCAGATGTCGTCTCACAGGTGCCGATCGGATTTCTGTTCATAGACTGCACGGGAGGTTGCGGTGCCGTCTTTTAGACTAGAGGCTCCATTCAAGCCCTGCGGGGATCAGCCGGAAGCCATCGCCAAACTAACAGCCGGCGTGGAGTCTGGAAAGAAGCACCAGGCTCTGCTCGGTGTGACAGGTTCCGGCAAGACCTTTACGATGGCGAATCTCGTTGAGCGTGTTCAAAAACCCACGCTGGTACTGGTCCATAATAAGACGTTAGCCGGGCAACTCTACCAAGAATTTAAGCAATTCTTCCCTCATAACGCCGTTGAGTATTTCGTGAGCTATTACGATTATTATCAGCCTGAAGCCTATATCCCGCAGAGCGATACCTACATCGCAAAGGATGCCTCCATCAACGATGCCATCGATCAGATGCGTCATTCCGCGACGACCGAGCTTTTACAACGCAACGATGTCCTGATCGTATCCTCGGTGTCCTGTATCTATGGACTCGGATCGCCGGAGGTCTATCATGACATGCTGATCTATTTGGAGGAAGGCACCGAGACGAGGCGAGAAAAGATTCTGTCGAAGCTGGTGGAGATTCAATACGAACGCAACGACGTGGATTTCCATCGTGGGACGTTTCGCGCGCGCGGAGATGTCATCGAAATTTTCCCCGCTTCATCAGAAGCGAAGTCAGTGCGGATCGAGCTCTTCGGGGATGTCGTCGAGGCCATTCACGAAATCGATCCACTCACCGGCAAGTCGCTGGGCAAGCTTCCTAAGATCGCCATCTATCCGAATACCCATTACCTCATCGCTCCCGATCGCTATGAGCGGGCCATCACCGGTATTGAGGACGAACTCGAGGCACGAGTGGAGAATTTCAGGAAAACGGGGCGTCTTGTGGAAGCCCAACGCCTCGAGCAGCGCACCAAGTTCGACCTCGAAATGATCCGGGCCATGGGCTATTGTCACGGGATCGAAAACTATTCCCGTCATCTCAGCGGCCGGATGCCGGGTGAGCCGCCTCCCACATTGTTGGATTATTTTCCGAAGGATTTTCTGTTGATCGTCGATGAGTCTCACGCGACCATTCCCCAAGTCGGGGGCATGTATGAAGGCGATTACTCCAGGAAACGGACGTTGGTAGAGTACGGATTTCGGCTTCCGTCGGCGGTCGACAACCGCCCGTTGAAGTTTTCTGAGTTCGAAACTTGTCTCAATCAGGTTGTATATGTGTCCGCGACCCCCGGCGCCTATGAGCTGGAGCATGCCGGCTCTGACGTGATCGAACAAATCGTTCGCCCAACCGGTCTCATGGATCCGCGGATCGACGTTGTGCCGGCCAAGGGCCAGGTGGACCATCTGCTCGGTCAGGTCCGCGCGGAAGTTGCCAGAGGCGGCAGGGTTCTCGTGACAACCTTGACGAAGCGCATGGCGGAAGATTTGACCGAGTATTACCATGACCTGGGAGTCAGAGTGCGCTATTTGCATTCCGACATCAAGACGCTCGAGCGAGCCGAGATCGTGCGTGATCTGCGACGCGGCGCGTTTGACGTGCTGGTTGGGATCAATTTGTTGCGAGAAGGCCTTGATCTTCCCGAGGTAAGCCTAGTGGCCATTTTGGACGCAGATAAGGAAGGCTATCTGCGGTCGTACCGCGCGTTGATTCAAACGGCGGGGCGAGCCGCGCGTAATCTCGATGGACGGGTGATTTTTTATGGCGATGTTGTGACGGATTCGATGAAACAGGCTATCGAAGAAACAGGCCGTCGCCGCGGAATCCAGGCCGAGTATAACCGAGTCCACGGCATTACCCCCGTCGGTATTACAAAGAGTATCCCATCGCTGGAGTATGCGGTCGCCGACATGGACTATGTGCGGTTGGATGTCGCGGCCGAATCAATGGAGCAGTATGGGGGGGCGGAATCCATCGATCAGCTTATCGAGCGGCTCGAGGTAGATATGAAAGCCGCTGCCAAAGAATTGGCCTTTGAACGGGCCGCGGAGTTGCGTAACCAGATTCGATCATTGCGACTGCAAGCGTTGAACGCCAAGTCTTAGACGTGTTTATAGAGGTAGATACCGATGAACATGCCGAGGATGCTGAGAATATTGACTTTAATGTTGAACCCTACTACGAGTTTGATCAGAACCAGGTCTATGGTAAGGGGAGGGCTGATGCCGGGAGTGAAATGAGTGGAGAAGATGCTTTGAATGGTGCCTTGAGGCGCCATGACGTGGAGAATTTCCCCAAGTATTCCGCCAAGTAGCCCTCCGATCAGCACGAAGATGAGAAGAATCCAGGGAGATTTTCTCACGCGACCGCTCTTTCTCCTGTTATGGGTTTTCCGATCGTCGTTCGCTGGTGTTGAAAGGCACCATATCCGAAGGTTTCTGGCATGTCAATAAAACTACTGACTCCGGTAGTGGGTCAGTTTGA
>JACXTT010006085.1_pt1 | contig 17330 bp, 19 predicted proteins | sample 9270951 | NCBI WGS metagenome assembly JACXTT01 (sample SAMN15532306, study PRJNA645909) | rock metagenome | isolation source: weathered quartz diorite | place: Puerto Rico | collected 2017-06-21 | reverse complement strand
TGGCGTGCCGTCGATCAAGATGGCGACGTCATCGACATTCTTGTTCAACCACGACGGGATCAGCACGCTGCAGAGCGTTTCTTTCGCCGACTATTGAGCAGTCAAGGGAAAGAACCCTTTCTCATCGTTACCGACAGACTCAAAAGCTACTCGGCCGCCATGCGAACGCTGCTTTCCGACGTGAATCACAGCACGGAGCGCTATGCGAACAACCGTGCCGAACTCTCGCATCAACCGACCCGCCAACGAGAGCACCAAATGCGCCGATTCAAATCTCCACGGCAAGCGCAACGATTCCTGTCTCTCCACGGTGTCGTCCAGAATCTCTTCCGAGTCGGCGACACCTATTGAGTTCACCGAATCACCGACTCTTGAGATCGCGATCGTTGGCCGTGTGGCGAACAGTTACAGCGGCCTAACCCGACTCAGACTGCCCAATCTCACGGGATGAAAAAGTCCCATCAGCTCAACTTGAGTCATGGAATCGCTGGTTGCCAGAGCCGATGGACTCGCATGGGCGTTCGCCTTACGCGGCTATGACGCGATAGATCTCGCGGCCGCACTGGAGTGGCACGACCGAATTGGAGAACCGATTACGGTTGCCGCCTTCGACCAAGATGTGTGGCGAGCGGCTCGAGAAGCAGGTTTGAATTGCTTCCCAGCAGCACTCTGAGCTCTCTACTTTGGTGCGACGAATCGCACCTCGAGATACGTGATTGGCGTCGTCACTTCTTTGTACCAATGCGCCGATCCGGATGGGACGAGGATGACGTCTCCCTTCTTGACAGCGTGCGTTTCGCCACCTTGAATCGTGGCGCTGTTGATGCCGCCGGTGCCGCGAACGATCGTGCCGCCTGTGACGATTATGCCCGTGCCTTCGATGATGTAGTGCAGCTCGGTGTTGCCCTCGTGTGCCAGCGCGCCTGCTGCCTTCTCACGGTGCACGATATTGATGCGGTACTGGTCGGTGTTGGCGATGGGTGACGACGATTGGTTGCCGTCTGCCGCCGCTATCGCTTTCTTGAGCGTTACCGTGAGCTCGGCATCGGATTTGTAAATCCCCGCCGAACCTGGGGGCGGCGCAGGAGTCGTTGCCGGCGCGGCTCCTCGGCCTGCGCTGGGAGCTTGCGGAGCAGTTGACTGTTGTGCCTGAATGCTGCTGATCGTCATGAACAGAATGGCCGCAAGTGCTGTGATCGTCGTTCTCATAGTGTCCTCGATTCAAGTGGACTCATTAGAACATGGATTCAGTGGCGCGACCAAGAGCAGCAGAACGTCATTGGACGAGTAACGCGAGATCCCAATCGGAAGTGCTCCGCCGGAAAACTGCTCAGTCAGAGAGTTCAGTTTTTCCGGAGCACTTTCGATTGGCTGGTTTGTAGTGAGCCGCTGGCACGTTTGCGAGGACGGCGATGTTACGATCGTGCACCTTGAACACCGAGCCTGAATTTTCCACATTGAAGGGCGATTTCGGCGGGGAACGTGGCTCAGGTTATGCCGAAGTGCAGCTCCAACGCAGGACGGGATGGATAGGAAACGGTAAAAAGGAGGAGTGCTTCGGGAAGCTAAAAACCAGCTCAGCAATGGTGTCGCAAGGGCTGCAAGTTTCGCGGCGCGAGCCGCATCAAGAGTTGATCCGGTGATCGTGCTCAATGAGGAATAACTCCGAGTCAACATGCGCTTCCTCGTAGCGGCCGGCATTTCGGAACGAGCACGCAATCTGCTTGCATTCTCGATCGTTGCGTGAAAGTCTCATGCGCATGAAGCCCGTCCTGCGCAATATTCTACGAATCGTACTGCTGGCGCTGGTTCTGCCCGTGTACGGCGACGGACCCAAAACGGACGAATCACAGCCCGAGTTCTACTTCACGCGTTTGATGTACAACGATATCTACGGTCTCGGACCCAAGCCTGGCGAGCCGCCATGGGATCCCGACACTCTCGAGCGCAGCCGCGGACTTGGCGACTTCTCCACACGAATTTTCGGGCGCTGGATGATGGATACGTGGGATGCGGACATCCAATACATGTGGGGTATTCAGCGTCTGACGAACATCCGTCTGTCCGTGAAGCCTCACCCGATGCCGATCATGTGGCGGGATCTTTTTAACTTTCCCTACATCTACGCCGTCGAAGTCGGTTACATGGAATTGACCGAGGAACAGGCGGCGCGGCTTCGCGAGTACCTGCTTCGCGGTGGGTTCATGCACGTCGACGATTTCTGGGGCGGCCGCGAGTGGGCGCAATTCGCGCGTCAGATGAGAAAGGTGTTTCCGGAGCGTCAGATTCAGGACCTTCCGCTCACACATCCGATCTTTCATACGTTCTTTGACATCGATCGGATCATCCAAGTGCCGAACGTCCGGTTGGGGGAGATGTGGAAAGAGTCGGGTGGCCGAACACGTACGTGGGAACAACCCGACGACACCGAGCCCCATGTCCGCGGCATCTCCGACGATAAAGGACGCCTGATGGTCTTCATCACACACAACTCCGACTTCGGCGACGCATGGGAATGGATGGACGATCCCGATTATCCCTCCGAGTTCACCACGTACGCCTACAGGCTCGGCATGAATTCGATCATCTACGCGATGACGCATTGAACTCTTTATCCCCTGGCTTCGCTCAACGGACAGGACTACTCTCTTCGGCGCATCGCGCCCGAAGACTTCAGCAATATCGTGGAGACGGTCTGGCAGCTGGAACCGCTGAACTCGGATCCACGCTCCCGCGAACACGAACGAGCGACATCTGAGATATTCAAACTGGCCAATGAAGCCTCAACCAGCTTCGACTATCCGATACCCGATGCATTGTTTTTTCTGGCGCAGAGCCTGGACGTACCTCGGACCAAGTACCTTCATCACCTGCTCCAAAGTCTTTTGATCTTTAGCGCGAAGCTGGCCCAAAACTTCCTTTTCGCCAAACCTCGCTCCTAGCTGAATGTGGTCCTTTAGCAATTTGACTCCTGACAAGACGCCGCCTTCTGCGCTAACAAACGTCTCCCCTTTCCATATGAACCTCCCCAATCGGGAGGCCATTTCTGAGCAACTTTTCGCAATTCCATTGTGGCATTCTCCTTGAAGAGAAAGTTTAGCCACGTATCCCGAACCTTGTAAAATCCCATCGCAGAAGAATAGGATGAGCTATCTCCTCCCTAGAGAACGGCCGCGCGATGGCGAGCCGACGGGAAGGAACTCTACTTCATCGCGCCGGATGGAAAGATGATGGTGGTGAGGATCGCGGTCCAGGGCCAGAAATTCACTGCGGGTGCGCCGGTCGCGCTTTTCCCCGCATTACCCGTGACTGGTCTGGGAGCTAATAGACAAGAGTATGCCGTCTCCCGCGACGGTCGATTCCTAGTCAACCAGTCCGCTGAAGCCTCGACGACGACGCCTATCACCGTAATTCTGAATTGGAAACCAAAGCCGAAGTTCGTCTCGCCTTAACCGCCGACAGTTTTAGTTCTCAGAACATCGGCTTTGAAAACTGACAAGAAGGCAATTGAGGAACATCAATATAAGGTCGAGCATCGGCGAAGCAGGGTAGCAGCGACAGGACGCAAATCCAACAATTCAAATTCTGATGAGTTTTTCAATAGGGACAATAGGAATATTGAACGCCGTAGGGTTCAAAAATAGAAACGGACAACCTTGGACTGTGCGTCGCTTGTGAAATCATCTCGAAGTGCGCATCGGCCTGCAAAGCTGTCGTTGCCCGACACCGGGCTTCGCCGGCAGCTGTCGTAAGTTGCTGCCTCATGTCGCGCCCCTCCGAACAGCGCAGTTCACTTCCCCACTCCGCGTGTCATGCACCAGAGTTCATGCTGCCTGTCGGTGATAATAATTTAACAGTCCGCCAAGCCGCTGACGCCGTTCCACGGTACCGGTCGTTTCAACCGAGGTCGTCACCGGAACGATCAGCCGGTTTCCTAGACCCTGATGGTTCCTTTCCAGGTGATAATGGACGACGAACTCCTTAATGGCACTTCGCAATGCATCTTCACCAAATAAGATCAGTCGCTCCAAGCAGCCTTCCTTAATACTGCGGCCGAACCGTTCCGCGTGCGCATTCAACTTCGGCGATCGCGGCGGCAGTTTCACCGATTCGATGCCCTGCTCAGCGAGCATGCTGAGAAACTCTATCGTGTATAACGGATCGCGATCGTGAATGAGGTAACGCTTTGCTCTGAAGAATCCATCGATGTCGTCAGTGAGATTTCGCGCAATCTGTGTCATCCACAGACCATTCGGTCTGCTGGCAATTCCGCCAATCTCGACGCGTCGTGTCGACAGCTCTATGAAGAAAAGAATGACAAACCGTTGCAGACCACGCGGCGTCCACACTTCCACGGTAAAGAAGTCGCTGGCGACGATCTGCTCCCAATGTCGACGGAGGAACTCTTTCCACGTCGTCGTTCGTTCTCGTTCTGGAGCGGGCTCAATACCGTGGCGTTTCAAAATGTTGGCGATCGTATTGTGAGCCAACATGTGGCCCAGATTGGCAAGCGCTCCCTGTATCCGTCGGTATCCCCAGGCGCGATTCTCCTCCGCCATGCGCACAACTAAAGCGGCGATTTCTTTGGCCGTTCTCCCTCGACCAGGTGTTCGAAACGACGTGCCATCGTACTTCTGAGCAATCAATTTTCGATGCCAAGCCATCAAAGTTTCAGGCGTGACGATGGTCTCGAGTCGTGCCAACAGCCTGCGACCAAGCTTTTTCGCCTTCGCAGCCAACCGACGGCGCTGATTGTCGGTAAACCTCATACGCCGATTGCCAATTTGTTCCTGAAGAACGCGATTCTCCTCGATGAGGTATTCGATGACTCGCTCCTGATGTTGGTTCATCCAGCCTGCGATCGAGATGACAACAAATGAAAAGGGATCGAGAACCCCGCGCATCGCTGAATGCTACTACTGACGCCGAACATACTCACAACCAATCATCTCTATAAGATCGAGTTTTTGAACACTAGCGCGTCCAGCGAAGGCTGGCATGTTCAGTGGGAGTTAGTCCCATCAGGGCAAGAGTCAGAGCCCTGTAACTTGGGTCGCATCTGTGGAGGAAACGAAACGGATGAAGCCGACCGACAAAGCCATCTTTAGGATGGTGAGTGAGTCACCGGGCCGTAACGCAAGTGAACTCGTGGTGGCCTCGACAAAAAATAAACCCCGGAGGCCGAGCTCTCTAGTGTGCAGCGAAGGCAGTATGTCGCGCCGCAGACTGACTGATGCGGAGCGACACTCCGGCGGGGTGGTTAGGGACAGCACGGTGACAAGGACATGCTGAGCAACTGGAGAAACCGTCCTCGTCCCATCGAGAAATCGATGGAGCAACGTGGTCGTATAACCGGCACAACCGGGAAGTCGACGGGGCAGGCGAGACGGTGACGGCCAGGTCCGTAGTAGCGATGAAGTGGAGTAATGCCCACGGAGCAAAGGGACCTTGCTGCACATGGAGTCGGAACCAATAAGAAAGGCAGGGGTGAAATGATAAAAGCACCCATCAAGCTGCAAGATCTGAGGCGCCGGCTATACGTCAAGGCGAAGACCGAACCGTCTTGGCGCTTTTGGGGGTTGTATGTTCACGTTTGTAAACGAGAGACTCTTCGCGAAGCCTATCGGCTAGCAAAGGCGAACGATGGTGCTCCGGGAATCGACGGGGTGACGTTCGAGTCTGTTGAAGCGAATGGGCTGGAGGGACTTCTCGAACAACTTCATCAGGAGTTGGTCGAACGGACATATCGACCCGAACGGCTACGGAAGGTGGAAATACCCAAGGAAGGCGGCAAAGTTCGTCAACTGTCGATTCCATCGATCCGGGACCGGGTGGTCCAAGGAGCACTGAAGCTGATCTTGGAACCGATCTTTGAGGCGGATTTCCAACCGGGCTCGTTTGGCTATCGGCCGAAGAAGACCGCACACACGGCGATCCAGCGCGTCTCCACAGCGATACTGGAGGGTAAGACCTACGTGATCGATCTCGACTTGCGATCCTATTTCGACACGATCAGACATCGCATCGTGCTGCAGAAAGTCGCGCGCCGAGTCAACGATCCGGAGGTGCTGTGGCTGCTCCGGTTAATGCTGGGGGCGTCGGGAAAGCAGGGCGTACCGCAGGGTTCGGTGATCTCGCCGCTGCTCAGTAACATCTATCTCAATGAAGTCGACGAGATGTTGGAACGGGCGAAGCAGGTCACGCAATACCAGCGATGGACGTATGTGGAGTACGCCAGATTCGCGGACGATATGGTGATTCTGGTGAACTCCCATTGGCGGCAGCAGTGGCTTCGGGAGGCTGTCGAAAAACGGGTTCGGGAGGAACTGGCAAAACTCGAAGTTGAGGTGAACGAGGAAAAGAGCCGAAAGGTGGATCTTGAGAAAGGGGAGAGCTTCGGATTTTTAGGCTTTGAGTTCCGCCGGATCCGCAGTCGTCAGGGACGGTGGATGCCGTTACGGATACCCAAGGCGAAGAAGCGGACCGCTTTACTGAGTACGCTTCGCATCGTCTTCCGGCGCCTCCAATCCCAACCTGTCAGTCGGCTGATCGAAGAGATCAATCCGATCCTGCGTGGTTGGGTGAATTACTTTGCGATGGGTCACTCCAGTCGGTGTTTCGCGTTCATCCGCGATTGGGTTGAGAAGAAGATTCGGAGCCATCTGGCGCGAGCCTGCCAGCGTCGAGGATTTGGATGGAAGCGGTGGAGTCGGGAATGGCTTTACGAGACGCTGGGTTTGTTTAACCAGTATCGCGTCTCGTACCGGCCGTCTTCGACAGCGGTTCCCATCCCATAGGTCTCATAATCCTGGACCCGAACTGTGCAGGAGCGCGTAGTGCGGGAAATCCGCACGCTACGTGCGATGTGGCGGGCGTTGGAGACGGGATCTTCACTGAAGGTCTACGCGCCAGCGCTCGACCCTACCGCGATCGAACCCCGATTATTCGCCAGGGATAGGATTGAAACCGTGCCCGGTTGGCGTGTGGAGAATGGCACCGTTATGTTGGGCCGAAACTGAAATTCCGCTCTTCCGTCGGGTGAAAAGCTTTTCCGATCAAGAGGTGCTTTGGCAACAATCTTTCCGTAGTCATCGTGCGCTTGCGCCCCCCGTCTTGTGGTCAATCTGCTGAGCCTGCCCTAATGCCTCGATTGCTCTCCGATCCTCGCCAATCTTTTGTAGCGAAACCGCCATGTTGCGCAAAACCGTCGCGCAGTCGGTGAAATCGGGCCCATGCACCTTTTGGATGATTTCGAGTGCCCGTTCAAAACAAGGTAAGGCCTGAGTGTAAAGGCCGCGAGCGTTGTGGACAAGACCCAGCTCGTTCAGTGCCACCCCAACGCTGCTCCCCGGCACTTGCTTGTCCTCGAAGATCCTCATTGCTTTCTTGAGCAGCGGCTCACCTGCATCGTACCTGTTGAGAGCGATGTGCATCCGCCCGAGGTTTAGCATCGCTTGCGCGGTCTCGGGATGGTCGTGGCCGAGGTTTGATTTGAAGATGGTCAGGCATCTTGACAGGACCGTTTCTGCCTCGACGTACTTCCCTTGATTTTCGTAAGCCAAACCCAAAAGCAAAAGTTGCCTTGCAACGATGAGATCATTCTCACAAACGGTAAGTTCAAGCTCCGATATCAACCTGCCAACCAGCTTTTCGCACTCATCGGATTTCCCCACCTCTAGAAGCGACGAGCCGAAATCGAAATACAGCGAGGCCAAAGTCGAAGGCGACAAGAGGTGTCGGGTCGGACTAGAGCCTGCATCCTCCCGCGTGTTGCTCGGCACCGGGATGGCCTCCCGCAGAGAGGACACGTCAATCGCAAGCGTGCTCTGTATTCGTGCCAAGCATGCGCGTATCTTGGAGAGAGGGTGCTTGGGAAAGAGGGGGTCCAACCTGTCGTCATCCGACATCGAGTAGATCGCTTGGCCGGTATAACTGGAATCATAAGGGTCTTGGAACCAGCCCTTGATTCTCCCAGGTTCATCAGGTCCTCTCGGAGGCTCTATCTCCAATTCTCCTGTTTGGGCCAACGCGCAGGTTACCAACGCGTCGCGCTCACCCGTGGTGCCCCGTTCGATCGAGTCCATCGTGATCGTATACTCCGCGTTCTTGAAGGGGATAATCAAGTGCCCATCATAAGCGTACGCAGGACGCCGTTCGTACTTGTTGATGACCTTCACTGCTCGAATTCCTTCAGCTTGCACGATTTCGACGCATACAATTCCACCACTATTTCGGGCCGCTTCCTGTCTGTAGAAGGCCCTCAGCGAATCGAGATCAGAAATGACCAATGAAATTGCGGTCAGCTTGCCGTGGATGCTTGCGCGTAGCGTATCCCCGTCCGCGTTACTCCATTCCAGTGAACTGCGCCTGCTCTTCGTCGAAGTCCACCCTCCGGTGTCAAACCGGATCGAGTGAACCGACGGGATGTCGCTTTTTCCGCTGTCCTTTTTTAGAAGCCGGCGCCAATCCATGTTCCTCGCTCCCTGGCCCGCTGGAAACCTGAACCTACGTTCCGGGTTGCCCAACTGAAACCTCTACTTCGGTCCGTTGTGAGGCCGCAGTGCCGTCGCCACGAGTCTAAAACGTGAGCAGGCCCACTACATTGAGCGACTGCTTTGTGCCGCTCTGTGGCCGTTCCGGTTAACCTCCCAGCTCCTAAAATTCCCCGGAGTTCACGCTGCGAGGCTCCGGAGCCGATCTGCCGGCTCCTTGCTGCCGGCACTTCCGCTTGCAGTCGTCGATGAGTCCGCCCGAGCTTTCAGAAGTTCATAGACGGATTCTCCGTCAGTCTGTTTTTCGTAGTGGCCGAAAATAACCGAAGACTTAAGAATGCACGTGTTACCGAAGCGGTTCGTGCGCATCCGGCACTTCGGCTTCATGGCTAACTACCAACGATCATCCGTCTTGGACGTCTGTCGCCGATTGCTCCAGATGACGCCACTTGGTGTGTGGACCAACCTTTCGCGTGATGCCAGCGCGACGGGCTGCTTCTCGCACAGCCCACCAGACGACCTTGTCCGACATCGGTTCTTCCACACCGCGTTTGCCGGGGGTGCTTGGAAATAAATAAACTCTCGGCTTCTTCCAACGCCAATACTCACGCAGAGCTTCCAGCAGCTTCGGACTGAGTAGCACATCTCGATCACGTGAGCCTTTACCTTGTCGGATATGGACTACTATGCGTTTCCTGTCGATGTCGGTCACCTTCAGCAGTGAGAGTTCTGTCCGACGCACTCCCGTTCCATACAGCACCGTCAATATTGTGCGATGCATGAGATTCGTCGTTCGATCGATCATGCGACTGACTTCGTCGGGGCTGACGACTGCCGCAGCGAGAACAATCTCCTTGTGGGAGAAATCGGCAACATGAGAGTGCAGAAACTCACGCTGCATTAGCGAGCTCAATTCTTGAGCAGCACAACAGGCGCTTGTTCGGCTGCGGAAATCCGCTGGAAGAACGAGCGCACTTCAGTATATCGATCTGCGGGAATGATCGAGGATGGCATCGCGAGATTCCGAGTAAAAACGAGCAGCCCGTCTGCTACTTCGAAAGTAGAGCTATATCTTCCGAAGGCGGTGTCGATCTTCACCCTGCCGGGGAGATCGTCAACCTTGAATCCATCGGGGAGCTTTACCCGCACGATGTCGGTGGAATATTGGGAATGAATCACCACTGGATACTTCCGGGATGTCTCGCTAAACGAGAATCCAACGTTCCGATTGACGATTGCCGGTTTGAACACGAGAAGCCGGTTATTCATCAACTGCGCATAATGCGCGCCCTCAAATTCCGCTTGTAGCACGAAGTTGTCGTCGCCGGGCAGGTGAACAGCATCAACTTTTGTAACGGCTGCGCCGGCGACGGTCTGACTGATCCACCGTTCAATCCTTTTCACAAAATCCGCCGGCGAGCCACTTCGAAAATCGGCGCGCATCGCGGCGGCGGCTTGCCCGACGGAGTTCTCCTGCATCTTGGCGTTGATTGAACCGTCAGGAAGGAGAACAAGTTCAATCTGACGCCGCATTTCGGTTTTCTCGGAAGGGATTGTCGGGATACGCACCAAGTCGCCTCTGTCGTCCGCCACGATTAGGGCGAGACTGCCCTGAAGCTGTTCCGGCAGATCGCCGAGAATAGTGTCCGCATCTGTTGGATCGAAGAACAACAGTCGTCCAAGCGCCGGATGTTGGATCGAAACAGACTGCAGTGTGGCATCGGACACGCTGATCGCAATGATGGCGTGATTGAATTGCTGCGGTGATGGCCACGATTCGCGAACGTAGTATGGGTCACCGGAGTAAAGCGCCACCGGATAGGAAGAGATGCCGGCAACTTTCAACATTGCCCGCATCAGCGTGACCTTATCTTTGCAGTCTCCATAAGACTTCGTGAAAATCTCGCCGGCGGGGTGTGGTTTATACCCACCTCCACGTCCGATTCCTGTTTGAACCGAAATATATTGGATGCCTTGAGCATAACGGCCGATCGCTCGAATCTTATCGAGTTCGGACCGAAGGTTTGTTGAAAGGCGTTGGACTTCGGCTGTGAGCGCCGGGGTTGGCAAAATCTGCGGTTCGTTCAATGTCGTGAGCCATCGAGAAACACTTTGCCACGTTTCGAACGATGGACCGAATGTAGCGGCGGCGCCCGCTGCCGGCGCGAACGTCACAACCAACCGCGGCGCAATTTGATCGGGGCCTGGCATGGCTGGCTCCGCTTCAATCGCGGGCAGACCGCGCAATTCCCATGTATAGGTCGATCCGCTAACGAGAGGATCAACGGGTGAGTGGTTGAAGGTGAAACTCGACGCCGTCCAGCCGGACGGCATGGCAAGCGCGACGCGCGAAATCAAGACAGGCAAGTCATCCTGAAACGACCAATCAAACTGGGTGAAGACGGAGCGCTCTTCGGTGATCGTTTCATAAGCAAAAACAGAGCCTGTGTCCGATTCGTCCGCCGCAGAAACGACCTTGACACGGACTTCGTTGTAAATGTCATTGTTGACGGCCGCGACATCGACGGCCGTATTGTATTTCTTGAGCGGCAGAGACGGCCGCAATAACCAGGCAGTCAAGGAGCGAACTTTCCCTCCATCGGTGCGGTACATGGCTCTTGCCACGGCGCGGGCCCTGGCTTCACGTTTAACCAACCGCATGCCAAGGCGGTTACTGTTGACTAAGCGGCCGTCGGACTCCACAGTAATTCTTTCCTCGGCTAAGAGAACCACTGCCGAAGTCTTCGGTCCGAAAGCGGGCAGAGTACCGGCTGTAGCATCCTTGACCCACTGCGGAACGTCCTGACCCCGCGATGGCGTAGCCACCACTAGGGTTAACAGGCACAACCAAACCAGCCGCTTCACTGACGTTTTTCCTCCTCGGGCAGCGCCGATTCTTTGATGGCGATCGTATGGCCATCGCGTTTTCCGATCGCGTCGAAGACCGCCTTGACATTTGGATATTCAGAGACGGGGAAAAAAATCTTCTTATCCATTCCGAAAGTAAGATGGCGGGCATATTGCAATGTCCGCCCTCCCATGAGAGCGATGTTCATTTCGTGTTTGGCCGTGTCACCGGCCGTTAATACGGGGCCGGGCTGGTCGGCATTATCCAATGCGAAGCCTTCAGGCAGATCGATGAGCACCATGTCGTCTTCACTCCACGGATAGGGAAAATACACCCCGTGAGTCCTCGTGCTGCTGGAGAATGCAGGCGCTTTTCCGTGTTGAAAATATCCGGGCTCGATGAAGAGACGCTTTCCAATCCGCTGCGCATAATCAGGCACCCGAACATGGTAAGACTCGATGATCGGTTGCTCGCGATCCGTCACATTTTTGATCTCGATTTTCGAGATTTCGGCCGCCTTCATCCGGTTTTGGATCGCATTCTTGATGTATTCCTCCCGTTCGTTTTGACTGAGACCGCCCAATGCTTCCTTTTCTTCCGCGCCAGGGTGGCCGAAGAACAGAGTGCGCACGTCTCCGTCCAGCGTGCCGTCGGGCTCGACACGTCCCTTGAAGGATCGTTTCAGGAGCGATTGTTCCGCCGTGGAAAAAGTCGTGGTTTCAAATTGCCAATCTCTGTCGGGATCGACGAGCAGGGCGCGGACACCCTCTTCCTGCCATCGGAGCATACCGAAGGGCAGATATCGGCCCGCAGGATCGAAGAAACGCCATTTATCGTTGACGCGCACTGCAACGTTATATGAGGCAAGCATGTAGGGCGTCGGATATCGCTCATCGAAAAAGAACCTCTGTCGATCTCCCACAAGCGCATACTTCACATCAAAGCCTGCACCAGTTGCCAACGCAGCGAAGAGAAAATCGATGTCCTTGCCGTTTCCTGCCTTACGCTTCAGAGTATCGGTGGGACTCCTGTTCTCCTTTGAGAGATCGGCAACGCGCTGTATCGGATCTTCGGCGGAATCGTCATCCAGCCGGCGGATTTCCATTCGGCAGAATTCGTAAAGACGCCTGAGCTTTTCTTCCTCCGTCGAAGCATTCGCCACAATCTTCGCCGCTTCGCGCCGAATGTCGTCGCTCATCTTCATCCGCGGTTTGATGGCCTCGAACGCGTAGTGGCTAAAGTCACTCCAGAAGGTCCCATAATCGTAGAAGATGAGTAGCCATGCCCGAACCACGGCTTCCGGCGGCATCCCGGGCTCCTCATGAAATGCTGGAATGGATTTGAGGCTGCCAACCGTATTGCCACGCTGGTCTTTGCTCAAGGGACCGGGCTGAACATTAAACCCTGTTACTCGCAGTGGCCAAATGATCCCGGATAGTGGTTTGATACTGAACTCGACAAGCTGGACGGGAATATCGCGCTGAACCGGCAACGGAAGATGAATGGGGTCGATGTCTTGCATCACTTCAGTCCAGCGGTACTCGATGAGCACGCCCGGTTTCACATTTGGCAGTGCAAAGGACTTGGCCTTCACCTTGAGCTTTTTGCCTTTCACAATAGTCCGTTCAAATATGGCGTCAGGTTTTAGATCAATGATCGCGCCATCGGGTTGAATGGTTCGGGCGCTGATGTCTTTGATCGAATCGCGGCCGCCATATGGAAGATCGACTCGGCCCTGTGTTTCAACTCCGTGATCGGTGAAAATTTTGATGCGGATATAGTGAGAGAAGACGGTCTTCGATTCAGTTTGCTCGATGCGCATGTCCCAAAACAAGGCCTCGGCGTCGGCACTGCTATCGACCGACGGTTTAGCAGAGAGGTCGGCCGGAGTGAACGGCTTCCAGGGTTGCTCTTCCGCGTAGGCAAACGGTATCGAGAGAAACAGAACGAGCATCGAGCACAGGGATGTGCGCATCGAACCTCCGGGCAGGCATGTAATCTGTTAAAGCTAGTCCGATAATTTACCCCATCGTAATCTCTAGTCATTGGCGCCGCAAACGAATCGTGCTGGATTTTTCGGAAAAACTCCGTTGGCTCGATGCGGCCGGGTGCGCCAACCTTACAGTCGATAATTGGGTCAGACCCTCTATACTGCGTCCCATGAAGCAGCTCCACTCCTGGTCGTTCTCGCTCATTAATGGCCGATCCAGTCGGGAAGCGCTGTTGTGAACCACGGCACAAATGTGATCAGCAGCGTGACGCCGTGCATGACAAGGACGATCGGTAGCACGGCCCAGAAAATTTCCGACACCGGCCTCCTGAAACGGTATGAAGACATGTACAGGTTCAGACCGATCGGCGGCGTCAAGTATCCGATCTCCAAGTTCGCCAGAAAAATAATGCCGAGGTGAACGGGATTAACGCCAAACGCCTGTCCGAGAGGGACGAGCAGCGGCACCTGGATCATGATCGCCGAGTAGACATCCATCAAACACCCAACGATCAAGAGAAATGCATTCAGCGCGAGCAGAAAAACCCAGCGTGAATGGATAACCGACGTCGCCCATTCCACAACACGAGCGGTGAGATCCGCATCGACAAGGTAATTCGTGAGACCGAGCGCTACGCCCAGCATCAACAAGACGCCTCCGATAACCAAGCCGCATTCCGTCAAGACGCGGGGGACATCTCGTCGAAAACTTAGATCTCGATAAAAAACGGTTTCGGCCAGGAACGCATAGAGCGCAGTTACAGCCGCTGCCTCGACGGGCGTGGCGATTCCTGCGAACAGCGAAGCAAACGTGACGACAGGCAGGAACAGCTCCCACTTCGCTTCCCATATCGCCGTCCGGGCTTCGGACCATTTGAAAGGCGGGCGATCGGCACGAGCCTTTCGGCTTTCGCGAAAGCCCCACGCTGCCGTCCCCAGCATCATGAGGATGCCTGGAAAGATCCCTCCCAAGAAGATATTCTCGATCGGGACTTTTGCGACGATGGCGTACAAGATCAATGGAAGGCATGGAGGCAATAACAGTCCGAGCGATCCTGCTCCGGTAACCAAGCCGAGCGCCGCTTTTTCGGAATACTGCTCGGCCATTAACACCGGCAGCAACAAACCACCGAGTGCAACAATCGTTACTCCAGAGGCGCCAGTAAACGAGGTGAAGAACGCGCAGGTCACGGCCGTCACGATGGCTGCGCCTCCGGTCACCTGGCCAAACAGGGCGTGGAAGACCCGGACCAATCTTTTGGGCGCGCCGCCTTCGGCTAAGAAATATCCGGCAATCGTAAACAGCGGAATTGCGGGAATAGACGGATTGGTGACGAGCGAGTAGTGATCGATTGTCAGTGAGGCAATCGGCACATCACGTCCCCAAAAAAGAATGAGCGCAAAGCCTCCGAGTGTTACAAAAACAGGAACGCCTGCGATGGACGCCAGGGCCAAGACAATCGACGCGGGGACGATCCAGTGCGCCGGAGCGACCGGCGGAAAAGCGGCAATCCACACGATAGCGCCCGCGAGTACCGCCGAGATGATTCGTCCGATCCAGTGAGGCGACGAGTGCCGCAATAAACGCCACGTGATGACGGCGAAACCTGCCGGCATCAAACCTTGAACGACCCAGACCGGAATTCCGTAAGCGAGAATCTTGGCAGCGCCCTTTTCCGCCGCCACAAATTGAATTCCCGCAGTGCAGAGCGACGCGCTCACGACGGCAGCGACGGCGCCACAAAAAACTCGAGAGATGGATCGCAATCTGCCTGTGAACGTGTCTCCAATGGTCGAAAGCGCCAACAAGCGGTTCTCGCGGGCGGCGATTGCGCCGCCGAGCATTCCGACGATGAGCGTAAGGTGCTGAACCAGAGACGAAGCGCCCGAGATACCCGACTGAAACAGCCGGCGCAATGCGATTTCCGCCAACGGTATGAGAACCAATCCGCCCAGTACGAACGAAAGAAAAAGTTCCTCTGCAAAGCGGAATCGTCCGTTTCGCGAACTTGCGGCGGCGTTCATCGGTAGGGGTTCCCGAGCCAGGGCCGTGGCGGCGCTCATGAGCTTGAATCCTTGGAACCGCGGAATTCCTTCAGAAGCGTCTGCACCCGATCGAACATGTCCGCCGGCACGATCGTGCCGCGAATCTTCGGGTACACCTCTTCCGCAAGTTTTCGCCATGCGGCATCGATCTCAGCCGAACTCTGCTGAACACGAAGTCCGCGCTTCTGCATCGCCGTCACTGATTGTTCGCTCTCGGACCGCCCCTTTTCCCGAATCTCGTCTCCGGCGTCCTGCGCGGCTTTCCGGAAAGCGGCTTGCCAATCTTTCGAAAAACCATCCCAGGTTCTCTTATCGAGGACGATACCTCCCACTAATGGAGCCCAGTTGATTTCCAACATGAATTTTGCCCGCGTATCAAACTGTCCGGCCAAAGCCCCCATCGGTGGAGAAGGAATCGCATTGATGAGGCCGGTCTGAAGGCCAGTCAGAATATCGTTGGTCTCCAAAGGGACTGGGTTGTAGCCCGCGTTTTTCATGATGTCGGCTTGGTATGGATCGCCCGCCCAGGTGAAGACTTTCATTTTCTTCAAGTCGGCCGGATAAACGAGAGGATCCTTGGAGAAAAACCTCACCCATCCGAGGTCGCCCCACGAAAGCACAACAAAGCCCTTGTCCAAAAAGCGGCGTTCAATCTCGGGCGTCAGCTTCTGCCGGACGTAGTCCACCTCTGCGAGCGATTGAAACATCATCGGAAGATTCTGAAGCGCGCTCGTTGAAGTCTCGATTTCCGCAAGTCCGGTGACCGTTAATAGACTGGCGTGAAGTTGCCTTACGCGCATCCGGCGAACCGTTTCCGCCTCGCCGCCCTGTGTTCCGTCAGTGTAGATGGTGAGCTGTACCTGGCCACCGGAGGCCTTCCGCCATTGCTCGCCCATGCGAAGCAAGGCCTGATGCGGCGACGTGCCTTTCGGCACGATGGTGGCCAATTTGACGACGGTCGGCGTTTGACTCCATGCGTGTGCCGTGGACAACGACAATAGAGTTGCAAGGACAATGAGTTGGTGGATTCGCATTTTCATGTTGGATTCCTCCTGCAGCTAGTTCCCGAAGAGTTCATTGGTTCTCGCCAAAAGCCAACGCGCCCGGCGCTGCATCACCAGATTCTCGAGTTTCCATTCGGGCCGCGCGTTGGGATCGACGGCCAGAGCGCGCCTCAGCAAGGATTCAAACTCGATTCGATCCTGCTTGCCCACAGACACGGCTTCCGCATAGGAAACGAGCGGCGACGCCAGCTTGCCTTCTGAAAGTTCGAGAGCGCGTTCGAAGTGTCGCTTTGAACGAACTGCGGCGTCACCGGGTCCGCCTTGCCGCACCTGTTCGTAGTTGATAAGGAAACTGTGGATCGAACCGTTCTCGAATTTTTCATCTAGGCGAAGCGCTTGATCGATCAGCGCTTCCACGATCGGTTGATCAGCGATGAGGTCCGGATCGTCTTTCGAAACCGAAATCGCCGCGCCCCACGATGCGGCCGTCCAATAAAGCAGCGGCACATCGGACACCCTCGCGGCCTTGGCCACCGTCGCTGGGGGGTCTTCACGAACCGCTTTTCCAAATGCCGGATACTTGACCTCCAGCCCACGCAGCGCATAGTCCCGCGCCCGCAAATACAGACGTTTAGCCCTCAGGCGCAGATCGGTTGCGGCCGCGAGGTCACGGCTCTCCGCTTCATCCGCGTCTTCCTGAATGAACGCATATGCATATTGCGTGAAACCGCGCGAGGTCGCGAGCAACAGCCCTTGGTGCTTGGGTGTTTCTGCGAGCAAGCTCTCCATTAACTTGAGACTGAACGGCACGGCCTCACGCACAAGCTGTGGATCGTCATCCGCCGCGAACGTTGTCCCGCTCGTGGCCACCGCATCGCCAATTCTCTTAACGGCAAACTTGCGGACGGAGCAGCCGCTCGCCAGGAATAGCAGCGCCAGGACGGCCAATA
>JACXTT010006084.1_pt1 | contig 17333 bp, 17 predicted proteins | sample 9270951 | NCBI WGS metagenome assembly JACXTT01 (sample SAMN15532306, study PRJNA645909) | rock metagenome | isolation source: weathered quartz diorite | place: Puerto Rico | collected 2017-06-21 | reverse complement strand
GCTGGCTCCAGTGGACAGGGGCTTGCCCTTGTCTGGTCCGACCGGTTCGGTCTCAGTGTGGTCCATTGGCATCCTGGGCTAGAAGTTCACGGCTCTCGGTAGCGGGGAGACCAAGCGAGTCAGAAACCTCTCGAGGGTCATCTCGTGCCTGCGCGTCGTTCGGGTTCACCCGGATGTGCTGGGCGATCCCGTAGGCAAGCGAGGCCAGCTCGGAATACTGATCGCTTTGGTATGTGGCGGGCGCGGTCATGGGGAACGTTCCTTGATGTGGTGAGGCATTGTCCCCCGGCTGTCCCTCTCACCGCGAGAGACTGCGAACATCCCCGGGCAACTAGCCCGGGGCGAAGATGGTGAATCTGCATAGATTTGCGGTTGGTGGTTGCTGTTAGTGGTTACTGGCCTGTCAGGCGAGCACGACTGAAAATCCGCGTGTCGGCAGTTCGATTCTGCCCCTGGCCACTCGATGGACGTGACCTCGCCGTTCGACGCGTGGGCCAACTTCTACGTCATCGTCGGTTCTTCCGCCGGCGCGCTCACCGGACTGCAATTCGTCGTCATGGCACTGGTGGCGGAGCGTCCCTTCGGCACGCTCAGCGATATCAACGCCTTCGGAACGCCGACCGTCGTGCACTTCGGCGCCACACTGTTGATCTCCGCGATTCTCGCCGCCCCCTGGCATCGGCTCGGCAGCGCCGGCGTGGCCCTCGCCGTCTGCGGGGCGCTGGGGTGCGTGTACAGCGTCATCGTGATTCGACGGACGCTGCGGACCACGTCCTACCGCCCGGTCTTCGAGGACTGGCTCATGTTCGTGATCCTGCCTCTCGCCGGGTACGTCGATCTGCTGATCGCCGCGATCGTGCTGCAACGCAGTCCGGGGCCGGCGCTGTTCGCCATTGCCGGAGCGGCCCTGGTGCTCCTCTTCGTCGGCATTCGCAACGCCTGGGACACGGTGATCTACGTGGCATTGGCGCGGCACGATACACCACAGCCGCCCGATCCCGCCGCTCGCCACACATCGCGCCAGACCTGAACGTTGAGATGTCCGCTTCGTCCCAGGGTGCTTGCGATCTCCGGGCAAAAGACGTACAGTCCCCGTAAGCCGCCCACGCTGGCGGGGACAGGATCCTGAGGGTGGTCGCGCCACCCGTTACTCGGAGGAGAGCAGATGAAGTGGACGAAGCCCGAAGTCGAAGTCATCGAGCTCGGCATGGAAATCGGGGCGTACGCCGGCTCGGCCTGACCAACGGCACGCAGTTTGAGAAGTGAGAGGCCGGGTCCGAGAACCCGGCCTCTCGCTTTCTCCCCAACTCCTCGTGCACATCATCCTCCTCGGGACCGGCGCCGGCGGCGGCGTGCCGCAATGGAACTGCGGCTGCGTCAACTGCCGCCTGGCGCGCGCGCGCGGACGCGGCCGCACGCAGTCGTCCGTCGCTGTCAGTGCGGACGGCAAGCGTTGGGTGTTGCTGAACGCCTCGCCCGATCTGCGCACGCAGCTCGCCGCCCACGCGCCATTCTGGCCGATGGAGGTGCGCGATTCGCGCATCCGAGCCGTCGTCCTGACTGACGGCGAGATCGACCACACACTAGGTTTGCTGCTGTTGCGCGAGGGGACCTCTCGCATGCCCGTGTACGCGCCCAACGGCGTAGCTGCGCTGCTCGCTGGTCCGTGGCCGCTCACCAACGTCCTCGAGCCGTACTCTGGAATCGACGTGCGCGTGCTTCCCTCGCGGCGTTCGGTAGCACTGACCGATACGGATGGCCGGTCCCTCGACCTCACGTGCACCGCGGTCCCTCTGGGGCGGCGGCCGCCGCGCTATGCGTCACAGGCCATGGACCGCGACCTCGAGGTGGCGTTGCGAATCCAGGACCCGGCGACTGGTGGCAGCTTCGCGTATGTGCCGGTTGCCGCGGCAGTGGACGACGACGTCTGCACGGTCGCCGCCGGTGCCGATTTGCTGTGCTTCGACGGGACGTTCTGGTCCGATGACGAGCTGCACGCGCTGGGCATCGCGGCGCCCAGCGCTCGCGCCATGGGACATGCCCCACTCGCCGGACCGGATGGGAGCCTTGGGCGTCTGCCGCATCTCGGTGCGAAGCGCACCGTGCTGGTGCACATCAACAACACCAATCCCATCCTCGCATCCGATTCGCCAGAGCGCGCCCAGGTGACCGCGGCCGGCGTGGAGATCGGCGAGGACGGGATGGACTTCACGCTATGACGAGTGCGGTGCGGAGTCCCTACGACGAGCCCTTAGCGCCGTGGTCCCCGGAGGAACTCGAGCGGCAGCTGCGGGCGCTCGGCGAAGGGCGCTATCACAACCGCCACCCCTTTAACCAACGCATGCATCGGGGCGAGCTCTCCCGTCCGGAGCTGCAGCTCTGGGTGGCGAACCGGTACTGCTACCAACAGGCGATTCCAATCAAGGACGCCGCGATTCTGTCCAATTGTCCCGAGCAGGCGGTGCGGCGCGCCTGGATCCAACGCATCATCGATCATGACGGCGGGCAGGGGAGCGAGGGCGGCCTCGAAGCCTGGCTCCGTCTCGCTGAAGCAATGGGGGTGATGCGGGACGTGGTACTGTCGGAGACCTGGGTGTTGCCCGGGGTGCGCTTCGCGGTGGACGCCTACGTGCAGTTCTGCCGCACTCGGCCCTGGCTCGAGGCGGTGGCGGCGTCGCTGACGGAGCTGTTCGCACCCACGATCGTCAGCGAACGGCTCTCCGCCATTCTCACCCACTACAAGTGGATCGTGCCGGACGGTTTGCAGTATTTCCGCAACCGGCTGTCGCAAGCGCCGCGGGACGCCGAGTACGCGCTCGGTCTGGTCCTGGAACGCTGCGTCACGCGGGAGTGGCAAGACCGGGCTGTCGCGGCGTTGAGCTTCAAGTGCGACGTGCTCTGGTCGCTGCTCGATGCCGTGGAGCAGGGCGCGATCCCGGACGGCTCGCGGTGACGCCGCGCGTTGCCGCGAAGGCGCGGCTGCAGTGGGACGGCGTGCGCAACCGCCACATTCTGCTGTATCCCGAGGGATTGGTTGCACTGAATCCAACGGCTGCCGAGATCCTCGGGCTGTGTGACGGCCGGCGCACCGTGGACGAGATCGTCGCGATGCTGAGGGACAAGTATGAGTCGCAGGACATCACCACCGACGTCCGGGAGCTGCTCGCCGGACTCGCCGCGAAGGGGCTGGTGACCTACGACGCCTAAACCTCTCTGGCTCCTCGCCGAGCTCACCTACCGCTGTCCGCTGCAGTGCCCCTACTGCTCGAACCCCCTCGACTTCGCGGGGCCCCGTTTCCAGCGCGAACTGACGACCGACGAGTGGTGCCGGGTGTTTCGTGAGGCGCACCAGCTGGGTGTCGTGCAGCTCGGCCTCTCGGGCGGAGAGCCGACCCTCCGCTCCGATCTCACCGACTTGGTGCGCTGCGCCCACGAGCTCGGTCTGTATTCCACGCTCGTGACCTCGGCGTATCGCCTGAAGAGAGAGCGGCTCGCTGAGCTGAAAGCTGCTGGGCTCGACCACGTGCAGATCAGCATTCAGGCGGCGGACGCCGAGCTGTCGGATCGCATCGCCGGCACCGACTCGCACAGCGACAAGCTCGCTGCCTACGAAGCAACGCGGGAGCTCGGGTTTCCGCTGACCGTCAACGTGGTGCTGCACCGCGACAACCTACACCAGGTCGAGGCCCTGATCCGGTTCGCGGAGCGGCTCGGCGCGGAGCGCATCGAGCTCGCCAACACCCAATTCTATGGCTGGGCGCTGCACAACCGCGCCACGCTGATGCCGACGCGGGAGCAGCTCGTCGCGGGGTGGGAGGTTGTGCAGCGCGAGCGCCGGCGGCTAGGGCGTCGGCTCGAGATCGTTTGGGTGCTCCCCGACTATCACGAGGAATTTCCCAAACCGTGCATGGGCGGGTGGGGTAACGCGTACATGACCGTCACCCCGGCTGGCGAAGTGTGGCCGTGCCACGCCGCGGGCCGGATCACGACCCTCAGCTTCGCCAACGTGCGCGATCGCTCGCTCGAGTGGATCTGGAACGAGTCCGACGCGTTCACGCGGTTTCGCGGCGACGCCTGGATGCCGGAGCCGTGCCGCTCGTGCGAACGGAAAACAAAAGACTTCGGCGGCTGCCGCTGCCAGGCGTTTCTCATCGCCGGAGACGCGGGGCTGACCGACCCCGCCTGCTCGCTCTCCCCCCATCGACCCCTGATCGACGCGGCCATCGCCGGCGCGGAAGTCCGAACGGAGTGGACCTATCGCGCGGCGCCCGCCTCGCGCGTCCTGGCCGGCGGATGACCAGCCCGCCCGCGATCGAGGCCCGCGGTCTCGGAAGAGACTTCGGCCCGGTGCGCGCGCTCGACTCGCTCGATCTCGATGTTGCCGCCGGGGAGTTCTTCGCGCTGCTCGGCCCCAATGGGGCGGGGAAGACGACCGCAGTTCATCTCTTTGCCACACTGTTGCACCCTACCCGCGGCAGCGCCCGAGTGCTGGGGCACGACGTCGTGTGCGACGGCCTCGCGGTACGACGCGGCATCGGTCTCGTGTTCCAGGAGCCGACGCTCGATCGCGACCTCAGTGTCGTCGAGAATCTGCGCTTCGCCGCGCGGCTGTGGGACCTTCCGGCGCGGGTCGCCGAGCCCCGCATCAACGAGCTGCTCGATCAATTCGGCCTGGCGCCGCGGCGCGACACCCCCGTGCGCACGCTCTCCGGCGGGCAGCGGCGCTCGGCCGACATCGCGCGCGGGCTGCTGGCCGAGCCGCGGGCGTTGTTCCTCGACGAGCCGACGGCGGGTCTTGACCCGCAGGCGCGGCGGGCACTGTGGGACTCGATGCACCGGCTGCGCATCGAGCGCGGCGTCACGGTTGTTCTCACCACGCATTATGTGGAAGAGGCGGAGCCCTGCGATCGCGTGGCGCTGCTCGATCACGGGCGGCTCGCCGCCATCGGCACGCCCGCCGAGCTGAAACGCCGCGCGGGGACGACGACGCTCGAAGGCGTTCTGCTGGCCCCGCGGGCATGATGCGGCCCCTCTACGGCATCGTCGCCCGCGAGGTGATTCGCTTCCTGAACCAGCGGGGGCGGCTGTGGAGCAGCCTCGTTCGGCCCTTCGTCTGGCTGCTGCTCGCGGGTACCGGGTTCGCCGCGGTATTTGCGGGAAGCGCCCAGCTCGACTACCGCCGCTTCATGGCGCCCGGTCTGCTTGGCATGGTCGTGATGTTCGGCGCCTTTCTCGCTTCTCTTTCTACTGTAATAGACCGCGACGCCGGAGTATTGCGGCTGCTGCTCGTCGCACCGATCCAGCGCGGAGCGGTGGTGTTCGGCAAGGTGCTGGCAGCCACCGTCCTCGGCACCGGGCAGGCGCTCGTGGTGGGGCTCATCCTCGTTCCCGCCGTTGGGCTGCGGCCGGGCGCCGGCGGAGTGCTGCTCGCGGCCTGCGGGATCGTACTAGCGAGCCTGGCGACGGGCGCGCTCGGATTGGCCCTGGCCGCCACGATACGCTCATTGGAGAACTTCTCCACGGTCATGAACTTCGTCGTCTTCCCGATGTTGTTTCTCTCCGGTGCCCTCTATCCGGTGCAGCATCTAGCGGGCTGGCTGCGCGTGCTGACGTACGTGAACCCGCTCGCCTACGGTGTCGATCTCCTGAAGCACGGTCTGCTCGGGCCATGGACCGGGTCCGGCTACGGAGGCGAATGGTCCGTGTCGCTCGATGTTGCGATGTTGTCGGTCTGCGCGATCGTCGGCGCCGTCCTGGCCACACTTCTCATCGCCCGCGAAGGCTTGACATCGCGGGTCGGCAGGGGAAGTTAGGCCCGTGACGCCGCGTAGTGAGTTCCGCGTATCGGTGACGAAGGACCACCTCGTCTTCGCGTCCGCCCACTTCATCACCCTCCCCGGACACCGCTGCGAGCCGCTGCACGGCCACAACTACCGCACGCGCGTCGCCATCGAGGGCGGCCTCGATCCGGAAGCGCATTTCGTCTTCGACTTCAGCGTCCTGAAGCAGCTCATGAAACGCTTGACCGACGAGATCGACCACAAGGTGCTGCTGCCGCTGGAGAGCGAGATGGTGAAGGTGTCCACCCAGGGTGCGTCCGTGGCGGTCGCGGTCGACGGGAAACCACGCTACGTCTTCCCTGTCGAGGACTGCGCACTGCTGCCCGTGCCCAATACCACGGTCGAGATGCTGGCGCGCTATCTCGCGCGTCGCGTCAAAGCCGAGGTCGACCGAGCGGCGGCGGCACGACTCTCCGCGATCGAGATCGAGGTGGAAGAGAACTTCGGGCAGTCGGCGACGTACCGGGAAACTCTGTCGTAAGTTCGCGGAGCGAGAGCATGGCGACGAAAGATCCGACCTACGGCGAAGCGCAGATTGCGGATAAGCTCAAGGACCTGCCCGGGTGGTCGTACGCGGACGGGTGGATTCATCGGACATACACGACCGACGGCTGGCCGACCACCTTGATGCTCGTGAATCTGATCGGCTACCTCGCCGAGGCCGCCGATCATCATCCCGACCTGAACGTGAGCTGGGCACGCCTCGCCGTGAAGCTTCAGAATCACTCGGCCGGGGGCATCACTGAGAAGGACTTCGAGCTGGCGCGGCAGTTCGACGCGATCGCCCTGTGGCGTCCGTCGGGCGGTGCGCTGCAGGGGACGGCGAGGAAATTCGTTCAGCCGTGAGCGGTTTCACGCCGCTCGTCCTGGAGCTCGATCCGCCGCCCGATCCCCTCGACTGTTGCACCCGCTGTCGCGATCTGCCGTTCCTCATCTTCCTCGATAGCGCGGCCGCTTCGGACCGTCTGGGACGCTATTCCTTTCTCGGCGGCGATCCCGCGGTGGTGGTACGAAGCAAGGGGGAGCGGACCGAGCTGTGGACCAGCGCTGCGAAGACGTGGGAACCGATCGCCGGGGATCCGCTCGAGTACGTGCGCGCGACACTGCTGCGCCAACATGCCGCGGCCGCCATCCCGGATTTGCCGCCGTTTCAGGGAGGGGCCGCAGGGTACATCGGCTACGACTGGGGGATGCGCCTCGAGCGCGTCGCGCCGCCGCGATTCGACGACCTCGCGGTCCCCGATTGCATGCTCGGCTGGTACGACTGGGTGATCGCGTGGGATCACGAGCAGGGGCGCGCGTGGCTGATCTCGACCGGGTTGCCGGAAACCGGTCCCGCTCGCTCGCGCCGGGCCGCTGAACGGCAAGCGTCGATCGGCGCGCTGCTCGTGGGGGAGCGCCGCACGCCGTCTCCACTATCGCGACCGTCGGCTCACCGCACCGCACCGACACCCGCGCCTCCGCTCCACCCATTTGCCGCCGGGATCCGCTCCACGTTCACGCGATCCGGATACTGCGACGCCGTGCGCCGCGTCGTCGATTACCTGTTCGCGGGCGACATCTTCCAGGCGAACTTGTCGCACCGGTTGCAGAGCCGCCTCGCTGAACCACCGTTCGATCTGTATCGACGCTTGCGCCGGCATAATCCCGCGCCGTTCGCGGCGTACCTCGACTTCGGCGAGCTCGTCGTCGCCAGCTCGTCCCCGGAGCGATTCCTGCGCGTGGTACCCGATACTCGAGTCGTCGAAGCGCGCCCGATCAAAGGAACGCGTCCCCGCGGCCGCGGTCCCGAGGACGACGCCGCGCTGCGGCAGGAGCTCAGCGAGAGCGAAAAAGATCGCGCCGAACACGTCATGATCGTGGACGTGCTGCGGAATGATCTCTCGCGCGTGTGTCGACCCGGCAGCGTGCGCGTGCCCGAGCTGTTCGCGCTGGAGCAGTACGCGACGGTGCACCATCTCGTCAGCACGGTGGTCGGCGAGCTGGCACCGGATCGCGACGTCGTGGACCTGTTGCGCGCGGCGTTTCCCGGCGGGTCGATCACCGGCGCCCCCAAGATCCGCGCGATGCAGATCATCGCCGAGCTGGAGCCGACGCAGCGTGGAGTGTATTGCGGATCGATCGGCTACCTGAGTGTCACTGGTGCCCTTGACACCAGTATCGTGATTCGTACGTACCTGGTGCTCGGGGAGGACGTCTATTTCCAGGTCGGCGGGGGAATCGTGGCGGATTCAGAACCTGATCAGGAGTACCGCGAGACGCTGGATAAAGCGCGCGGTCTGATCGCCGCGCTCGGCGCTACGTGATGCGCACGATCCACGAATCGGGCCACCGGGTGCGGACGCGACCGTCGAGTCACCACATCCGGCCCGCCCGCGAGGAGAAGAACGCGATCATGCAGGCGGCGAGCACCACGTGGAATCCCTGCTGGCTGAATCCCATCCACTGGGTTGCCAGGCCGTAATTCAGCACCAGCCAGAGCCCCAGCGCCGCCGCGACCGGCGTGAGCAACCCGAGCGTCAACCCGATGCCCACTGCCGCCTCACCGAACGCCGTGAGCTGCGCGAACAGCGCACTATGCAGGAGGACGGTCTGCTCCAGGAAGTCCTTCACAAGCCCGATCGGATTTCCGTCGGCGTACTTGGCGATCAGGATCGGCATGGTGTGGAGCCACCGCCCTGACGCGGTGGGCACGGGGAGGAATCCCCACGCGAGCGTGATGCTCAGTTTGGTCACGACACCCTTCAGGAACCATAGCCCCACCACGATTCTCAAGGCGGCGAGCCAGCGATCGGGGGATCGGACCGATGCCGCGTTCTCCTGCCCAGGGGACATCCGCGCTCCTCCTCGAACAATTTGCCGTGGTCCCGGTATAAACTCCCACTCATGCACATCCAACGGTTGTTACTGCTCGCAACGGGCTTACTCGTCGCGTCCCCGGCACTCGTCATGGCACAGTATGGCTCGCCCCGCGGCGGCGGCATGGGGGCCCCGAGTTTTGGGCGTGAGCGCTACCCGGTCCCTTCGCTCCCCGGTGCCGAGCTCGACGGACCGCCCGACACCGCTACGATGCGCACGATTACGTCGTTAAGTGACTCCCAGATGGCGCGCTACGCCCAAGTCTACGACTCCTTCATGGTGGCGACCCGGCCGCAGCGCGACAGCGCCAAAGTGGCAACTGACAAGATGAACACGCGACTCGACGGCGGCGACCGGGCCGCGGCGCAGTTCTGGGCCGAGCTGCTGCAAGATCTGGGGAAGACGCTGCGCGCGCGACAGGACAAATTCGACGATCGCCTGCGCGGCCTGCTCAGCGGTGACCAGCTGAAGGCGTACAAGCGGTGGGAAGACGACGCCCAGCACAGCGCCCAACAGCGCAACAAGGCCGAAGGGGTGCGGTGGCAGGAGCCGGCGGGGTTCTCCGGTGGCTACGGACTCGGAGAAGAACGCCGCGCCACCGTCCAAACGGCGGCGGTCGCGGCCCCCGATCTCGGCGCTCAGGCGGTGCGCGTCGGTCGGACGCTGTACGTCACCGCCCAGACGGCGCTGGACAGCGCCGGCGCCATTGTCGGCAAGGATCTCGCCGTCCAGGCTGCCCAGGCGTTCCGCAACCTGACCGCAGTACTCAAGAGCGCATCCGCCACCCCCGGTGACGTCGTGCGGCTGACGATCTACGTCGTCAACTACGACCCGAAGGAGGTCGCAGCAATCCGCGGCGCCGGCGGGGCGTTCTTCTCTGGGCGTGATGCGCCGGCGGCCACGATCCTGGGCGTGCAGTCCCTCGCCCAGCCGGGACTGCTCATCGCGATCGAAGCCACGGCTGTCACCCGTTAGTGCGTGCCGGCGGCTCCTGCCGTGGAGCCGGGCTTGAGGTAGCGCGCCAGGTGATCGCTCGTCGCCTGCTGGATCAGGAAGAAGCTTTGCTGATTATACGCCGCCCCGTGGTGGCCCGGCGGATAGATGCGCAGGTCGACGTCGAGGCGGGCATCGGCGAGCGCCGTCAGCAGCTGCATCGTGTTCTGCGGATGCACGTTGTCATCCATCATCGAATGAATCAGCAGCAGGTGCCCCTTGAGTTGTCCGGCATGCTTGACGCCAGAGCTCGAGTCGTAGCCCGCCACGTTGTCACCCAGTAAACCCATGTAGCGTTCCGTATAGATGCTGTCGTACAGCCGCCAGTCGGTCACCGGCGAGTTCGCCATTCCGACGGTGAAGATATCGGGATACATCTCCATCGTGTACACGGTGCTGTAGCCGCCGTAGCTCGTGCCGATGATCGCGACGTGCGCCGCGTCGGCGTAGCTCTTCGTTCCCAGAAACTTCGCGGCCTCGGCGAAGTCGTGCGCCTCCCAGTAGCCGAGCCGCTTGTAGACGGTCTTCATGAAGGCGCTGCCGTAGTTGTTGGTGCCGCGGTTGTTCACCCCCACGACGAGATAGCCCTGCTGCGCGAGCCACTGTGTCCAGGTGCTGGCGCTGAAGGAATTGTAGACCTGCTGCGAGCCGGGTCCGCCGTAGATCGCGAACACCATCGGGTAGCGGCGTGTCGAGTCGAACGGCACCGGTTTGACGACGGAGATGTCGATCCGCGCCGAGTCACTGGTGGTGAACCGCATCAAGGTAGGCGGCGAGTAGGCGTGGGTGCCGAGCCACTGCGTCACCTTCGCGTTGTCCTCGAGCTTCTTGAGCAGGTGACCCGCGCCGGCGCGGTCGCCGCTGGTCCATAGCTCGACCTGCCGCGGCTGGCTCACCGACGACCAGTGATCGATGTAGTAGTGCGCGTCCGGGGACATGTCGATGTTGTGGGTGCCCGCGCTCGTCGTGAGGCGGCGCGCGCCCGTGCCGTCGAAGCCGATAGCGTAGAGCTGCCGCTCGAGCGAGGAGGCTTCTGTCGACGTGTAATAGATGATCCCGCGCGGACTGTCGGTGCCTTCGATGCGCGACACGCTCCAGCGGCCGCGCGTCACCTGTCCCAGCAGTTTTCCGGAGTAGTCGTAGCGATAGATGTGCTGCCAGCCGTCGCGATCGGAGATCCAGAGGAATTCGGCGCGACCGGCCGGGAAGCTCAACAGGTCCTGGACGTTGGCGTAGAAGTCGAACACGTCGATCCAGGTGTCCGAGGTTTGCGTGAACACGAGACGCTTTGCGCCGGTCTTCACGTCGAAGAAGTACAGCTTGACAGTGGTCTGCGGCCGGTTGAGCGTGACGACGGCGAGCGTGTCGGGGCGGCTGGTCCAGTAGACGCGCGGGATGTAAAACTCGCCTGCCTCGCCCGGATCGAGCCACACCGAATGCCCGGAATGCGCGTCGACCACCCCGATGCGCACGGTAGGGTTCGAGTCGCCCGGCTGGGGGATCCGGATGCTGGTCCACTCCGGATGGCGGCCGGCGAAATCGGAGAACTGGACGGCCGGCTCGGACCCTTCATCGAGATGCCAGTAGGCGATGTAGCGGCCGTCGGGTGACCAGTTCCACGCCTGCGCCAGCCCGAACTCCTCTTCGTAGACCCAGTCGAAGTGCCCGTTGTAGCTCGTGGGCGTCGCGTCCGAGGTGAGCTGTGTCTCGTGTTTCGCCGTCAGATCGTACACGAACATGTTGCCGTCGCGCTCGTAGCCCATCGCCGATCCGTCGGGGGACAATTCCGCGGTGCGCGCCCCGCGTGCCCCGATGGTGAGGGAGCGATCGGCCAGCGCATACACGTAGTAGTCGGAGGTCCCGGAGCGGCGGTACAGCTGCTTGAAGTGCGTCTGGAAGACGAGGTGCTTCGAGTCGTGCGCCCACTGGAACGACTCGTACTCGAACGGCTCGGTCGTTCCGGGGAAGGTGAGCCCGCCGGCGTGGAACAGCAGACTGTCCTTCAGCGTCGCGGGATCCAAGACCCGGATTTCCTCGCCGCCCGAGTCGTTACGGGCGGTGAAGCTGTAGCGGCGCCCGCCGTCGATCCAGTTCACGTCCCGGGGTCCCCCGCCGCCCGCCAGGGCCGCGCCGGATCGCATCGCGTCTTGGAGCGAGGCGAAGCGGGCGGGTTGCTGGGCTGCGAGGGTGAGCGGCAGGGCGCACAGGGCGACGGCCAAGGCTGACAACAGCGGAGCACGCATGGAGAGCTCACGAGCGAGATGGAACCGGGTTGGCGCCTGGAGCGCCGCGGAATTGAACGACTAAAGATGCCGGGGACTCGCGCCGTGGGGCAGGGGGGATACGCCGGAATTGACGCGCACGGCTGTGGTCCCTAGCGTGCGGATACAGTCTCCCGGGGAGAACTGCGGTGCAGCAGGTGAAGGGCTCGGTCTTGATCTCACGACTGGCATTCGTGGAGCAACACGGCGGCGCGGACGCCGTCGAACGGGTGCTCGCCACTCTCCCTCCGGCGGACCGCAGTGAGCTCCGGAATCTGGTGGCGATCCAATGGTGTCCCTTCGAGCTGGGGAGCCGGCTGGACGATGCAATCGTGAACGTGCTCGGCGGCGGCCGCGCGCAGTTTTTCGAGCGCCTCGGAGCCGCATCGGCCGATGCCAATCTGACGGGCGTCCACAAGGCGTTTCTGACACCGGGCGATCCGCAGGCGTTTCTCGCGAAGGCCCCGCAGATCTACAAGCTCTACTACGACACGGGGCACCGGGACTACGCGCGGACCGGCCCGACCGCGGCAGAGCTCACCACGCACGACGCCGAGACCTTCTCGGGACCCGATTGTCTGACGGTCATCGGCTGGCACCGCCGCGCCCTCGAGATGTGCGGCGCGACCAACGTGCACATCACCGAAGTCGAATGCCGGGCGCGCGGCGGAGCCGTGTGCCGCTACCGGATCTCCTGGTCGTAACCCCTCCTTGCGGCCCGTGTCCGGGGCTGCGACAATAGCCACTTCCTTTTTTCCACTGGCAGGACGGTTTTCACAGCCAGGAGGGAGTATGGGCAAACGAACGTTGTTGGGAATGGTGATGGTGCTCCTCGCGCTCGGAGCCCGCGACGCGCATGCGCAGGCCCGCGTGATCACGGGGAAGGTGACGAGTTCCCAAACCGGGCAGCCGGTGGGCGGCGCGACGGTCTCGGTTCTCGGGACCGTGATCGTCGCGGTCGCGAACGCGCAGGGCGAATATTCGCTCGCCGCGCCTGAAGGCGTGGTCAACATCCTGTCGCGCTCGATCGGCTACAAACGCAAGCAGGTACAAGTCGCGGCCGACCAGTCCACCGCCGACATCGCACTCGACCAGGACATCTTCAACCTCGAAGCGGTGGTCGTAACCGGCCAGGCCACGAGTGTCGAGCAGAAGAACCTGGCCAACGCCGTGACCTCGGTGACGGGTAATGCGCTGAACGGCGCACCTGTCTCGACGATCGAAGGAGCGCTGCAGGGGAAGATCCCCGGCGCCCTGATTCAAGAGAACTCGGGCGCGCCCGGTGGCGGCGCCCAGATCAACCTCCGCGGTGTCTCGACGATCAACGGGACGGCCGATCCGGTGATCGTCGTGGACGGCATGATCATCAGCAACGCGGCGATCGCCAACAACCTGAACGCGATCACCAACGCGGCAGGGGGCGGCAACGCATCCAACCAGGACAACCCCGTCAATCGGATCGCCGACCTGAATCCCGCCGACATCGAGAAGGTCGAGGTGTTGAAGGGGCCCTCCGCGGCGTCGATCTATGGCGGTGCGGCCAACAGCGGCGTCATCGTCATCACGACCCGGCGCGGGCAGACCGGCGCTCCGCGGTTTCATTTGACACAGCGGCTGGGCGAGTTCGGTGTGCTGAATGTCCTCAAGTCACGGGTCTTCAAGGATTCCGTGGAGGCGGACGGCGTGTACGGCAGCTCGGCACAGGCGTATTGTACCGGCCCGGGCGGCGCGTGCCCGTATTTCGACAACATCTCCCCGCTGTGGGACCGTCATCCGCTATCGACGGAGACCGACGCGAGTGTAAGCGGCGGGAACGATGCGACCCGCTACTTTGTCTCCGGTCTCGTGAAGCGCGACGGCGGTATCGCGCCCAACACCGGGTACGACAAGCAGTCGCTGCGCGTGAACCTCGACCAGCAGATAGGGAGCCGCTGGAGCATCGGGGTGCAGACGCAGGCGATTCACAGCCTGTCGAATCGCGGCATTTCGAACAACGACAACAGCGGCACGAGCCCCTACCTCGTGTTCCCGTTGACGCCGAGCTTCGTGAATCTCGCCCCGACGGGCCCGAAGATCACCGACTATCCGCGCAACCCGTTCGAGCGCAGCAATCCGCTGCAGACCTACGCCTTCCTCAAGAACTCCGAGGACGTGTGGCGGATCCTGGCCACGACCACGTTGCGCTTCGACGCCATCACGACGCCGCAGCACAACCTGCGGTTCACCGCCACCGGTGGCCTCGACAATTTCTCGCAGCGCAACGACATCTACTCGCCGCCGGAGCTGTACTTCGAACCCAACGACGGACAGCCCGGGACCGTCGTGCTGGGCAAGTCGCAGAACACGAACGTCAATCTGCTCGGCAGCGGGGTGTACACGTACACGCCCTCGTCGGGCTCGCTCACCGCGACCACGTCGGCGACGGTGCAGTACATCAACACGAGCCTGAATTTCTCGAACATCGTCGGCCGCGACATCCTGACGGGCCTGCAAAACGTGGACAAGGCCGCCAACATCACGAACCTGACGCAGAACGAGACACCGGTTCGCGACGTCGGCGTCAACCTGCAGGAAGAGGTCCTGGCGATGAGCCAGCGCCTGCTGGTCACGGGCGGCGTCCGCGCCGACCGCTCGAGCCGGAACGGCGACGTGCACAAGTTCTTCCTGTATCCAAAATTCGCGGCATCCTATCGGCTCCTCGCCATCGGCGGGCCGTCGAACGAAATCAAGCTGCGCGGCGCCTTCGGCCAGACGGGCACGCAGCCCGACTTCGGCAGCAAGTTCACGCCCAACCTGACCGGCACGATCGACGGACAGTTCGGGAGCTTCTCCGGCATCGCGGCGGGCTCGGCCGACATCAAGCCCGAGCGCCAGACGGAAATCGAAGGGGGCGTGGATGCGACGCTCTCCAACGGGCGGGTGATCGTCAACCTCACCGTCTTCAACAAGACGGTGACGGATCTGCTGCTCACCACGGCGCCGGCACCGTCAAGCGGCGTCGCCACCCGCATCATCAACGGCGGCAAACTCCGTGACCGGGGCCTCGAGGCGTCGGTCGGCTACGCGCTCGCCCAACGGGCGGACTTCAACTGGATCATCCGCACGAACTTCACGACGACGCGCAGCAAGGTGATGGAGCTGCCGGTGCCGACGTTCCAGCCACCGCTCGGGTTCGGAACCTCCCTCGGCACGTTCCAAATCGAAGTCGGCAAGTCTGCGACGCAGATCGTCGGGAACGACAGTACCGGCGCCGTCGTGGCCTTGGGCGACGCCAATCCCGACTTCCAGCTGTCCCTGGGGAGCGACCTCACGTACAAGAGCCTCAGCTTCAGCTTCCTGTGGGATTACAAGAAGGGCGGCGACGTCATCAACCTGACCGAGCTGCTGTTCGATCTGTTCCAGAACAGCCAGGATTGGAGCAAGGTGGGGGATTCGACTGGGCTGCGTCCCGCGCATCTGGGCGGAAAGCAGCGGCTCAACGAGTTCTTCAAGGGCAACACCTACCCGTACGTGCAGGACGCGTCGTACATCAAACTGCGCGAGGCCAGTCTGGCGTTCCGCCTCCCGCAGACGACGGTGTCCCACCTGTTCGGTAATCGTGTGAAGGGCGCGACGGTGTCGCTCTCGGGAAGGAACCTCATCCGGATTCTGCCGACGCAGTATCGCGGCATCGATCCCGAAGTGTCGAACTTCGGCAATCAGCCGATCGGCCGGAACATCGACGTGGCGCCGTTCCCGCCGAGTCGCAGCTTCTTCTTCTCTATCGATCTCGACTTCTGAGCGAGGATTCCACCATGAAAGCGACCCGAATTTTGATCGCGCTCTCGGTGCTCGTCTCGGGAGCATGCAACTTCGACATCGCGGACCCCAATAACCCCGGCCCCATCGGCACCGACCCGTCGCCCAGCCAGGTGGGGGCGGCGGTGACGGGAATCATTATCGCATCCCGTGCCCCCGTGGGGTTCTGGAACTTGATCTCGGGGATTCTCGGACGTGAAGCGTACCGCTTCGACGGCTCGGAGCCGCGCTACATCAGCGAGCTGCTGCACGGTCCCCTCGATCCGGGCGACGGCTTCGGCGGCGGCCAGTGGGCGGGAGAGTACACCGCCATCCGGAGCACATACCAGTTAATCGACGTCATCGGAACGGCGACCGCGTATTCCGCCGCCGATCAGAACGCCGTGCGCGGGTTTGCCGAGACGATGCAAGCGTACGAGTTCCTGATGGTCGTCATGGCGCGCTCACAGGATTCCATTCCGGTGGCAGTGGATCAGCCGCTCACTGCATCCCCAGCCCCGTTTGTCTCCAATGACTCGGCGTTCGGCTACGTCTCGGGCCTGCTCGACGCGGCCGACGGACACCTCGCGTCCGGCGGGACGACGTTCCCCAACGGTGTAACGCTGCCCAGCGGGTTCGCCGGATTCGATGCACCGGCGACCTTCCGGAAATTCAACCGGGCCCTCAAGGCCGCCGTGGAGGTCTATCGCGGCAGCCTGGGGTGCGGCGCGCCGTGCTATACGACGGCCAAGACGCTGCTCGAGAGCGGGTCCACGTTCGTGGATACGTCGGCGAGCGCCGATTTGCAGGCCGGCGTGTACTTCAATTTCAGCACGAACCCCGGCGACGCCGCCAACCCGTTGTTCCAAAATCCACAGACGGGAGAGAACCACGTGAACCCTCGCGTCGTGGATAGCGCTGACTTCAACGGCGGCGCCATCGACAAGCGCGTGACGGCCAAAGTGGTGTCCCGTTCCACCCAGACCACGGACAGCCTGACGTCCGCGTACGGGTGGATCCGCTACGGGAACTCGAACGCGCCGGTCCCCATCATCAAGAACGAGGAGCTGGTGCTGCTGCGCGCCGAGGCGAACAATGCGTTGGGCAATGGCCTGCTGGCGGCGGCGGACGTGAACTACATCCGCGTCAACTCCGGAGGTGTGCTGCCGATCGCCGGATTGGGGGCGCAGTCCCAGGCCCAGATTCTCGGCGCGATTCTGCACGAGCGGTGGTACTCACTGCTCTACGAGGGTCATCGCTGGTTCGACCTGCGGCGGACCGGACGGCTCGGCGCGTTCCTGCTCGATCGCCCCGGCGATCAGGTGTTCTCGACCCTGCCCGTTCCGCTGGGCGAAGTGCAGGCGCGGCAGCATTAGCAAGGCGGATTTCGTCGAAGTTCGACCGCCGGACGTCAGCAGCTGACGTCCGGCGGTGTCGTTTCTGGCGGCACCTTGACAGCGTCCCAGGCGAGCCGTATTCAGGCTGCAACACCCGAACGTTGCATTCTGTATTGGGCCCACCTTAGAGCTGGAGGGGTTCTATGGTTTGCCGCCGCTTTCGATTCCCGACTTGCGCCGCGCTCGCTGCGCTCGTCGCGGCCGTT
>JACXTT010006083.1_pt1 | contig 17335 bp, 9 predicted proteins | sample 9270951 | NCBI WGS metagenome assembly JACXTT01 (sample SAMN15532306, study PRJNA645909) | rock metagenome | isolation source: weathered quartz diorite | place: Puerto Rico | collected 2017-06-21 | reverse complement strand
GCCCGTACCGAACGTCGCGATCGTCAACGAGACGCTCGCCCGAAGGCTATGGCCAAGCGAGAATCCAATCGGCAAGCGCTTGCGACCGTGGAATCGCGACCAGATGACGCCATGGATCGAGATCGTCGGGCTTGTTCGCGATAGCAAGTATCAATTCATCGGCGAAGAGCCCAAGGCGTTCATGTACCGCCCGTTGGCACAGAATTATTCTTCAGCCGTGACCATCCTTATTAGAACCGGCGGAACCGTCACGTCTGCGCTTCCGATCATCGAGCGAGAAGTCCACGCCTTGGATCCAGATCTTCCGGTTCTTGAAGCACAAACGCTGGAAAGGGCGACCAGCCTGACCCTGCTTCCCGTGCAGATTGTCGCAAGCACGGCCGGCGCTCTTGGCCTTGTCGCCGTGGCGCTTGGCGCGATCGGCATTTACGGCGTGGTTGTATTCCTGGTACGGCAGAGGACACATGAAATCGGCATCCGAATGGCGCTCGGCGCACGACACTCCGACGTGATCGGTATGATGATCCGACAGACAATGACTTGGACCGGCATCGGTCTGCTGATGGGGCTAAGCGTATCGTTCGCAGTAACGCGCCTGCTGACGGGATTGCTGTACGGAGTCAGCGCCACCGATCCGCTCGCATTCGGCGCAATTTCCATCCTCCTTACCGCGACTTCTTTCTTAGCTTGCTATTTGCCTGCACGCCACGCCAGCCGTGTCGATCCGCTCGAAGCGCTGCATCACGAGTAAGGCAGAAACACGGAAACATTCCGTACTATTTGAACGCGGGCTGAAGCCCGCGACTACATGCTTGGCCGAAGTATGAAGTCGCGGGCTTTAGCCCACGTTCGCTCTTTCCAATCGTGGAACGAAACGCGCTAGTAGCTGATCAGCGGATTTATACTGTCGCGATCATCTAGGAGAATCTCATGGACAATCGATTTCAAAGCCGCGGCGCAAAAATCGCCGTCGTCGCCGTCGTGTTGGCAGCTGTGGTGGCTCTGATTTATGGAGTTCGGAGCAGCGTCGTTCCCAGAGTCGGAAACGCAGATGAAGGTGAATTCTCGCTGGTCGAAGCCAGCGAGCGCGAACTGGACGGCTCTCCGGCTCTAACGCTGACATTGACACTACCGTTGGATGCGCGCCAATCTCATGACAAATACATCCGCGTGTTCGAGATGCCGGCGCCGCCGCGGCGGCCGAATGAGCGTCGGTTCGATTTCGAAGAGGAGCGTCCGGGCACAGGCGGCACCGTCGTCAGCACCAAGCCTGAAGATACGAAAACAGAAGGGGGCACTCTCGTAGCAGGCGCCTGGACTGTTGGCGATAACCCGCGGCTGTTGTTTTTCCCGCACATCAAACCGGAGACGCGCTACGTGGTCATGGTCACTCAGGGACTGACCGCCAGAAACGGCAGCAAACTCGCGGCGGATTCCTCGTATTCCGTCCGCACTGCTCCAATGCCTCCGTCTTACTACTTCGCCAGCAACGGCATGGTTTTGCCGGCCTCACAGAACGGCGGGCTCCCTGTAGTCACGGTGAATGTTCCGGAAGTCGATATCCAATTCCTGCGCGTGAAAAACGAACGGCTGTCGGATTTCCTCGACCGCGTCATCACGCGGCGAAAACCGGGCCGGCAACAAGCACAGGACGAAGAGGATTCGAATACCGATGAGGATAGGTATGACTACCGGCGTACGTCCTTGCATGGCGCCGTCGGATACTACCAACTCGACGACTTCCGTGGTCTCACGGAAAGCGTTTATATCGGGCGCTTCACGGCTGAGAAGCAGCCGAACCGGCGGAGCGTCACGTACATTCCGGTCGAGGATATCCGGGAACTGCGAGAGCCCGGAGTGTACGTGGCGGTTATGACTCAGCCCGGCCGCTTTCGTTACGACTCCCAAACCACTTATTTCTACATCAGCGATCTCGGCATGCACTTGCGCATCTTCGAGAAAGGCGCGGATGCGTTCGTGAGTTCCCTGATTGATGGCAAGGCTGTCCGGAGTGTTGAGGTTTCCTGGCTGGATTCTGCGGGAAAGACGCTGACGCGCGCCGAAACCGATGGCGATGGTCATGCCTGGTTTGCCGAATGGCCGAAGGACGCGAAGGTGGTTCTGGCGCGGAAAGACAGACAAGTGTCATTGCTTGCGATGCGCGAACCGGCGCTCGACTTGTCGGAATACGATATCGTCGGTCAACGATACAGTCCGGTGCGTTTGTTCGCCTATTCGGGCCGTAACCTCTATCGGCCCGGTGAAAGCCTGGATGTGTCGGTGCTAGCGCGCGATCCGGACGGACGGCCTGTTTCGGCGCAGCCGATTCAGGCTGTCCTGAAGGATCCCAGGGGGCGCAAACAGTTCACCGCTACCTGGCAGCCCGACTCCCGTTATCCAGGCTACTACCTCCGGCATCTCGAACTACCGGAAGACGCCGCAACCGGCGCCTGGATGCTCGAGTTGCGCGCCGATCCGGCCGACAAAATTCCGGCAACGGTACTTCGCCTGGGCGTAGAAGAGTTCCTGCCGGAACGCATGAAACTCGATTTGACCTCCACGGACCCGCCTCTGACTGCCGAGCAAATGTTTACGGTCGCCATTCGCGGCACCTATCTTTACGGGGCCCCCGCTAGCGGCAACCGGCTGCTCGGAGTTGCGGAATTCGAGCGCAACAAGAATCCATTGGCGAGTAAATATCCGGGTTTTGAATTCGGCGATTCGGCAGAGAACGAGAAGAAGACGCGCAAGGAACTTCCCGAACAAGTGCTGGATGCGCAGGGCAATGGCAAAATCCAGATCGATTTGTCTCCGGTGGCGTCAACTCTTTCTCCCTTCACAGCTCGCGCAACGCTCAGCCTGCTGGAGACAGGCGGCCGGCCTATCGTGCGCAGCATCGAGCGCGTGGTGTGGCCCGCTGCGGTGCTGGTCGGAGTGCGGCCGCTGTTTACGGGCGATTATGCGCGCGAAGGCAGCCGCGTCGAATTCGAAGTTCTGCGGACCGACCGCGATGGGAATCTGAAGGCGGCCGCTGCCATGCCGGTGCGCTTGTTCCGTGAAAATCGCGACTACTACTGGCGATTTGACGATGTGCGCGGCTGGCATTCGGGCTTCACGGAAACTGAGGAATTGGTCGAAACGTCTTCAGTCACGGTTCCGGCGGGCGGCCGCGGCAAGCTTGTTGTCCCCGTGAAATACGGACGGTATCGGCTCGAAATCCTTGATCGCGATACGAATCAGACGCTCCGTTATCGTTTCTATGCCGGCTGGAGCGCGCAAGCGGACGAAACACAAGGTGTGCGTCCGGATCGGGTTGCCCTCAAACTCGACAAGCCTGCTTATCGCGAGGGCGAGACTGCGCATCTCACAATCACACCCCCGCATCAAGGCGAGGCGCTGATCACGGTGGACGGCACTCGAACGCTCTGGGTGAAGCGCATGTCTGTTTCTTCAGACACGGCCACCGTGGATATTCCAATCAATAAAGAATGGACGCGGCATGACTTATATGTTTCGGTCATCGTACTGCGTCCCGGAAACGCCGGTGATCTCGTCACGCCGGCCCGCGCGTTGGGTATCGTTCATATCCCTCTCGAACGCGGCGAACGAAAGTTGAATGTCACGCTGGAAGCGCCGCAGAAAATCCGGCCGGAAACGCCGGTCCGAATCAAAGTCCGAGCGCCTGATGCAAAAGGTCAAAAAGCGGTTGTCACGTTGTCCGCGGTTGATGTGGGGATTCTGAACATCACGCGTTTCGAATCTCCCGATCCACAAGCGTTTTTCTTCGGAAAGTTGCGTTACGGCGCCGATCAACACGACGTTTATGGACGTCTCATCGAGAAGATGCAGGGCCGAAAGGGACAACTGCGATTCGGTGGCGACAACACGCCCTCGCCTACAAAGGGTCTGCCGAAAATCGTGCAACTGGTGGATCTCTTCAGCGGGCCCGTCCTGTTGGACGATCGCGGTGAAGCGGAGATCCCGCTGCGCGTGCCGGATTTCAACGGCACCGTGCGGTTGATGGCGGTTGTCGCCGCAGCGGATCGTTTTGGTTCAAAGGACGCCGAGATGATTATTGCGGCGCCTTTGATCACGGAACTGTCCACGCCTCGGTTTCTCTCGTTCGGCGATAAGGCCGTCATGGCCCTCGATCTCCAAAACCTGTCGGGCGCGGCTCAGACGTTGAAGGTGTCGGTAAACGGCGGCGCAGGTTTGCGGATTCAGGATACGGATCGTGAAGTTCCTCTGAAGGACCAGGAAAAGCGGACGCTGCGCTTTCCTGTGGAAGCGCGGGCGACGCCCGGCGTCCAAGCCGTAACGGTCAAAGTCGCCGGCAACGGGCTCAACATCGAACGCACGTTCGGGCTGGCGGTGCGTCCGCCGACGCCACAGCTTCAGTTCACGAAACGTTATTCCGTGAAAGCCGGCGATTCCGTTGAAATCCAGGATGCGACGCTTTCCGGTTTATATCCCAACTCGGCCCTGGCGCACCTGGTCCTTTCCGATAAACCGCCGATCGATGTGCGCGGTGCCGTGCAGGATTTGTTGACCTATCCGTATGGCTGCGGCGAGCAGCTCACGAGCACATCGTATCCACACGTTTTCATCGATGAGGACGAGGCGCGACGCTTCGGCCTCAGACCATTCACTCGTGAACAGCGCGTGGAAATGCTGGATCGAGCGATAGCGAAGCTCGGCGCAATGCAGGCGCCCAACGGCGGTTTTAGCCTGTGGGGTAATGCGTCCGAATACGAATACTGGCTGTCCGCATACATCACGAGCTTCCTCATGGATGCGCGCGAGCAAGGCTTTAGTGTTCCGGACGTCATGTATCGCCAGGCGATGGACTTCCTCCTCCGCGGTTTGCAGGAAGGCATTTCGAAACTTCCCACAACGGTTGCGCCTCCTCCGCGTCCCGGTGAAATTTTCAGGGACCGCGACAACGGACGCTTCGATGTCTTGGCGTACGGTGCTTATGTCCTCGCCCGGGAGAGAAAAGCGCCGCTGGCGAGCCTTCGGCAGTTGAACGATCTGCGCAGTCAGGCGCAATCCGGACTTCCACTCGTTGAACTCGGAATCGCGCTGAATCTGATGGGCGACAATACCCGTGGGATGGCGACGATTGCCGAGGGTGTGCGCAAGAGTCGCGGCAACGGTTATTGGTGGTACGACTACGGAACGGTGCTTCGCGATGCGGCGCTCTCGTATGTTTTGTTGGATCGGAATCACATCACCGTGGATGGCCGCGAAAACCTGCTCTCGGTCATTGCTGCAGAAGTTGAAAGGAACCGCTATTACAGCACGCAAGAAAAGATGGCCCTGTTCCTGGTCGGCCGGACTCTGAGCGCCGGCGGCGGATCGTGGACGGCGACGTTGGCGGCGGACGGTAAGTCGGAGCAGCTCTCGCAAAAAGGAACCTATTTCCGGCCGGTATCGGCAGCGCAACTCGCAAGCGGTGTGCGCGTTGGGAACATGTCGGGAGCGGCGCTTTACGTGGAGCTTTCACTTTCCGGAAATCCGGTCCAGCAGCCCCCGGCCAAAAGCGATGAGATTCAACTGAGCCGGACGATGTACACGCCGGACGGCCGTGTAATCTCCGGAAGACCGCTCCAAACCGGAGAGAGCGTCATCGTGCACATTATTGCCAAATCGAAAAGCGAAATCGGTAATGGGTTGATCGTGGACCGGATTCCGGCGGGGCTCGAGATTGAAAATCTGAATATCGTGAGCGGTGAGCAACTAGGTACGGTGAATATTGCCGGAATGAATCCTGCGGAAGTGATGGGCAACAGCCATATCAAGCACGTCGAGTTTCGCGACGACCGCTTCGTTGCCGCTGTGCGCCTGGAACCTGCGAACTTTTACTTTCGGGGTGCCGATACAAGCGCGCTCAATCTGTTCTATCGCGCGCGCGTGGTGACACCGGGTGAATTCGTGATGCCGCCTTTGTATGCCGAAGACATGTATCGCCCGAATATCTTCGGCGTCGGCGGCGGCAACGAAATGTTGATGGTGGTGGATGCTAGGAAGGAGTAACTCACGGGTTCCCTCTCCCACCGGGAGAGGGTGCCGCGAAGCGGCGGGTGAGGGCGAACGTGTCCTCACCCGGCGCTTCGTGCCACCTTCTCCCGGTGGGAGAAGGGCCGGAGTTGTACTAAAGAAGCTGGGCGTGGGCCTAGGAATCTTGATCCTAGCCTTCGAGGTGCTGGACCGGTGCTTTCCGCTTCCCGCGCCGGGACGGGACTCGCCATACGCCATGGTCGTGCTGGCGCGTGACGGCACACCGCTGAGAGCCTTTCCGGGAGACGATCACGTGTGGCGGCATCCTGTTTCATTGAACGACGTGTCGCCGCTTTATCTGGATGCGCTGGTCACGTACGAAGACCGTGCCTTTCGATGGCACCCCGGGGTTAATCCGCTTGCTCTGATCCGCGCGAGTTGGCAGTGGCTGCGTTATGGCCACATCGTATCCGGAGGATCGACGATCACGATGCAGGTGGCGCGTATCCTTCAACCGACACCGCGAACCGTTGCAGGCAAGACGATCCAGATTGCGCGCGCCCTGCAGATTGAACGGCACTACAGCAAAGACGAAATCCTCACGCTGTACATCAACTACGCCCCGATGGGTGGAGTGCTGGAAGGCGTTGAAGCCGCGAGCCGCGCGTATCTCGGCAAATCCTCGAACCGGCTGACGCACGCGGAAGCGGCGCTGCTGACGGTCCTGCCGCAATTGCCTTCGCGCTTGCGCCCGGATCGTTACCCCGAGCGGGCGCAAGCGGCGCGCGACAAAGTGCTGCGGCGCATGAACCGTCGATGGCCGGAAGCGTCGATTGCAGATGCGCTCACGGAACCTGTTTACGCTCAAACGGTCCGCGCCCCAATGCTCGCGCCTTTGCTCGCTGAGCGTTTGAAGCGGAGCGCGCCGGGGCGGACGCGAGTGGACACGACGATCGACGCGGCTGCGCAATCCACGGTAGAGGCGCTGCTATTGGATCGCGCCCGTGCGCTGCCGCCACGCGTGTCGATCGCTGCAATGGTGATGGATAACAGGACCCTCGAAGTGATGGCCTATGCCGGCTCGGCCGACTTCAGCGACAAGGAGCGATTCAGCGATGTCGACATGGCGCGCGCCGCGCGTTCGCCGGGGTCGGCATTGAAACCGTTTCTGTACGCATTCGCGATCGACGAAGGTTTGATTCATTCCGAGTCACTGCTGGCGGACGTGCCGCAGTCTTTCTCCGGCTACGAGCCGGGAAACTTTCAACAATCCTTTCACGGCCCAGTCAGTGTCTCTGAGGCACTCGTGAAGTCACTCAATGTACCGGCGGTGGAAGTCCTCGAACAATTGGGGCCGACGCGTTTTGTGGCAATGCTTCGGCGGGGTGGACTGAAGCTGGAATTTCCTAAAGGCGCTGAACCGAATCTCAGCGTCATCCTTGGCGGGGCCGGCACGACCCTGGAGAATCTCGTAGGTGCTTATTCGGCACTCGCGCGAAAAGGGCTGTCGGGAACGCCACGATTCCTCCGGGATGCGCCCGACACGCCGCTGGAGGAGCGCCGCATGATGAGCGAAGGCGCTGCGTTTATCGTCCGTGACGTTCTCGAAACCGGCGGGCCGGTGGGACGCGTTGTGGAGGGCCGAGGTCCGTATCGCGGCTTTGCGTGGAAGACCGGCACAAGTTTTGGTTTCCGCGATGCGTGGGCCGCCGGTGTGAGCGATCGATACACGATCGGTGTGTGGGTCGGTCGTCCGGACGGAACGCCCAATCCGGGTTTCTTCGGCGCGAATGTGGCCGCGCCTTTGCTGACGGACATCTTTACAGCATTGCCGAACGCGCTGAATACCGCGCCAAATCCCAAGCCGGCTAACGTGACGGAGGAGGTCATTTGTTGGCCTCTTGGGACGCGAGCGGCGGTCAACGACGAGAGTACGTGTCCTGTCCAGCGCACGGCTTGGCTACTCGATGGTGCGGCGCCGCCGACGTTTCCGGATCGCTTCAGAAGCGGATCGCCAACCTATACTTATTTCGTCGATCGCATAACGCATCAGCGCGTTTCAGCGGAATGCGCGCGCCGCCCCACAGAGCGTATGGAAGCCGCTCGATGGCCTGCGGTCTTGGAACCTTGGCTGGATGCAGGTTTACGCCGAAAATCTCTACCGCCCAAATGGTCCGCGGATTGTGCGTCCACACATCATTCTGATGACACGATCACGATAACTGGTTTGAGTGATGGTGCAGTGATACGTCGTCCGCCCGGCAACGAAGCCCCTAAAGCGCGCCTCGAGATTCGGGGCTCCGATGCCGAAGTGAACTGGATGCTGAATGGCCGGCTTATAGCCCGGCAGAATGCGGCAACACCGCAGATATTGAATTTTCCTCAAGCCGGACGATACGACATCACAGCGTTCGACAATTACGGCCACTACGGCCGAATCAGCATCAGCGTGCAATAACGAATCATCTTCCACCTGGACGTAGCCGCGGGCTTTACGCCCGCGTTTCAAAAAGGAAGACTCAGTGTTTTCTTGGATCTTGAACGCGGGCGTAAGAGACTGTTGCTCAACGAAGCCGCGGAGCGGCGAAACAATTTTAGCCACGCGCGTGAGCGCGTGGGTTTTCTTGCTTGCGAGAAGCGGCAAGCCCCGAAGGGGCGGCACAATTGCGTTGTGCCGTCCCTAACGGGACTGGGTCGCTCGTGGATAACATTCCACGGGCTTACGCCCGTGGCTAGAATTGTCTTGCCGCTACGCGGCTGTGTTGGGCAACACCCCCTTACGCCCGTGGCTGGAATTGTGGCGCGCGCTTCGGGAGCTTACAGGTATAAGATAAGCAACCGAAAATCCGACTCAGGAGGAAAACGGTGCGAGTCGTGTTGGTGATCCTTGCTCTTGCGATTCCTTTGCACGCTCAAACTCCCGCGCAAGGAGCGAGAGGCGGCCGTGGCGGCGTCAATACGACAGGCTATCCACAAAAACCTCCCGCTGATCCGGCAGTGCTGGAGCGCGGCCGGATGCTGTACAGCACCAATTGCGCCTTCTGTCATGGTGCGGATGCTCGCGGCGGTGATGGAGGATCGAATCTGCTTCGATCGGAAATTGTGCTGAACGATAACGGCGGGGAGTTGATCGGTGATGTTCTCCGCAATGGTGTCGCAACGATGCCGAAGTTCGAGTTGAACAACGCACAAGTTTCGGACGTGGCGGCGTTCATTCATAGCTTTCGAGTGGCCGGCTATGACGTATCGCGGCTTAGGCCCGAGACCATTGTTGTCGGCGATGCGAAAGCCGGCGAAGCCTATTTCAAAGCGAAGTGCGCGTCATGCCACGAGGTAACCGGAGACTTGAAGGGTTTCGCCGCAAGAATTAACGATCCCCGAACGATGCAGCAAACATGGCTCATTCCGGGCGCGCGCGGCACACGGCCGTCGCAGCCGCCGACCTCAATGGTTGTCGTCTCGCTAGCATCCGGTCAGCGGATCGAAGGTCGACTCGTTCGCATCGACGACTTCATCGTCACCCTTTTGGTGGCGGACGGAACGCAATTTACGATTCGTAGAGACGGCGAAACTTCAAAAGTCGAAGTCCGCGATCCGCTGCAGCAGCACAAAGATCTTCTGCGGGTCTATACGGACAAGGACATTCACAATGTGACCGCGTACTTGGAGAGCCTCAAATGAACGTCGTGGTGCTGCTGCTCGCCCTGATGCAAAGTCTCGATCCATCGCTATTGCTCAAGCCGCTCTCCGATTCATGGCCCACCTATTCTGGTGATTATTCCGCGAAGCGTTACAGCACTCTGACGCAGATCAATCAGTCCAACGTGAGGAACCTCACGCTCGCTTGGCTCACTCGGTTGAATGGAGGGCCGGCAAACACAGCGAACACGCAGACCATCAGTGGCGGCGAAGGCGCGGGAGAGTATGCGGGGGGAACCACGATCAAGGCATCCATTCTTCAAGTGAATGGAATCCTCTACGTTTCGGCGCCGGACAATGCCTGGGCCGTCGATGCTCGCGACGGCCATTTGCTGTGGCATTACTTCTGGAGGACGAAAGGCGGCACTCACATCGGCAATCGCGGATTGGGTATGTGGCGCGATCGTCTTTTCATGGAAACACCGGACAATTACCTGATCTCGCTCGACGCAAAAACCGGTAAAGAACTGTGGCATGTCGAAATTGCCGATTTCGACCTGCAGTATTTTTCGACGATGGCCCCTATCGTTGTCGGCGATCACGTTCTAGTGGGCACAGGCAACGATCTCGATGAGCCTGGCCTGCTCCAATCCTTCGACCCCGAAACGGGCAAGCGTCAATGGGCGTGGTACGCCGTTCCAATGAAAGAGGGCGATCCCGGATTGTCTACCTGGAAAAATCTCGACGCGGCCAGACACGGCGGCGGGCAAGTATGGGTTCCGGGTGCTTACGATCCCGAAACGCATCTCTACATCACAGGGACCGGAAATCCGTCACCGGCGTACACGTCGGTGAGCCGTGGCGAAGGCGAAAATCTTTTTACGTGTTCGATCGTGGCCATAAACGTCGATACCGGAAAAATGGCGTGGTATTTCCAAACTTCGCCGCATGACACTCACGATTGGGATACAGCGCAAACACCGATTCTAGTTGATGCCGAGTTCAATGGCCGCATGCGCAAAATGGTTTTGCATGCGAGCCGCAACGGTTACTACTTCACGCTCGATCGTCTGACCGGTGAACGATTGGTGTCCACGCGCTATTCCGAGACGGCAAACTGGGCAAAGGGTTTGAACAACCAAGGCCAACCCATCCGCGATCCCGACAAGGATTTTCACATCGGCGGATCGTTGGTATCACCGAACAACACCGGTGTCACCAACTGGCCGCCGCCGAGTTTCTCTCCGGATACGGGCCTGTTCTACGTGCAGCGGTACGACTCCTACGCGATGTACTACCTGACAGAAACGGATCCGCGTGGCGCAATGGGTCTAGGTGGCAAGGAAGAGGTTGCCGTAACGTCGTTGGGAAGCCATCTGGTTGCGATCGATTACAAGACCGGCAAGACGGTTTGGAGCCACCAATATCCTTCAACGGCCGGCGGAACAGTGAGTGGAATTCTCACGACAGCCGGTAGACTCTTGTTCCAGGGTGACAATGCAGGCAATTTGATCGCATTCGATCCTAAAAACGGTAACATTTTTTGGCATAGCCGAATCGGCCAGGTGTCAAATGCGCCTGAGACTTACATGCTCGATGGGCATCAATATATTTTGTCTGCGGCGGGCGATACACTTTTTGCTTTCACGCTTTATTAATCCCGGAATTTCGGAGGCGCCATGCGAAGACGCGATTTCATCAAATTAACGGCAGCCATGCCGTTCATTGGAAAAATCGATTCGGTCGTGAATGGAGTTCGGCTCGGTACGATCACATATAGCTTCCGCGATATGCCTCGCACGCCTGGAGCGCCGGATGCGGTCGACGTTATGATCAAGGCATTGACGGAATGCGGCATCGGTGAGATCGAACTGTTCTCGCCTCACGTCGAGCCGGCGCAGCTTTCGCGCGAGCAACTACGCCAGTGGCGGCTTTCCACGCCGGCGCAGCACTTCAAGGATGTTCGCAAGCGGTTTGATGACGCCGGCATTTCCTTGTTTGCCTACACGGTGAATTTCCGGAATGACTTTACGGACGACGAATTGGACAAGGCTTTCGAGCAAGCCACGGCGCTGGGCGTGAACATCATTGCAGCTTCAACTCAGTTGAGTGTTGCGAAACGCCTGGTTCCTTTTGCGGAGCATCACAAGATCAATGTTGCGATGCACGGCCATTCGGATATCCAGAATCCGGATGAGTTTGCTTCGCCGGAGAGCTTTGCGAAGGCGCTCACCATGTCCAAATATTTCAAGATCAATTTGGATATTGGGCATTTTACAGCGGCGAATTTTGATGCAGTACAATTCATCAGCGACCATCACGATTCCATCACTCACCTGCACATGAAAGATCGAAAGAAAAACCAAGGTCCGAACGTGCCGTGGGGTGAGGGAGACACTCCGATCAAGCAAGTGTTGGTGTTGCTGAAGGAAAAGAAGTATCCCATCCGGGCTTTCGTCGAGTACGAACATCGTGGTACGGGAACTTCGGTCGAAGAAGTAAAGAAATGCCTCGCGTACATGCGGCAGGCACTGGCGTAGCAATTATGGTTCTGAACACCAGACTAAAACTTTCAACGATGATGTTCCTCCAGTACTTCGTGTGGGGCGCTTGGTCTGTGACTATGGGCACCTGGCTTTCCGCCACGCTTCACTTTTCCGGCGAACAAGTCGGACTCGCCTACGGAACCACCGCATTGGCCGCGATGATCTCGCCGTTTTTCGTCGGCATGATCGCCGATCGATTCTTTGCCACGGAGCGTCTCCTCGCGGCGCTTCACTTGATCGGAGGCGTCTTCCTTTTCTATGCGTCTCTGCAGACGTCGTTCCCTGCGTTGTATGCGGTGCTATTGGCGTACACGCTGTGCTACATGCCGACCTTGGCGCTTTCGAATTCGCTATCGTTTCACCAGATGGACGATCCGGCGAAAGAATTTCCCGGAGTTCGCGTGCTTGGAACGATCGGCTGGATCGTTGCCGGTCTGATCGTCGGCGCGATGAAGATTGAGGCGACGGCGTTGCCGATGCGTTTTGCGGCCGCCGGCTCTGTCGTACTCGGGCTGTATTCATTCCTGCTGCCACACACGCCGCCGGCCCGGACCGGCCGTCGCGTAACGTGGCGCGAAGTCATAGGCCTCGACGCGTTGAAATTGATGCGCGATTCGTCATTTGCCGTGTTCGTTGCTGGCTCGTTCCTCATTTGCATTCCTCTTCAGTTTTATTACACGTTCACAAACCCATTTCTGAACGAACTCAATGTGTCGAATGCCGCAGGCAAAATGACGTTTGGACAAATGTCTGAAATTTTCTTCATGCTCGTGATGCCCTGGTTCTTCCGGAGACTGGGTGTGAAAACGATGATGCTCGTCGGCATGGCCGCGTGGGCCGCGCGATATGCGCTATTTGCCGCCGGCGATAATGGCGCCCTCGTTTGGATGCTTTATGCCGGAATCCTTTTGCACGGCGTCTGCTATGACTTCTTCTTCGTCACGGGACAGATCTACGTGGATCGCCGTGCGCCGGGCGATTTGCGCGCAGCGGCTCAAGGCTTCATCGCGTTTGTGACACTCGGTGTCGGCATGCTGATCGGCTCGTGGTTGTCGGGACGAGTTGTGGACTCCTTTGCCTCTCCGGGAGCCTCTCCCGCTCATGTATGGAATCGAATCTGGCTGGTGCCTGCCGCTGGTGCGGCCGCCGTGCTGTTGCTCTTTGCGCTGTTCTTCAAGTCTGCTGATGCTTCCAGCGAAGTTGCCCTGCCCGTTTCCTCTTCAGTTGCCTCTCCGGAATAAACGCCCCTAACTACGGTTCGTCGGCTATTTTTGCGTTTTATCTGAAGTGCGTTTGGATGGATCTCGAGTCTCCCTAAACTGGCTGGCATCACAGAGGAGGTTGACCATGCGTACATGGATTCTAATTTCGATCGTAGCAATTGGGGTTGCCGTGGGCACGTTGAGCGCGACAGAGCCGGATGCCAAGGAGCTTGCGCAGCGTGGGTATTCGCTATTCAAAAACGTCATCGCAGGTGATGAGGCAAAGTTGCCGGAGGCTATTCGGTACATGGAGGAGGCGCGTGCTGCCGACGGGACCTACGTGCCTAATTTGTTCAATCTTGCCCGCGCCTACTTCTTCGATGGAATTACTTTCGACAAAGAGGAGTCGATTGGCAAGGCGGAGAAGGCTTTTGCTCGAGTCGTCGAGTTGGACTCGAGCAGAATGGATGCGCTGTCGTTTCATGGCGCGATCCTAGCAATCGCGAGCCGAGGAAACGACCTGGATATGTTTATGCGCGGAGCCAAAGAGCTGAAGACCGCGATGGAACGCGCACCTAACGATATCAGTGTCCGTATCGTCACAGGATTCGTTGCGATGAACCTTCCTCCGCAGGCTTTGCCGCTTGTCGGAAATCCAGACACACTTGGGAATCTGCAGAAGGTCGGTAGTGTCTTCGATTCGTTTTCGTCGGATTTCGCCCCACACGCCAGCGTCGTGATGAATGCGTTTATCGGTGAATCACTCATGATGCGCGGCGACAAGGAAAAGGCACGCGAGAGTTTTGCGCGGGCGTTGAATGTGCCGAAACCGGATGATGCAGGTCAGCGTGCCGGCAGGGAAGTGTTAGACACCGCGATTGCCGCACGGATGAATGGCGACGAGAAGCCGATCTTTGCGCAATCCATTTTCGGCGGCTGTCATTCGTGTCATCTGGCGGCCCCGGATAAGCTGCTAGCAAAGTGATCCAATTACGTTTTTTGCCCCTCCTTCGAGGAGGGGTCAGCTGCGCCCTATAAACAAAATGTCACGCCACCGAAGACAGGGCGCAGTGGGGGAGGTCAGAAACAGTTGTCTGACCTCTCGGGCCGCGCCGATTCTAAGGTAGCGATGCGATTACTTGATCGGCGCGGCCGCCCCTCCTCGAAGGATGGGCAAGTAGACTAGACTAGGCGCAAGCCATGACACCAGAGACCTACCTCATTTGCTTCGGCGCCGCTTCCGTCATTCACGGAGCTCAAACGATATTGGCGGCGAGGCTGATGAGACACCAGACGGGACGCGATCGTATCGATTCGAGCGACGGCGTTGTGATCGGTGCCACAACCTTCTTCTGGCAATTCGGCAATTTTTTGCTGGCGCTCGGTGCATCGCTGCGGAAGGATCCAACCAGCATACTGTTTCCCAGCGGCGATTTTCTGAGAGAGGCCGCGCTTGTTTGTTTTCCACTGCTGTTCACCTATGTCACGTTGCACGGTCCCCGCGATTCTCAGGGTAGTCTCTTGCTTCGTTTTGGACGCTTTTTGCGTTATCCGTTGTGGCCTTGGACCGTGTTGGCGAATGCAGTAATGACCGCTTCGGCGGTTGGCATTGACGTTCCGTTCCTGTCGTCAAATGTTGTGGCGCTGACAACGCTTCACCTGATGCTGGTGTACTTCATCATTCTTACTCTCAACATCGAACGAATACGCAAAGCACAGATGCCGCCCATTCCCTCATTAGTTCGAGCGCGCAAGGCCGGTATCATCGCCGGCGTATTGGCCATCGGCACCTTCATTCTGATGTTGAGCGGGTATTGGCATCTGCCAATTCCATTTCTCGCCTATATCGAATTGGCGGCCATGCTAACGTCCGTTCCATTCGCGATCGCGGTCGCGTATCGACTTTACCAATTTCCCTTCATGGATGGTTTCATCCGCGAGGTCATTTCCGGTGTGATCCTTCTGGTTGCGTTGGTAGCGGCAATTTCGATATCGAAGTTTCTTCTTTGGATCACAACTTGTGCCTTGATTCTTGCCTATTGCAAAGCGCCACTGACACGGTGGGTGGAACGAATATTCATCGGATACGAAGAGCCGGCGGAAGAGCAGGAAGAACGGATCGGCAATGCGATTCGCGGGCTGACTCGGCTGGATGAATTCAAAGCGCGCGTTTCGGAGATTTTGGCAACCGAACTCGAAGCGGAGTGGGTGGACATCGATTCAACGCGCCGAAACGATGCGGCGCATCGATTTGAGATTCCCGGTTCCGGTCTATGGCTGTCCTTCGGACTCCGCACAAGCGGCCGCCGATATATGAGCCGGCAACTACGGATCGCGCGGACGGCAGCGCTTCAACTTTCGGCGCATCACCACCAGTTGATGCAGCATGAAATGCGAGAGCTGACAGCACGCGCTCAGATGCAGGCCTTGCAGGCGCAGATCAATCCGCATTTTTTGTTTAATACGCTCAATGTCCTGGCGAATCTGATTCATTCGAATCCGGTAAAGGCCGAAAAGGTCACCGAAGAGTTAGCCGATGTCTTTAGATATGCATTGGAATCGACGCGCACGGAATGGGTAAAGCTCGAGGACGAACTGTCCTTCATCGAATCGTATCTCGAGATCGAGAAAGCGCGCTTTGAAGAGCGTTTGACGTATTCCTTTGACGTCAATTCGGAGATTCAGCCGCTGAGAATTCCTCCCATGATTTTGCAACCGCTCGTTGAGAACGCGGTCAAGCACGGAGTCGGACCGAAGTTGGAAGGCGGAGAGGTCCGCATCGTCGGCCGCATTTCGACGGATCGGCTGACGTTGATTGTGGAGGACACTGGCGTCGGCCGCCATTCGGCTTCCAGGCAGCGGGGAACAGGTATCGGTTTGAGCAATGTCCGAGAGAGACTGAGGCATGTGTATGGTGATGCCGGCACGCTGAAGCTCGAAGATATAACTCCGGCCGGAACGCGAGCCATTATGGTTTTGCCTCAAGTGGTCGGAGTGCAGTCGTGAAGCTTCGCGCCCTGATCGTCGATGACGAACGCGAGGCACGACGGCGCCTGGCGCGATTGCTCGGCGATTATTCCAACGAAATCGAAGTGGCCGGCGAGGCGGGTGATGGGCCAACGGCTGTCGATGCGGTTCAACGGCTCGTGCCGGATTTGATGTTTCTCGATATCGAGATGCCGGGACTCGACGGCTTCGGCGTCTTGGATTCATTGCCGCAAGACGAATGGCCCGTTGTGGTCTTTACTACCGCTTACGGCCATTACGCCATTCGCGCCTTCGAAGTTCACGCGTTGGATTATTTACTCAAACCGATCAATCCCAAGCGGCTTGGGGAATGCATTGCCCGACTTCGTGAGATCCGGCCTGCGACGCAGCGCGCCCGGTTAGACGAAGCGCGCCGAGAGAGTCGTGCTCTCGAGCGATTGATGGCGCGATCGGGCGCGAAGCTGGTCGTGATCAACGTGAAGGATGTGATTGCGTTCGAATCGGAGGACAAACTGGTGTTCGCGCGGACGCCGCAAGGCCGGTTTGTGTTGAACATCACGATGAAGGAACTCGAGGAACGGTTGAATCCGGATTCGTTTTGCCGTGTGCACAAGCAAGCGATTGTGCAGTTGTCGCTCGCTCGCGAACTGCATTCGCTGGCAGGCGGACATTATCTGCTGAAACTCGCGGATGGTTCCGAAGTACAGATCGGGCGGAATTATTCCCGCGAATTCAGAGCAAGGTTTGGCTGACTTGGAGCAGAGAAAGATTTTCCCCCTCCTTCGAGGAGGGGTCGCTGCGCCCTATAAACAAAATGTCACGCTACCGAAAAACAGGGCGCAGCGGGGGAGGTCCAACCGTTGTCTGACCTCCCCGGCCGCCCCGATGCTGAGGTAGCGAGCCCACGTTGATCGGCGCGGCCGCCCCTCCTCGAAGGAGGGGCGAAGAACACCTGATCAC
>JACXTT010006082.1_pt1 | contig 17336 bp, 13 predicted proteins | sample 9270951 | NCBI WGS metagenome assembly JACXTT01 (sample SAMN15532306, study PRJNA645909) | rock metagenome | isolation source: weathered quartz diorite | place: Puerto Rico | collected 2017-06-21 | reverse complement strand
GCGAGACGTCGACGCAACTTCCGCTCCCTTCAGCCTGCGGGGAATGATCTACCGGCTATCGCGCTGGTACCGCGCGGACGGCCGCCTCGACGAAGAGCAAATCGGAGCGGCGATCGTGGACATCGCCCTCAATGGACTGACCCAGCCGGCGGCGCGCGCGCGGCGCGGACTGCGCGCGATCTGACGGCTCGAGAAAAAACACTTCGTGCAACAGGAGGCAAAGATGGTGTCGAAGGTCGGTATCCGAGTCCTTCTCTTCATGTTTCTCATCGTCACCACGCCCATCGGTCTGTTCGCTCAGGCGCGCCTCACGGCCGCCGACATCGGCGGGACCGTTCAGGATCAGACGGGCGCGGTCCTCCCCGGCGTTACGGTCACGGCCACCAATGTGGCCACCAATCAGTCGCGCACCGCGGTGACCGACAAGGAAGGGCGCTACTACATCGGCGCGCTGCAGCCGGGCGTCTACAACATCTCCGCGGAGCTGGCCGGATTCGCGCCGCAGCAGCGCAAGGACATGCGCCTGCAGCTCGGCCAGTTGGCCGACGTGCACTTCACCATGCGCGCGGGGACCTCGGAGGCCATCGTCGTCAGCGCCAAGGCGCCGGTGGTCGACACCACGCAGACCTCGGTCTCCACCGTGGTGGGGCAGGAACAGATCGACAGCCTGCCGACCAACGGCCGGAACTTTCTCAGCTTCAGCGTCATCACGCCGGGCGTGACCACCGACCGCACGCCGCAACAGGGCGCCTCGGCCACCTCCGGCCTCACCTTCGGCGGACAGCGCGCCCGATCGAACAACATCATGGTGGACGGCGTGGACAACAACGATCCGGTCGTCGGCGCCGTCCGCGCCACCTTCAGCCAGGAGGCCATTCAGGAGTTCCAGGTGCTGACCAACTCCTACTCCGCGGAGTTCGGCAAGGCCTCCGGCGGCGTGGTGAACATCATCACCCGCTCGGGAACGAACGACGTGACCGGCAACGTCTTCGAGTTTTTCCGCAACAAGTCGCTGAACGCCAAGTCGCACTTCGAGCGGTTCGACGTCTTCGGCAATCCGATCAATCAGAGCAAGGCGCCGTTCCGGCAGTCGCAGTACGGCTTCACGCTCGGCGGACCGTTCAAGCGCGATCAGACCTTCTACTTCCTTTCGGCGGAGGCCCTGCACACCGACACCGCCAACTTCGTGACCATCGACCCCGCCGCGGCCGCCCTGCTCAACGCCGCCGGCTTCCCGGTGGAACTGGGCAACGTGCCGTACTCGGTCCGCTCGAAGGCCTACCTCACCAAGGTGGACCACCAGTGGAAGCCGACGAACAGCCTGACCGTGCGCGCCAATTACGCCAGCCTGCTCAACGAGAACATCGAGCCGTTCGGCGGCATCGTCTCGCGCAGCCGCGGCGCGCTGCAGGACCGCAAGGACTGGGCGCTGGCGGCGTCGGAGACCGACGTGGCCTCCGAGCGCTGGATCAACGAGCTGCGCGGGCAGTTCGCGCATGAGAACCAGATGATCGAGTCGCTCGATCCGAACTGCGGCGGGCCGTGCGACACCAATTCCAAGGGCGGCCCCACCGTGGAGATCATCGGCGTAGCCAGCGTCGGCCGGCAGCGCTTCACGCCGCAGCCGCGACGGAATGACCGCTATCAGTTGAAGGACTCCCTCAGCTTCTACAACGGCAAGCACTCGATGAAAGCGGGATTCGACTTCAACGACGTGAAGACGAAGTTCACCGCGCTGCCGCTCCACTTCGGCGGGCGCTTCATCTTCGCCGCGCTCCCCGCCATCCCTGGGCTAACCCCGACACCGATCTCCTCGCTGCAGGCCTTCGCCGCCGGCATCCCCGCGGCGTACGTGCAGGGCTACGGCGTCACCGGCGCCCCGTACAACGATCGCGACATCGCCCTCTTCGTGCAGGACGACTGGAACATCTCCGACAAGCTGGTTCTCAAAGGGGGCCTGCGCTACCAGCGGCAGTTCATGTACAACCTGCCGTACACCGTCTCCATCCCGGGAGGCGGCAAGTACACGTACAAGATCCCGCAGGAGACCAACGACTTCGGGCCGCGGCTCTCGCTGGCCTACGATCCGCGCGGCGACGGGAAGTCGTCGCTGCACGTGGCGTGGGGCATCTTCTACGACAACCAGATCCTCGCCAACGCGCAGGTCGGCAACGGCATCAACGGACAGGCCAACGGCGTGCGCACGCTGGTGGCGCGCATTCCGAGCTCCATCGGCGCGTGGCGCGCCCCCGGGCACAAGCTCCCCGAGCCGACCACTCCCTATCCCAGTCTGGTGATTGCGCCCGACCCCGGCCTGAAGACGCCCTATTCGCAGCAGGCCTCCCTTGGCTATGACCACGCCACCGGCTCGACGATGTCCGTCGCGGCCGACGCACTCTGGATACACGGGCGCCATCAGATCGGCACCATCGACTACAACCCGATCATCCCCTCCCTCGGCCCCGGAAGGCGGCCCAACGACATCAATGGCGTGGCCGGCACCTCCGCCTCGGTCCTGCAGTACACCTCGTTCGGCGAGACCTGGTACAAGGGCGTAACGCTGTCGCTCAACAAGCGGCTGTCGAACAACTACCAGTTCCTCGTCTCCTACACGCTGTCGAAGGCCGAGGACACTTCCACCGATTTCCAGAGCGCCTTCATCGTGATGAACAACGGACGCGGACGCGATCCGAACAACCTGACCGGACTGCCGATCGGCTTCGATCCGCGCTCCGAGCGGGGGGCGGCGACGCAGGACCAGCGGCACCGGCTGGTCGTCAGCGGCCTCTATCAGATGCCGTGGCAGATGCAGTTCTCAACGATCATCACCGCCGCGTCGGGACGTCCATTCACGCCGCTGGCCGGCGTCGATCTCAACGGCGACGGCGACGGCGGCGCCTTCCCTTCGGATCGCGCGCGCACCAATCCGGCCGATCCGTCGACCTCCGTGCGCCGCAACAGCCAGAAGATGAAGAGCCAGTTCATTGTCGACACGCGCCTGGCCAAGCGCTTCTCTCTCGGCGGCCGTCATGCGCTGGAAGGGATGGTCGACGTCTTCAACCTGCTCAACCGCGCGAATTACACGGAGATCAACAACATCTTCGGCACCGGCGCGTTCCCCGGCTCGCCGCAGAAGGATGCGCAGGGGCGCGTGACGTACGGGCGGTACACCGAGGCGCTTCCGGGACGGCAATTTCAGCTCGCGGCGAAGATCATTTTCTGAGTAGCCAAACCCTCACCCGGCCTTCGGCCACCCTCTCCCGCTCAGGCGGGAGAGGGGTCATATGGGTCTTCTCCCGCGTGAGCGGGAGCAGGTGCCCGAAGGGCGGATGAGGGTCAGCCCTAACACATGACATCAACCATCCAACAACTCTTCGACCTCACCGGCCGCGTGGCCATCGTCACCGGTGGCTCGCGCGGGCTCGGGCTGGAGATCGCGGAGGGGCTGGCCGAGGCGGGGGCGGCGCTCATGCTGTGCGCGCGGCGCGAGGAGTGGCTCACGCCGACGGTCGGCGCGATGCGCGAGCGCGGATTCCGCGTGGAGGGCGCCGTCTGCGACGTCTCCGATCCGCGGCAGGTTCAGGGCGTGGTCACCGCGACGAGGGAGAAGCTTGGGCGGATCGACATCCTGGTCAACAACGCCGGCATCTCGTGGGGGGAGCGTCCGGAGACGATGCCGCTCGATCAATGGAGGCGCGTGCTCGACACCAACCTCACCGGCGCCTTTCTCTTCTCGCAAGCCGCCGGCGCGGAGATGTTGAAAAAGAAGAGCGGCGCCATCATCAACATCGCCTCGGTGGCCGGGCTGCGCTCGTCGGCCGCGGGGCCGCATTACGCCGGATACGCCGCCAGCAAGGCCGGCCTGATGGGATTGACGCGCGAGCTGGCCGCGTCGTGGGGGCCGGAGGGCATTCGCGTCAACGCCATCGCGCCTGGGTTTTTCCATTCGCGTCTGACCGACAAGGTCATCGGCTGGGTGGAACCGTCGATCAAGGCGCGTAATCCGATTCCGCGCGTTGGCAACGCGGGCGAGCTGAAAGGCGTGGCCGTCTTCCTCGCTTCGCCTGCCTCAAGCTACATCACCGGCCAGGTCATTGCCGTCGATGGGGGAGGGACCATTGTCTGATTCTTCCGCTTACGCCGCGCGGCCGTGGACGGCGCACTACGACTACTGGGTGCAGCCGCACATGAACTATCCGCGGCGGCCGCTCGGCGAGATCCTCCGTCTCACCGCGGCCGCCGTACCCGACTGCCCGGCCACTGCCTTCCTCGGCGCGCAGCTCACCTGGGCGGAGGTCAAGGAGCGCAGCGACCGCCTGGCCACCGCGCTGGCGCGCTCCGGCATCGTCAAGGGAGACCGGGTCGGCATCATGCTGCCGAACTGCCCGCAGTATGTGATCGCCGCCTTTGCCATCGTGCGCATCGGCGCGATCGTGGTGAACGTCAATCCGCTCTACACCCCGCGCGAGATCGCCGTGGTGGCCGTCGACTCGGGCATGCGCGTGCTCATCACGCTCGACGTCCTGGCGCCCGCGGCGCTCGCCGTGCGCGCGCAGACGTCGATCGAGGCGATCCTGGTCACCTCCGCCGCCGAATACAGCGTCGTGGCGGCGCAATGTCCCGCGGTCGAGGGAACGACACGCCTCAGTGACGTCCTCTCGAGCGTGATCGAGCCCGATGTTCCGCGCGTGAGCATCGATCCGGAGAGCGACGTAGCCGTGCTGCAGTACACCGGCGGCACCACCGGCGTGCCGAAGGGCGCCATGCTGACGCACTACAACATCTTCGCCAACGTCATCCAGACCACGGTCCTTCATCATCCCGATCAACGCCGCGGCGAGGAGCGCATCCTTCTGGTCATCCCCGTCTTCCACATCTACGGGTTCACCGTCGGCCTGATGGCCGGCGCCTGGCAGGGGGCGCTGCAGATTCTCGTGCCGAAGTACGACGTTGAGGCGCTGCTCGCGGCGGTGCGCGATTTCCGCCCGACGTACTTTCCCGCGGTGCCCACCATCTACGTTTCCCTGCTCAATCATCCGCGGGCGAAGGAGTGCGGCATCGACAAAGTGCGCGCGTTCAACAGCGGATCGGCGCCGCTGCCGGTCGAAGTGATCGACCAGTTCGAGCGCATGACCGGCGGGACGCTCAACGAGGGATACGGCCTGTCGGAAGCGTCGCCGGTGACGCATACCACCCCCTCGCTCTCGCGCCGCAAGCCGGGAAGCATCGGCATCCCGCTTCCCGACACCGACATCAAGATCGTCGACCTCTTGGAAGGGACAAGCGAGGTTCCCGTCGGCGAGGATGGCGAGATCTGCATCGCAGGCCCGCAGATCATGAAGGGGTATTGGAATCGCCCAGACGAGACGGCCATCGCGCTGCGCCGCGATGCGCACGGCCGCGTGTGGTTGTACACCGGCGACGTGGCGCGCATGGACGACGACGGCTACTGCACCATCGTGCAGCGCAAGAAGGACCTGATCATCGTGGGCGGTTTCAACGTCTATCCGTCGGAGGTGGAGTCCGTGCTCTTCGCCCATCCCGCCGTGATGGAAGCGGTGGTGATCGGCCTTCCGCACGACTATTACGGCGAGGTGGTGAAGGCATTCGTGATTCCCAAGCCCGGCGCGCGCGTGACGGCCGACGAGCTGAAGATCCATTGCGCCACCAATCTCGCGGAGTTCAAGCGCCCCGTGGACATCGAGTTGCGGGAGAGTCTGCCGAAATCGGCGGTGGGGAAGATCCTTCGCCGCGAATTGCGTGAGGAGGCGCGCGCCTCGATGGCGCGATCATCATGAACGACCACGACCGCATCCGCCTCGACCTCTGCCGCGCGGCGCGGCTCCTCTACCGCAACGGTTTGAGCGCCGCCAACGCAGGGCACATCAGCGTGGCCATCGGCGGTGATCGCATGCTGGTCAATCATTTCGGACCGTCGTTTGCCACGCTGCGGCCGGAGAACGTGGTGGTAGTCGAGTTTTCCGGAAGAGTCGTTGAGGGGAATGCGTACGTCAACGACACCATCCGCCTGCACGGCATCATCCACCGCGAGAACCCGCGCGCCACCGTGGTCATGCACACGCATCCTCCCGCCGTGGTGACCTACAGCACCTTCCGGCGCGTCCCCGAGGTCTTCGATCAGGAGAGCTGCCTCCTCATGGACGACGTGGCGGTGATCGACGAGAACTACGAAGGGCTGGCCTCGGAAGAGGAGCGGGTGATGCCGATCGCGCGCTCGCTCGGCGTCAAGCCGATCGCCATCCTGCCGAACCACGGCGCCATTACCACCGCCGACAGCATTCCGCTGGCGCTGGTGCGCATGCTGCTGCTCGAAGGGATGGTGCAGCGCAACCTCGCCGTGGCGCAGGCCGCGCGCGCCACTGGCCTGGAGCCGATTCCCATCTCCCCCCAGGCGGCGCGGCGCGCCAAGAGCGAGATCGCGCGGATTCCTGTCATCGCGCCGTTGTGGCAGGACTTCCTCGAGCGCCTGCGCGGGAGCGACCCCGACCTGTTTGCCGGCGAGTGGAGAACAGACAATCTTGTCTGTTCTTCCGGACAGGCAGGATTGCCTGTCCTCCACGAACAGCGCGAGGGAAAGGAATGACCCTCACCATCCACCGCGCGGTGGTCATCGGATCGGGGACCATGGGCGGCGGCATCGCCGCGCATTTCGCCAACGCCGGCGTGCCCGTCTATCTCCTCGACATCACGCAGCCGATCGTGGCCGCCTCGTTCGAGCGGATGAAGAAGCACAAGCCTCCCGCCTTCTTCACGCCGGAGACGGCGGACCTGGTCACTATCGGCAACCTCGCCGAGCACGAAGCGTGGATCAGCGAAGGCGACTGGATCGTCGAAGCCATCGTCGAGGAGCTGCCGGCCAAGCGCGAGCTCGTCGCGCGCATCGACCGCCTGCGCAGGCCGGGGAGCATCGTCTCCAGCAACACCTCCGGCCTGCCGATCTCGCGCATCGCCGCCGGCGCCTCCGACGATTTCAAGTCGCACTTCCTCGGCACGCACTTCTTCAACCCGCCGCGCTATATGAAGCTGCTCGAAGTCATCCCGACGGCGGAGACGAATGCGGACGTCACTGCCTTCGTCTGCGACTTTGCCGAGCGGCGGTTGGGGAAGGGGGTAGTGGTCTGCAAGGACACGCCGAACTTCATCGCCAACCGCCTGGCCTCGGTCGGCGGTGCCATGCTGCTCGACTTCGTCCTCGCGCGCGGCTACACCATCGAAGAGACCGACGCCATCGTCGGCCCGCTCATCGGTCGCCCGAAGACCGCGGCGTTCCGCCTGCAGGACCTGGTCGGCCTCGACGTCTCCAGTGCCGTGGCCAGGAATCTGTACGACCTCATCGAGGGCGATGAGTCGCGCGAGATCCTTCGCTCCCCGCGCGTCGAGGCGTTGCGCAAGAGCCAGATGGACCGCGGCCGCCTCGGCGACAAGAGCGGGCAGGGCTTCTACAAAAAGGGCGGCAAAGCGATCGAGACGCTCGACCTCGACACGGGCGAATATCGCGCGCGGCGCGAGCCGGAGATCCCGTCAATCGCCGAGGCCAATAAGATCAAGGAATTGCCTGAGCGGCTGCGGTTCGTGCTGCGGCAGGACGACAAGGCAGGCGCGCTGGCGCGGCACGTTATCTACAACACGCTGGCCTACGCCGCGCGGCGCATTCCGGAGATCACCGACGAGATCGCGAACGTCGACCGCGCCATGCGCTGGGGTTTCTCGCACGAGATGGGTCCCTTCGAGCTGTGGGACGCCCTCGGCGTCCGCGAGACCGCGAAGGCGATGCGCGGCAACAGCATCGATGTCCCCTCCTGGGTCGACGGAAATTTCTATCGCAGTGCGGCGGCAGAGCCGCCGCTTTTAAAGCGACGCTCCAGCGCCGCACTCCGAGACATCGGCGACGGCGTCCTCTACCTCGTGCTCCGCTCGACCACCCTCGACGACGACGCGCGCGGCATGATCGTCGAGTCGGTGGAAGAGCTGGAAAACGGCCCGTGGGCGGCGATGGTCATCGGCGGCGAGGGCGCGGACTTCAGTCTTGGCGCCGATCATCAACAACCAAGCGTGAAGGCGATGCAGGTCGCGCTGATGGCCGTGCGCTTCTGCGCCAAGCCGATCGTCGCCGCGGTGTTCGGGCGCACGCTCGGCGCGGGAGCGGAGCTGGCCATGTCCTGCGCGCGCGTCGTAGCCGCCGCGGAGACGTACATGGGACTGCAGTTTCCGGTCGCCGGCGGGTGCAAGGAGATGGTGCGCCGCGTCGTGTCGCCGGCGATGAAGCGGACGCCGAACGCAGATCCGCTTCCCTTCGTGCAGAACGTCCTGCAGGCCATCGCCGCGGCGAAGGCGTCGAGCAGCGCCGCGGAGGCGCGGTCGATGGGATTCCTCGACGCGGCGGATCGAATCATCATGAATCGCGATCACCTGCCGGCCGAGGCCAAGGAGGAAGCGCTGGAGATGGCCGCGCACGGGTACGTGCCGCCGGCGCGCGAGAAGAATTGCTACGCGGCGGGGCGCGACGTCCGCGCGGCGCTGAAGGCCGGCATCTTCATCCTGCAGCAAGGGGCGTACGTCAGCGAGCAGGACGCGCGAGTCAGCGCGAAATTGGCGTCGGTCCTCTGCGGCGGTGATCTGTCCAGCCCGCAGTGGGTCGACGAGCAGTACATGCTCGACCGCGAGCGCGAGGCGTTCGAGGAGCTTGCAACCGGAAAACCATCGCGAAACCGATAATCAACACGCCCTCGCCCGCGAAGCGGGAGATGGTGGCCGAAGGCCGGGTGAGGGCTCGCCCCCTCATCCGTCCTTCGGGCACCTTCTCCCCCTGACGGGGGAGAAGAAAAAGAAGATGGATACCACCACCCACGCCGCCGCCCGCCACACCATGAGTGGCCTCGAGTACATGCGCAAGCTGGTGGCCGGCGAGCTGGAGGCGTCGCCGATGGCGCGGCTGCTCAACATCCGCATCGTCGACGTGGACGAGGGGCGGGTGGTGGTGACGGCGGAGCCGACGCCGGAATTTGAGAACGGCCTGCACATCGCGCACGGCGGCTTCGCTGCCACGCTGCTCGACACTGCGCTCGGTTGCGCGGTCAACTCCGTCATGCCGGCGGGGAAGGTGTTCACCACCCTGGAGATGAAAATCAACTTCACGCGGGCGGTGACGCGGAAGACAGGGACGCTCACCTGCACCGCGAACATCGTTCACGCCGGAGCGCGAACGGCCACCGCGGAAGGGCGCATCGTCGACGGCGTGGGGCAGGTGTACGCCCACGGATCGGCGACGTGCATTCTCTTTCGCGATACGACGGAGGGACGATGAACGAAGCGGTAATCGTGGCTGGACTGCGCACCGCGGTCGGCAAGGCGCCGCGGGGAACACTGCGCACCACGCGGCCCGACGACATGGCGGCGGAGGTGATCGCCGCGCTGATGCGCCGCACGCCCGGCGTTGCTCCCGATTCGATCGACGACGTGATCCTCGGCTGCGCCACGCCGGAAGCGGAGTCGGGATCGAACGTGGCGCGCATCGCCGCGCTGCGCGCCGGGCTTCCCGACTCCGTTCCCGCGGTGACGGTCAATCGCTTCTGCTCGTCGGGCTCGCAGACCATCGCCATGGCTGCGGAACGGATCATGGCCGGCATGGCCGAGCATGTCATCGCCGGCGGCACCGAGTCGATGAGCCTCGTGCGCGGCAACGGCCGCTTCCGCCCCAATCCCGAGCTGGTCGAGCATCGCCCGAACGTCTATCTCAGCATGGGGCTGACCGCGGAGAATGTGGCGCGCCAGTACAACGTCTCGCGCGAAGAGGCGGACGCCTTTTCGTATCGCAGCCATCAGAAGGCGCTCGCCGCGCAGAAAGCGGGACGCTTCGCGGACGACGGCATCGTTCCGCTCGACGTCGAGATCGTCGATGAAATGACGCGGCAACGCCTCACCTTCGACAGCGATGAAGGGCCGCGCGCCGACACCACGCCCGAGGCGCTGGCCAAGCTGCGGCCGGTGTTCCACGCCAAGGGCGTGGTCACCGCGGGCAACTCCAGCCAGACTTCCGACGGCGCCGCGGCGGTGATGGTCATGTCGCGCCGCCGCGCGGAGGAGCTGGGCCTGGCGCCGTTGGCGCGCTTCGTCTCGTTCGCGGTTGGAGGAGTGCCGCCGGAGATCATGGGGATGGGTCCGGTGGTCGCCGTGCCGAAGGCGCTGAAGCTCGCCGGTCTGACGCTCGACCAGATCGATCTCATCGAGTTGAACGAGGCATTCGCCGCGCAGGCGCTGGCGGTGATGCGCCAACTGGGCATCAGCGAGGAGCGCGTCAACGTGAACGGCGGCGCCATCGCGCTCGGCCATCCCCTCGGCGCGTCCGGCGCGAAGCTGACTGTGCAACTCCTCGGCGAGATGCGCCGCCGCCGCGCGCGCTACGGCATGGTCACCATGTGCGTGGGCGGCGGGCAGGGGGCGGCGACGATCTTCGAGAACCTGCAACGCTGAAATAGTTGATGGTTGATCGTTGATGGTTCGTAGCCGTTCGATCAACCATCAACGACGAACGACGAACAACGAACAAATCATGGACTTCGAGCTCTCTGCGGACCTGATCCAGTTGCGCGACCGCGTTGCGGCGTTCATCCGCGATGAGGTCATCCCCGTGGAGAGCGGAGAGCCTGACATCGCCGGCTTGCGCGAGAAGGCGCGCCGCGCAGGCATTTACGGTCCGCAGTTGCCGCGCGAGTACGGCGGCCTCGGGCTGGGCACTGTGGCCATGTGCGTGCTCTTCGAGCAGGCCGGCCGCAGCCTCCTGGGGCCGCTGGCGCTCCACTGCGCCGCGCCGGACGAGGGCAACATGCATCTGCTTTCGCTCTATGCCACGCCCGCGCAGCGCGAGCAGTATCTCCGGCCGCTGGTGGAAGGGAAGATCCGATCGTGCTTCGCCATGACCGAGCCGGCGCCGGGCGCGGGGTCGGACCCCACCATGATCATCACGCGCGCCACGCGCGTCGACGGCGGCTGGAGCATCAGCGGCCGCAAGTGGTTCGCCACCGGCGCGGATGGTGCCGCGTTCGCCATCGTCATGGCGGTGACGGAGACCGAACCTGGAGTGCGGGCGTCTCGCCCGCATCCGCCGGACGTCTCGTCCGGCGGTTCAGGTGACGATCGGGCGAGACGCCCGATCGGTGCGGGCGGGACGCCCCCACTCCACGGGCGTTTGACCATGTTCCTGGTCCCCACGGATACGCCCGGCTTTCGGTTGATTCGCTCCATCCCGACGATGGGAGGGCATGACGGCTTCGCCGCTCACGGCGAGATCGACTTCGACGACGTGCGCGTCCCCCACTCCGCCGTCCTCGGCAGGGTGGGCGAGGGCTTCAAGATGGCGCAGGTGCGCCTGACGCCCGCGCGGCTGACGCACTGCATGCGGTGGATGGGCGTGGCGCAGCGGTCGCTGGAGATCGCCATTCGCTACGCCAAAGAGCGCGAGGCGTTCGGCAAGAAACTGACCGAGCACCAGGCTATTCAATGGATGATCGCCGACTCCGAGATCGAGCTGCACGCCTCGCGGCTGATGGTGCTGGAGGCCGCGTGGCGAGACGAGCGCGGCGAAGACATCCGGCATCAGTCGTCGATCTGCAAAGTCTTCGTGGCCGAGGCGGTCAACCGGATCATCGACCGCTGCATTCAGATCTGCGGCGCGCTCGGCATTTCCACCGACACGCCGCTGGAGCACTTCTACCGCGAGGCGCGCGCGTTCCGCATCTACGACGGACCGTCCGAGGTGCATCGGATGGTGATCACGCGAAACGTTCTGCGATGAGATTTGGCGAGAAAGTCGTTTGGGTCACTGGCGCGTCGTCAGGAATCGGCGAGGCGCTGGCGACGGCGTTCAGCCGGGAAGGGGCGACAGTGGTGCTCTCCGCGCGGAACGCGGCGGAACTGGAGCGCGTGCGCCAGGCCTGCGCGGGGAACGGGCATCTCGTCCTCCCGCTCGATCTCACGCGCTACGACGCCTTTCCCGTGGCCGTATCCGACGTCCTGGGGCGATTCGATCGCGTCGACGTTCTGATCCACAGCGGCGGCGTGAGCCAGCGGTCGCTCGCGGCGAGCACCGAACTGGCCACCGACCGCGCCATCATGGATCTCAACTACTTCGGCACGATCGCGCTGACCAAGGCGGTGCTGCCGTCGATGCTCGCGCGCCGGCGAGGCCACATCGTGCCGATCAGCAGCGTGGTGGGATACGTCGGAACGCCGCTGCGCTCGACGTACGCCGCGTCCAAACACGCCTTGCACGGATTCTTCGACTCGCTGCGCGCCGAGGTGGCCAAGGACGGCATCGACATCACCATCGTCTGCCCGGGCTACATCCGCACCAAGGTGTCGCAGAACGCGCTGACGGGGAACGGCGCCGCGCACGGGAAGATGGACGAGACACACCAGCACGCCATGCTGCCCGAGGAGTGCGCGCGCCGCATTGTCGACGCGGTGGCCAAACGCAAAGAAGAGCTGCTGGTGGGCGGCAAGGAAACGTGGGCCGTGGCGCTCAAGCGCTTCGCGCCGCGCATCGTCTCGCGGATGGTGAGGATGAAATGAGCGACGAGCCCGATCGCACGCGCATGGTCCGGTGGGAAGACCCGCAGCGGCTGGCCGAGCCGTTGCGAAGCCTGAGCGGGCTGGAGTTCCTGCAGAAGCTCATTCGCAAAGAGCTGCCGCGGCCGCCCATCAGTGACCTGATGGATTTTGGTCTGGCGGAGATCAGCGCGGGCCGCGCCGTGTTCACCGGCGCGCCGGCGGAGTTTCATTACAACCCGATCGGTGTGGTGCACGGCGGCCTGGCGGCGACGCTGCTCGACTCCGCCATGGGGTGTGCCATTCACTCCATGTTGGCGGCGGGCGTCGGCTACACGACGCTGGAGATCAAGGTCAACTTCGTCCGTCCATTGACCGCGGGCACAGGACCGGTGCGCTGCGAAGCGTCGGTGGTGCACATCGGGGGCCGCACGGCCACCGCCGAGGGGCGTGTGGTCGACGCAGCCGGAAAGCTCTACGCGCACGCCACCACGACGTGCATCGTCCTGCCGGCGCCGGCGGAGAAGTCATCGTGATCGACACCAGCCCGGTCCGCGCCAGCGAGCAGCTCGACTGGCACCGTCTCGGCGACTATCTCCGCGCCGAGCTGCCGCGGCGCATCAACGGATTCGACCCCGGCGCGGAGATGAAGATCGAGCAATTTCCCGGCGGCCACTCCAATCTCACCTACCTGCTGCGTTTCGGCGGTTGCGAGCTGGTGCTGCGCCGCCCGCCGTTCGGACCGGTGCCGCCGCGCGCGCACGACATGGCGCGCGAATGCCGCGTCCTCGCCGCCGTCCATCCGCTCTTTCCGCTGGCGCCGCAGCCGTACTTGCTTTGCGACGACCCGAGCGTCGCCGGTTTCGTCTTCTACGTGATGGAGCGGAGGCGCGGGATCGTCATCCGCTTCGACGAGCCGGCCGATTGGCGCGAGCGCGTCGACGTGCGTCGCGCTGTGAGTGCGGCGATGATCGACACGCTCGCCGACCTGCACGCCATCGACGTCGCCGCGCACGGCCTCGAGGCCCTCGGCAAGCCGCCCGGCTTCGTGGCGCGGCAGATACGCGGCTGGACCGAGCGCTGGCACGGCGCGAAGACCAGCGACGTGCCCGAGATGGAACAGCTCGCGCCTTGGCTGGAGGCGCGCATCCCACCCGACCCGCCACGCCCCACGCTCGTGCACGGCGACTACAAGCTCGACAACGTCATGCTCGACCCGAGTCGCCCCGAGCGGCTCGTGGCCGTCTTCGATTGGGAGATGAGCGCCGTCGGCGATCCGCTCGTCGACCTCGGTATCCTCCTCTGCTACTGGGTGCACGTGGCCTCCGAGGCGCACGACGCGGTCTCCACCGTCACCGCCCGCCCCGGTTGGTATCGCCGCGAGGAGGTCCTTGAGCGTTACGCCGCGCGCGCCAACCGCGCGGTCGACGGCATCGCGCTCTTCGAAGTCTTCGCGGTCTTCAAGCTCGCTGTGGTCATCCAGCAGATCTACGCGCGCTACGTGCGCGGGCAAACCGACGATCCGCGCTTCGTCGCGCTTGGCGCGCGCGTGTCGATGCTGGCGCGCAAGGCGGCGGAGTTGGCAGAGGAGTTGGGGTGAAGAGGAGCGGACAACCCTCACCCGGCCTTCGGCCACCCTCTCCCGCTCACGCGGGAGAGGGCCCATATGCGTCCTTCTCCCGCGAGAGCGGGAGAAGGTGCCCGAAGCGCGGATGAGGGAATGGAGCAATTGAATGACAGAGACGAACACCCAGGTCATCTTCAGCAATCGCCCGGAGGGGGCGCTGAGCGAGAGCAACTTCGAGATCGTGCAGAGCGCCATTCCGCCGGCCGGCGACGGGGTGCTGCGGCGGACCATCTACCTATCCGTCGATCCCTACATGCGCGGGCGGATGAGCACCGTCAAGTCGTACGCCGAGCCCGCCAAGCTCGGCGAGCCGATGGTGGGGCAGACGGTGAGCGAGGTGCTGCAGTCGAACAATCCGCGCTACCGCCCCGGCGACTTCGTCGTCGGCAACGACGGCTGGCAGGCCTACGCGGTCTCTGAAGGAAAGGGACTGCGCAAGCTCGATCCCGCCGCGGCGCCGATCACCACCGCGCTCGGTGTCCTCGGCGTGCCTGGACTGACGGCGTATGTCGGCCTTTTGGACATCGGCCGTCCGAAAGAGGGGGAGACGGTGGTCGTCTCGGCGGCGGCGGGAGCGGTCGGCTCCATCGCCGGTCAGATCGCCAAGATCAAAGGATGCCGCGCGGTGGGGACCGCCGGCTCGGACGAGAAGTGCGCGTTCGTGGAACAGGAGCTGGGATTCGACGCCTGCATCAACTACAAGACCGACGACCTCGGCGCGGCGCTCAAGGCGGCCTGCCCGCGCGGCATCGACGTCTACTTCGACAACGTCGGCGGCGCGGTGCTCGAAGCGGTGCTCAAGCGCATCAACGTCCACGCGCGCATTCCGCTCATCGGCCTCATCTCGCAATACAACGTCAACAAGCCGTCGTCGGGTCCGAACCTCGGATCGCTGCTTGTCAACCGCGCGCTGATCCAGGGCATGATCATCTTCGATCATTTCGACCGCATGCCCGACTTCCTGCGCGACATGTCGCAATGGCTGCGGGAGGGGAGGGTCCATTATCGCGAAGACATCATCCAGGGGCTGGAGAACGCGCCGCGCGCGCTGATGGGACTCTTTCACGGCGAGAACATCGGCAAGCGGCTGGTACAGGTGGCGCCCGATCCGACGCGGAAGGAGCGGCGATGAGCGAAGTTCTGCTGGAGCGGCCCGCGGAGGGGATCGCCGTCATCCGTCTCAACCGGCCGGAGGTACGCAACGCCCTCAACGCCGCCGTGCGCGAGATGCTCGCCGATCACTTCCGCGATCTGGGCATGGATGAGGTGACGCGCTGCATCATCGTCACCGGCGGCGACAAGGTGTTCGCCGGCGGCGCCGACATCCGCGACATGGTGGAGCGCTCGCCCATCGAGATGATGACGCGGCGGAGCGAGCGCCTGTGGGAGCCGATCGCCTCGTGCCCCAAGCCGGTCATCGCCGCGGTGAACGGGTGGGCGGTCGGCGGCGGATGCGAGCTGGCCATGCACGCCGACATCATCGTCGCCGGCGAAGGGGCGCGGTTCGGCCAACCCGAGGTTCGCATCGGCATCATGCCCGGCGCGGGGGGAACGCAGCGGCTGACGCGCGCGGCCGGGAAGTTCCGGGCCATGAAGATGCTGCTCACCGGCGAGCCGGTGACGGCGCGCGAGGCGCTGGAAATGGGGCTGGCGAGCGAAGTGGTGCCGGACGCGGAGACGTTCGACGCGGCCATGCGCATCGCCACCACCATCGCCGCGCTGCCGCCGCTGGCCGTGATGCAGATCAAGGAAGCAGTGCTGGCGGGGGAGGACGCGTCGCTTTCGACCGGCCTGATGCTGGAGCGGAAGGCCTTCCAACTTCTCTTCGCCACCGGGGACCAGAAAGAGGGGATGCGCGCGTTCCTCGAAAAGCGCAAGCCGGAGTTTCGCGGACGATGAGCGACCGTTCGCGCGCCGCCTACGCGTTGTCGGTCCTCTTCGCCATCAACGCCATGAACTTCTTCGACCGGCAGATCGGCGGCGCGCTGGCGGAGCCCATCCGCAAGGAATGGGGCTTGAGCGACGGCGCGCTCGGCGCACTCGGCACCGCGTTCACGCTGCTCTACGCCTTCGCCGGCATTCCGCTCGGGAGACTGAGCGATCGCGCGCCGCGCAAGCGCATCCTGGCGGTGGCTGTGCTGCTGTGGAGCGCGCTGACCAGCCTCTCCGCGATAACGCGCACTTTTTGGCAGATGTTCACCACGCGCCTGGGCGTGGGGGTGGGGGAGGCGGCGTGCGCGCCCGCGGGCACATCGCTCATCGGCGACCTCGTTCCGCCGGCGCGCCGCGCGCGGGCGTTGTCGGTCTTTATGCTCGGCCTGCCCATCGGCATCGCGCTGTCGTACCTGGTGAGCAGCTTCGTCGCGCATGCGTGGGGATGGCGCGCCGCTTTCTTCGTGGCCGGCGTGCCGGGAGTGATCTGCGCCATCGGGGCGATGTTCATCGTTGAGCCGACGCGGGGGATGGCGGATGGTCGCGCGCCCGAGGGCGGGCGCGCCCACACGGAACGATCCTCATGGCGCGTACTGCTGACCATTCCCACCATGTGGTGGCTGATCCTCTCCGGCGCGCTGCACAACTTCAACATGTACGCGCTTGGATCGTTTCTGGCGCCGCTGCTGATGCGCTATCACGGCGCAACGCTGCGGCAAGCGGGACTGATGGCCATGATCAGCTACGGCCTCTCGGGAATCCCGGGGCTGCTGATCGGCGGCGCGCTGGCCGACCGGCTGTCGCTGCGGCGTAAGAACGGGCGGCTGCTCGTCGGCGCCGTGGCCATCCTCATCTCCGTGCCGCTGCTGCTGCTCGCGCTGAGCCGGCCGCCGCGCGACACGGTTGCTTTCGTAGTGCTGGCGGGCGCGGGCTGCATGGCCATGTACGTCTACTACTCGAGCGTCTACGCCACGCTGCACGACGTGGTGGCGCCGTCGCTGCGCGGGACAGCCATGGCGCTCTACTTTTTCGCCATGTACGTGCTGGGAGCATCGTTCGGCCCGGTGGCCACCGGAATGGTCAGCGACTTCTTCACCCGTCGCGCCGCCGGTTCGAGGCCGCTGGAACCGTTTCGCCGCCAGGGGCTGCACACGGCGAATGTCATCCTTCCCCTTCTGGTAATTCTTGCCCACGGGGGTTTTGTTCGCGGGCG
>JACXTT010006081.1_pt1 | contig 17338 bp, 15 predicted proteins | sample 9270951 | NCBI WGS metagenome assembly JACXTT01 (sample SAMN15532306, study PRJNA645909) | rock metagenome | isolation source: weathered quartz diorite | place: Puerto Rico | collected 2017-06-21 | reverse complement strand
CGTCTACTTGGTGGCGGCCTTCGGGGCAGGGCTGGCCGGCGCCCTGTACTTTCTCGGCAACCTGCGCATCTCGCCGGACGCCGCGTTCAGCGTGAACTGGACCGCATTCACCATCTTCATCGTCATGATCGGGGGCATCGGCACCATCGAAGGACCGATCGTCGGCGTGGTACTGTTCTATCTTCTGAATCGGTTCTTCTCGGACTACGGTACCTGGTATCTAGTGGGCCTTGGACTGCTGGCAATCGTCGTGACAATCAAATTTCCACGCGGACTGTGGGGCTACGTCGCCCAGCGTTTCGACCTGCATTTTTTTCCGGTGCAACGCCGGCTGGTATTGCACGAACCGACGACACTTTCGAGCGACTGAGAGGCACATCATGCAGGACGCCTTCATCTGCGACGCGATTCGCACACCGATCGGACGCTACGGCGGCGCGCTATCTTCGGTGCGCACGGACGATCTGGCCGTGGTTCCCATCAAGGCGCTCATGGAGCGCAACCCGCGGGTGGACTGGGGTCGAGTCGACGATGTCGTCTACGGTTGCGTGAACCAGGCCGGCGAGGATAACCGCAATGTCGCGCGCATGGCAGCGCTGCTTGCCGGCTTGCCGGTGGAGGTGCCCGGCAGCACGGTCAACCGTCTTTGCGGCTCGAGCCTGGAGGCGACCGCTGTCGCCGCGCGCGCGATCAAGACCGGCGAGGCGGAGCTGATGATCGCGGGCGGGGTCGAGAGCATGTCGCGCTCCCCTTTCGTCATGGCGAAGGCGGACAGCGCTTTCTCGCGCAGCATGAAGCTGGAGGACACCACCATCGGTTGGCGTCTGGTGAACCCGTTGATGAAGATGCTGCATGGCATCGACAGCATGCCGGAGACCGCGGAGAACGTGGCCGCCGAGTTCAAAGTCGCGCGCGCCGATCAGGACGCCTTCGCGCTGCGCAGCCAGCAGCGCTACGCTGCTGCCAACGCAGTGAAGTTCTTCGAGTCGGAACTCGTGCCGGTGACGATTCCGCAGAAAAAGGGTGATCCGGTGCTGGTCCGCAGCGATGAGCATCCGCGCGCGACTTCGCTGGAAGCGCTGGCCAAGCTCAAGGGCGTGGTGCGCGAGGATGGCACGGTGACGGCGGGCAACGCTTCGGGTGTAAACGACGGCGCCTGTGCGCTCCTGATCGCTTCCGAGAAAGCCGCGAAGGCGCATGGGCTGACTCCGCGCGCGCGCATTCTCGGCGCCGCAGCCGCTGGCGTGCCGCCGCGCATCATGGGCATCGGGCCAGCACCCGCTACGCGCAAGCTGTTAGAGCGGTTGGGCTTGAAGGTGGGACAGATGGACGTCATCGAACTCAATGAAGCTTTTGCCGCGCAGGCGCTGGCGGTCACACGTCAGCTCGGCCTGCCTGACGACGCGCCGCAGCTAAACCCCAACGGGGGTGCGATCGCCATCGGCCACCCGCTGGGCGCTAGCGGGGCGCGCCTGGTGACGACCGCGCTGTACCAGCTGCAGCGCAGCGGCGGACGCTATGCCCTGTGCACCATGTGCATCGGTGTAGGGCAGGGCATCGCGCTGATCGTCGAGCGCATCTGATTCTGCGGAGAGAACCATGCGAAACCTGACTGAAGCCAATTTGACCGAAGCGGTGCTGGGCAAGCTCGAAGGCGCGACCGACCCGCGCTTCAAGCAAATCATGACGAGCCTGATCAAGCATCTGCACGCTTTCGTGCGGGAGGTCGAGCTGACCGAGGAGGAGTGGTTCACCGGAATCCAGTTCCTCACCGCCACCGGTCAGAAGTGCGACGACAAACGCCAGGAGTACATCCTCCTCTCCGACACGCTGGGCGTCTCGATGCTGGTTGACGCGATCAACCATCGCAAGCCATCGGGTGCGACCGAGTCGACCGTGTTGGGACCGTTTTACGTCGAGGGCGCGCCGGAAAGGTCGTTGGGCGCCAACATCGCTGAAGGCGTCGAGGGTGAGCCGACCTATTTCTCGGGACGGGTACGGGCGCCGGATGGGAAGCCGATTGCCGGCGCGACGCTGGACCTGTGGTCGACCGATGGAGAAGGGTTGTACGACGTGCAACGAAAGGGGAACGAAAGCATGCGGGCTCGCGGTAAGATCAAGACCGATGGCGACGGACGCTACAGATTCTGGACCATCAAGCCGGTGAGCTACCCGATCCCGACCGACGGCCCGGTGGGGAAGATGCTGCTGAAGATGGGGCGCCATCCATACCGCCCGGCGCACACCCACATGATCGTGTCGGCGCCCGGGTACGAAACGGTTACCACGCACGTGTTTGTCGAGGGCGATCCGTATCTCGAGTCGGACGCCGTGTTCGGTGTGAAGAACTCGTTGGTGGCGAATTTTGCGCGCCAACAGCCCGGCGTTGCGCCCGACGGAAAGCGTATGAACGTGCCCTACTACACAGTTGGGTACGACTTCGGACTCAAGCCTGCGGGATAGCAAGTCTCATCGCCTACTGTGCCGTCGAGCCGGGATTCTGCGCTGACCTCTCATGGTGTATCTGAGCTGACGGGGCGAGGCGCCCAGGCGGCATGACCGATTGGCGCGCACTGCCCTTCGCGCCCGCTTCTGGTACGCGGCTGTGCGCAGTGGGCGAGGTGTTCGCGGGGCAGGGCAAGGAAATCGTCTTCGGCGAAGGCAAGGACGCGTTCCGGGTGGTTCTCTTCCGCCTGGGCGAGCGCGTGTTGGCTTACCACAACTGCTGCCCGCACTTCTCTCTGCCGCTCAACTACGAGCCCGGGTTGTTCCACATTCTCGACGGTGGCGTGCTGATGTGTGCGCATCACACCGCCATGTTCCACCTCGAGGACGGTGAATGCTTCGATGGCCCCTGTGCGGGCGCTCGGCTGACGCAAATCGGGCTGGCCTTGGACGCGGACGGGTGGTTCGTCCTCAGAGAAGGCGCGGAGCGAATTTAACATTTTGTCATTCGACGGCGACGCTCTCGGGCGCAGAGTCCTGCACAATTTCATTGACTTTTCATAGAATGTTGTGAAACTACGCTAACAGATAAACTTAACTAGAAACGCCGTTTGCGGTCTTTCGCCGGGGGAGTTCCGGCGATGCTCGCCAGTGATCCCGACCAAACAACAGACTCTATCGAAACCGGATCGGCGCGCCCTGCGTTCCGAGCGGCGTGCGCGGTCCCGCCGGCGGTACGACGTGCTGCACGCGAACGATGAAGCCTTCCGGGCGCTAGTCCAGCATCTGCAGGACATCATTACCGTTCACGACACCCAAGGCATCACGCTCTACGAGTCTCCCTCGACATCACGGCTGCTGGGCTACCCGCCCGGGGCTCTGGTCGGGCGCATCCCCTTCGATTCGATCCACCCCAAGGATCTCGCGCGTACTCGTGAGGCCTTCGCCCAGCTGCTGAAGGGGGAACCGCCGAAGACCCCTGTCGAGTTCCGCTTCCGGCATGCGAAGGGCCATTGGATCTACCTCGAAGCTCTGGGCAACAACCTCCTTGAACATCCGGGTATCCGCGGCGTCGTGATCACCTCGCGTGACGTGACGGAACGAAAGAAAGCTGAGAAACGGGCCCAATACCTGGCGCAGCACGATGTGCTGACCGGACTGCCCAACCGGCTCCTCATGCAGGATCGGCTGCACCAGGCCATGATCCAGGCGCGGCGTGGCGGTGGTGTCGTCGCCCTGATGTTCATCGATCTCGACCGCTTCAAAACGGTGAACGATTCGTTCGGGCGCGTCATCGGAGATGCTTTGTTGAAGCAGGTTGCAGAGCGTTTGCGGAACTGCCTGCGCGACACCGACACGGTGGCGCGTCTGGGCGGCGATGAATTCATCATCATGATTCCCGACGCGGCTACTGCCCAGGTAGTGGGCGAGGTCGCGCAACGCGTACTGAGCGAGTTCTCCCGGCCGTTCAGCGACGGCGAGCAGGAGATGTATGTGTCAGCGAGCATCGGCATCAGCCTGTTTCCGCGCGATGGTTCCGAGCCCGACGAGCTGGTCAAGCATGCCGACCGGGCCATGTACAGCGCGAAGGACTCTGGCCGCAACATGTATCGCTACTTCACCGAGGACCTCAACCATGAGGTGCGCGAGAAGGTCATGCTCGAGAGCGGGCTGCGGCGGGCGATCGACCGCGGCGAGCTGCGCCTTTTCTATCAGCCCACCATCGATCTACACACCAAGCAAGTGATCGGCGCCGAGTCGCTGGTGCGCTGGCAGCATCCCAGCCTGGGGCTGATATCTCCGGCTAAATTCATCCCCGTGGCCGAGGAGTCGGACTTGATCTTCCGGCTCGGGGAGTGGGTGCTGAGAGCGGCGTGCAGGCAGCTTCGCGCCTGGCAGCAGGAGGGCTTCACGCTGCAGGTGGCGGTCAACGTATCGGCGCGCCAGTTTCGCGACCCGAAGCTTGCCGACCTGGTGGTAGCGGTAATGGCGGATGCGCATGTCGATCCCCGGCTGGTCGAGATCGAGTTGACCGAGACCGCGATCATGCAGGATGCGCGGGCCTCGATTTCGACTCTTGAGCGTTTGAAGTCGCGCGGCGTTTCGATCTCGATCGACGACTTCGGCACCGGCTACTCGAGCTTGAGCTACCTCAAGCGCCTGCCGCTGGACACACTCAAGATCGATCAGTCCTTCGTTCGGGACATCGCTACGGACAGCAACGACGCGGCCATCGTCCGCGCTATCATCGGGCTGGCTCGCAGCCTCGGGATCAAGGTTCTCGCCGAAGGCGTAGAGGACGACACCCAGCTCTCCTTCCTGAACAACTACGGGTGCAACTACGGCCAGGGTTTCCTGTTCGGCAGGCCGCTGGTGCCCGAAGCGTTCGCGGAGCTGATCTGGAAGCAAGGCGTCGTCAACCCCACCTGAACCGACGACCGCTTCACTCGCGACCCTTTATCGCGGCTGCAGTTCCGTCGGCCGGATCGTTCGCACCAGCTTCTGTGTCCGACGCAACAAAGTGACTTGCGCGCTGGCGCCGACGTACTGCTCAGTCAGCAGCCGGTGCAACGCGTCGATACTCGGCACCGGATTGTCGTCCCAGGCGACGATGACGTCGCCTTCCTCGACACCCGCCTCGCGAGCCGGGCTGCCTGCCTCGACCGACATGACGCGCACGCCGCTCTCCACCGGCAGGCCGAAGTGACGCACGATCCGCCGAGCCAGCGGCGCGTTCTGTCCTGCCACGCCGATGTGGCCGCGGCGCACGCGGCCGTGACGCAGGAGCTGGCCCACGACCACCTTCGCGGTATCGATCGCGGTCGCGAAGCAAATCCCCTGGGCCGGCATGATGATCGCGGTGTTCACCCCGACCACCTCCCCGCTCGAGTTCACCAGCGGCCCTCCCGAATTGCCCGGGTTGAGCGCCGCATCAGTCTGAATGACGTCGTCGATGAGGCGGCCCGACTGCGCCCGCAGACTGCGCCCCAGCGCGCTGACGACGCCCGCGGTGACGGTGCACTCGAAGCCATAGGGGTTGCCGATGGCGATCACCAACTGGCCCACGCGCACGCCCCGGGAGTTGCCGAGTCCGGCGGTGGCCAGCTTCGGGCCGGAGATCTTGATCACGGCCAGATCGGTGTGCGGATCGTCGCCAATGAGCTGAGCGTCGAAGCTTTGCCCGTCGGAGAGGGTAACGTCGATGCGTGAGGCGCCGCCCGCCACATGGCTGTTGGTCAGGATCAGCCCGTCCGGGGTGAACACGAACCCCGATCCGCTTCCACGTGGCTCTCTTGGTTCCCCGCGCGGCTTTGAAGCAGCCGCACCTGCCGCACGTTTGGTGACGTCGATCTTGACTACCGCCGGGCTGACCAGCTCAGCGGCACTGACTACCGCGCGCGAGTAGGCGTCGAGCAGTGCTTCATCGTTCGCCTCGCGGGGCTGTGCAGCTCCGCGGCCGCTTGCATCCGGGTCCAAATCTTCTACAAGAAAGAGGTGCGGTCTCGCCGCCTGGCTGGCTGTCACGTCGGTCTCCTGAGTATCGAAGGAAAAAATGCGGCCGGCCCCGCCGATTCTCAAGCTAGTGCCGCGCTGCACCGCCATGGAGCGGCCAGACGGCCCTGCGCACCGGAGCAAGGCGTGGCCGGCAAAGGCGCGCGCTCGGTTGCGCGACGAAATCTCAGTCATGTCGTGGAGTTAAGCGCGGACGACGGGTGCGGCCAAGCGGTGGTACGCCGCTTGCACACCGTGCTGCATACAAGATGGTGTGCAGGATCACGTGGTGATGCTGAATATCCCTGAACCCCGTCTGCGTGTTCAACATCCTCAAGGAAGGAGGCCCCGAGTCATGTATAAGAACCACCTCAACACAAAGCGCCGTAATGTCATCAAGGCCCTTGCTGCTGCCGGCGTCGGGACCGCTCTCGGGCCCGGGCTGATCGGTCGCGCCCTCCCCGCCGAGGTGGTGGTGGGCGTCATCTACGTCGGACCGAAAGACGACTATGGCTACAACCAGGCACAGGCGCAGGCGGCTGCACAGATCAAGAAGATCCCGGGCGTCAAGGTCGTAGAAGAGGAAAAGGTCCCCGAGACCATGGACGTGCAGAAGACCATGGCGTCGATGATCGAGCAAGACGGCGCTGCCCTGCTGTTCCCCACGTCGTTTGGCTACTTCGACCCGCACATGATCAAGATGGCGGAGAAGTACCCCAAGGTCCGCTTCGCCCATTGCGGCGGCCTGTGGAAGGAGGGGCTGCCGAAGAACGCGGGCAGCTATTTCGGCTATATCGATGAATGCCAGTATCTCAACGGGATTGCCGCCGGCCATACGACCAAGAGCAAGAAACTGGGGTTCATCGCCGCCAAGCCGATCCCGCAGGTGCTGCGCAACATCAATGCTTTCACGCTCGGGGCGAAGAGCGTAAGGCCGGATATTACGACTACGGTGATCTTCACCGGCGACTGGGCGATGCCGGTGAAGGAAGCGGAATCGGCGAACAGCCTGGTGGACCAGGGCATCGACGTGATGACTATGCACGTGGATAGCCCGAAGGTAGTGGTGGAGACCTGCGAACGCCGCGGCATCTATGTCTGCGGCTATCACGCCAACCAGTCGGCCCTGGCGCCGCGCGCCTATCTGACCGGTGCCGAGTGGAACTGGATCACGCCGTACACCGAGCACGTGAAGGCTGTCATGGAAGGCAAGCCGATGAACAACTTCTTGCGCGGTGGGCTCAAGGAGGGCTACGTCAAGCCATCGCCTTACGGCAAAGCGGTGTCCGAGGGCGCGCGCAAGAACGCCGATACGGTGAAGGCCAAGATGGTCAAGGGCGACTTCGTCATCTTCAAAGGTCCGCTGAAAGACAATACCGGCAAGACCGTGATTGCATCGGGCGCACAGGAGATCCAGACCGATGTCGTGCTGGAGCAGATGAACTATCTCGTCGAGGGCGTGGTGGGCAAAGTTTGACGTGTTGATGCCTGTCGACGGCGCCATGACTCTGCCCGCGGGCAGAGCCGTGGCGCCCGCCTTTCCAAGCGACAGGCTGCGACGCGCGGCCGAGTCGTTCGTCATCCCGGTCGGTGCGCTGGTCATGGCGATGATCCTGTTCGGCGTGTTCATGGCCGTGATCGGGAAGAATCCGCTCGACGTTTATGCGTTGATCTACAAGGGCGGATTTTCCAGCGGCTTCGCCTGGCAGAACACGCTGCAGCGTGCGGCGCCGGTGATTCTGACGGCGCTGTGCGTTGCTTTACCGGCGCAGGCGGGGCTGATCATCATCGGCGGCGAAGGCGCGCTGGTGCTGGGAGGGCTGGCGGCTGCCGTGGTCGGCCACGCGGCCGGGGGGGCTTCCCCGCTGGCGGCGCAAATCGGGATGGCACTGGTCGCCATGATCGTGGGCGGCACCTGGATCGCGTTCGCGGGAGCGCTGCGTCACTATCGCGGCGTCAACGAAACCATCAGCTCCTTGTTGCTTACTTACATCGCGCTCGCGCTCTTCAATCACTTCGTAGAAGGACCTTTGCGCGATCCTGCCAGCCTCAACAAGCCGTCCACCCAGCCCATCGGGGAGGCCGTGATGATTGGCCATCTCCCGGGCATGGATGTGCACTGGGGCCTTGCCTACGGCGCTGCGTTCTGCGTTGCTTGTTATGTGCTGGTGCGCTACACCGTACTTGGGTTCGCACTGAGGATCGTCGGTGGCAACGTACGCGCGGCGCGGCTCGCCGGCCTGCGCGTGGGCTGGCTGGTCCTGGCGAGTTGCTTCCTCGGCGGATCGGCGGCGGGGCTGGCTGGCATGGTCGAGGTCGCTGCCGTTCATGGCAGCGCCAACGCCTCGCTCATCGCGGGTTATGGTTACACGGGAATTCTGGTTTCCTTTATCGCGCGGCACAACCCGATCGCCGTGATCCCGGTGGCGATTCTGGTCGGCGGCATCGGCGCCAGCAATGGGCTGCTCCAGCGGCGGCTGGATCTGCCCGACGCGACGGTGCTGGTGTTGCAGGGAATCGCCTTCATGGTGATTCTCGCGGCCGAGACGCTGTATGGCCGGTTCCGCATGTTCCAGCCAAGGGAGCAGCAGAAATGACCTGTCCGTTTAGCGAGAGCTGAGGGCCAAGTGGATCTCGGGTGGTGGGGCGTTCCTGTGGCCGTGCTGGGCGGTGCCATTCGCGTCAGCACGCCTTTCCTGTTCGTGAGCCTGGGCGAGTGCCTCACCGAAAAGAGCGGCCGCATCAACCTCGGGCTCGAAGGGATTCTCGTAATGGGAGCGATGAGCGGCTACGGGGTTTCCTACCTGACCGGGAGTCCGTGGCTTGGCGTCCTGGTGGCCGGAATAGCCGGTCTCGTTCTCGGCTTGCTGCACGGGACAATATGCAGCCTCCCGCGAGTCAACGACATCGCGGTCGGTATCGGGCTCATGCTGCTCGGCACGGGTCTCGCATTCTTTCTGGGCAAGCCCTTCGTGCAGCCGAAGGCGCCGACGTTGCCGGCGATCCACCTGTGCGATTGGGCCGGCTCGCCGCAAGTCCAGTCGGCCCTGCAGGTGAACGTGCTGTTCATCATCGGCGTTGCGTTGGCGCTGGCGTTGACCTGGGCGTTCCGCAACACGCGCTGGGGGCTGGTAGTGCGGATGGTCGGCGACAGCTCGGATGCGGCCCGAGCGATGGGCTACAACGTCAATCAGGTGCGCGTGCTGGCGACGGCGGCCGGCGGATTCCTCGCCGGCGTCGGCGGCTCCTTCCTTTCGCTCTACTACCCAGGCAGCTGGAACGAAGGCCTGTCCAGCGGCCAGGGTCTGATGGCGGTTGCACTGGTCATCTTCGCGCGCTGGCAACCGCTGTACTGCTTCTATGCCGCGCTGTTGTTCGGTGGCGCCGGAGCGCTCGGGCCGGCGCTGCAATCGGTGGGCATTACCAGCGGCTACTACCTGTTCAATGCCGCACCCTACGTGTTGACCCTGGCGATCATGATCGCCACGTGTTCGCCGAATCGCAATCTGGCTGGAGCGCCCGGGGAGCTTAGCGTCACGCGCTGACGCGGGAGCGCACCGTTACGAATCACGAGTCACGAGTTACGGAGGCAAACATGAGCGGACTGGGTGGACTGAACAAAACTCCAAACGGCGTGGTGATGGGCCTGGTACAGCTGCAGCTTCCGGTGGTGCAGACGGCCGCGGATCTGGCAGCGCAAACGGCAAAGATCTGCACCATGGTCGCGAAGGCGCGGCGCAATATGGCGACCATGGATCTGGTGGTGTTCCCCGAATATTCGCTGCACGGCCTGTCGATGGACACCAATCCGCAGATCATGTGCCGACTGGACGGGCCGGAAGTGGCTGCGTTCAAACGAGCATGCGTCGAGAACCGGATCTGGGGATGCTTCTCGATCATGGAGCTCAATCCGCGCGGGAATCCCTACAACAGCGGCATCATCATCGACGACCGCGGCGACATCCAGCTGTACTATCGCAAGCTGCACCCCTGGGTTCCGGTCGAGCCCTGGGAGCCCGGCGACCTGGGGATTCCGGTCTGCGATGGTCCCAATCGTTCCAGGATCGCGCTGATCATCTGCCACGACGGGATGTTCCCCGAAATGGCGCGCGAGGCCGCTTACAAGGGTGCCGAGATCATGATCCGCACCGCCGGTTACACGGCGCCTATCCGCCACACTTGGAAGGTGACCAACCAAGCCAATGCCTTTTGCAATCTGATGTGCACGGCCAGCGTGTGCATGTGCGGGTCCGATGGCACGTTCGATTCGATGGGCGAGGGCACTTTCGTCAACTTCGACGGCACGCCGCTGGTCGAGGGGAGCCATCGCCCCGACGAAATCATCACCTGCGAGCTGCGACCGGATCTGGTGCGCGAGGCGCGGCGCGTGTGGAGCGTTGAGAACAACATTTACCAGTTCGGCCACCGCGGTTACGTGGCGGTCAAAGGCGGGGCGCGCGACTGCCCATATACCTACATGAACGACATGGTGGCTGGACGCTACAGACTGCCCTGGGAAAGCGAAGTTTTGGTCACCGACGGCACCAGTTGCGGCTTCCCGGCGCCAACTCGTGACTATCAACCCGAACCTCTGGAGAAGCGCAAGTATGCCTGACCAGAACCGCGCCGCAACCGGGCGCTACGTAACTGCCGATCCCTATCCCTGGCCGTACAACGGTGATTTGCGTCCGCAGAACACCGCGCTCATCGTGATCGAAATGCAGATCGACTTCTGCGGCAAGGGCGGCTATGTCGACAAGATGGGGTATGACCTTTCGCTGACGCGCGCGCCTATTGAACCGATCCGCAGCGTCCTGGGTGCGATGCGCAAGGCGGGCTTCCACGTCATCCATACGCGCGAGGGGCATCGGAGCGACCTGTCCGATCTTCCCGAGAACAAGCGCTGGCGCTCCCGCCGCATCGGCGCGGGCATCGGCGATCAGGGCCCATGCGGCCGGATACTGGTTCGTGGCGAGCAGGGCTGGGAGATCATTCCTGAATTGGCACCGGCAACCGGGGAGATCGTCCTCGACAAGCCGGGCAAGGGCTCCTTCTGCGCCACCGATCTCGAGTTGATTCTACGCAACCGCGGCATCGGCAACCTCGTCCTCACCGGGATCACCACCGACGTCTGCGTGCACACCACAATGCGTGAAGGCAACGACCGCGGCTTCGAGTGCCTGCTGCTGGAGGATTGCACCGGGGCCACCGACTATGGAAACTACCTCGCGGCGATCAAGATGGTGAAGATGCAAGGTGGAGTGTTCGGCGCCGTGTCGAGCTCGAAGGCGTTCATCGAAGCGCTCGAAGGTTAGTTGATCCGCACGACTCTTCGGTCCACGAGCCGCATACTACGAATCACGATGTTGATTCCCCCACCCGAACCGCCGCCCGATTCCGCCCTCGCGGTCGAGTGCGTCAACATGACGAAGCGCTTCGGTGCCTTCGTCGCGCTCGACGACGTGTCGATCAAGGTCGAGGCGGGTTGCTTCCATGCCCTGCTGGGCGAGAACGGCGCGGGCAAGAGCACGCTGGTCAAATGTCTCGTGGGCTATTACCGGCCCGACTCCGGTGGAGTTGTGGTCAACGGGCGCGAGCGCAACATCCGCTCGCCCCAGGATTCCCATGCGCTGGGAATCGGTATGGTGTACCAGCACTTCACTTTGGTGCCGAGCATGACGGTGGCGGAGAATCTGGTCATGTCGCGCGGCGATGTCTCTCTGCTTGTGAACTGGCGCCGGGAGCGGGAACGTCTGAACGAGTTCATGCGTACGGTGCCTTTCAAGGTCCGACTCGACGTACCGGTTTCCGGGCTGGCGGCAGGAGAGAAGCAGAAGGTGGAGATCCTCAAGCAGCTGTACTTGCGCTGCCGGTTCACCATTCTCGACGAGCCCACCTCGGTGCTCACACCGCAGGAAGCGGACGAGGTGCTGGGGCTGCTCAAGGATATGGCGCGCGCTGACGAGGTCACCGTTCTCATGATCACTCATAAGTTCCGGGAGGTCATGGCTTTCGCCGACCGCGTGTCGGTCCTGCGCCGCGGCCGGCTGGCGGGCGAGGGGCCCGTCAAGGATCTGACTCCGGCGGCAATGGCAGAGATGATGGTGGGTTCGCGGGACATTCCCGCGGTGGAGGCGCGGCGCAGCGGACAGACCGCTCCGGAAAAGAACCTCCGGCTGTCGATCAGAAGCCTTAGCGTCGAAGGCGATACGGGGCTGCCGGCGGTGGCAGATGTCAGTCTAGATGTGCGTGCGGGCGAGATCGTGGGTGTGGCCGGAGTCTCGGGCAACGGCCAGCGTGAGCTGGTGGAGGCCCTGATCGGCCAGCGCTTGCCGGTGGCGGGCGAGATCTGGATGGAGGGCGAGCGCTATGGCGCGACGCGGCTGGAGATGCGAAAGCACCGCGTATTCAGTCTGCCGGAAGAGCCGCTGCGAAATGCTTGTGTCGGGGGCTTGAGCGTTGCGGACAACATGGCGCTGCGCAACTTCGACCGGTCGCCGCTGGCGGCGGGGGCCTTTCTGCGTTGGGGTGCAATCCGCGCCCAGTCGACCCGGTTGATCGCTGAATACAAGGTCAAGACGGCAGGCCCGGATGCACCTATTCGCACCCTGTCCGGCGGTAACGTGCAGCGCGCCGTGTTGGCGCGCGAATTATCCGGAGACGTATCGGTGCTGATCGTGGCCAATCCGGTTTTCGGCCTGGACTTCGCTGCGGTGGCGGAGATTCACGGCCGCATTCTGGCGGCGCGCGATGCGGGCGCCGCCGTTCTGCTCGTGAGCGGCGACCTCGACGAATTGCTCGAGTTGTCGGACCGCATCGTGGTCATGTTCGACGGGCGGCTGGTGCACGAGACGCCCATCGCCCGGGCCGACGTGGGGGTCATCGGCCGCTGCATGGCGGGGCATGCGGAGGCCGCGCCGGGCGATGCCCCCGTCATCGCGGCTGTCGGTTAATCGCGGAACTCAGGCCGTGGGCGGTGCAAACGCCGTCGTTCCGGTTGTCAATCCGCCGCAAGCGTCGGATGATAGAGTGGAATTGAAGTAGCAAGTGTCGCACCGTCAGCGCGGGCAGCCGCGCGTATGGAGCTTCCAGTGAGGCAGGTGTGCTACAGGTAAGGGGCGCAGTGCGCAAACCGAAGCCGGCGGAAGAGGCGCGTAAGCCATCGCTGGCTGAAGCTGTGTACCTGCGGATCAAGCAGGACATCTTCGACTTTCGGCTGCTGCCCGGCGACCGCTTCACCGAAGGGGAGGTCGCGGCGCGCCTCAGCGTGAGCCGGACTCCGGTGCGAGAGGGTCTGCAGCGGCTCGAGAAGGAGGGTTACCTGCGGGTGCACTTCCGCGCCGGCTGGAGCGTGCGCGACTTGGACTTCCGCCAGTTCGACGACCTGTACGATCTGCGCATCATCCTCGAGGTGGCAGCGGTGCGTCAACTGGCCGACCGCGCCGAACGCCCGCGGCTGGAACAGCTGGAGGCGATCTGGCTCGTCGCGGTCGATGGCAGGCTCAGCAATGGCGACGAGGTGGCGCGGCTCGACGAAGATTTCCACTCGTCGCTGGTAGCGGCGGCAGGTAATCCGGAGGTGCTCCGCTGCCATCGCGACGTCACCGAGCGCATCCGCATCCTGCGCCGGCTGGACTTTACCGAGCCCGACCGCGTCGCCGCAACGTATCAGGAGCACGGTCAGATTCTGCGCGCTGTCCTGCGGCGCCGCGCGGACCAGGCGATCCTGCTCCTGCGGACCCACATCGAGACCAGCAAGGCCGAGGTGAGAAAGATCAGCCTGCATCAGCTCTACGCTGCGCGGAAGCGGTGAAGCGGCCTAAGCTTCTTGCGTTTGCTGGCGCCACCCGCACCGAATCCTGGAACAAGAAGCTGGTCCGCGTCGCGGTTCGAGCCGCCGAAGAGGCCGGCGGAGAAGTAACGCTGATCGATCTGCGCGACTACCCGATGCCGCTGTACGACGGCGATCTGGAACAAAGGGAAGGGCTGCCGCACAAGGCGCGGGAACTGAAAGCGTTGATGGTGTCGAGCGAGGCTTTTCTGCTGTCGTGCCCCGAATACAACAGCTCCATCTCCGCGGTGCTCAAGAACACCATCGACTGGATTTCGCGACCGCGACCGGATGAGCCGCGCTACATCGCGTTTAAAGGCAAAGTGGCAGGGCTGCTGTCGGCCTCGCCCGGCAACTTGGGTGGCGTGCGCGGGCTGCTGGTGGTGCGCCAGGTGCTGACCACAGTAGGGGTCCTGGTGCTGCCGACTCAGTTCGCCCTTGCCCATGCCGCGAGCGCATTCCACGAGGACGGGACGCTGAAGGAGGATGGCCACCGTGCGGCGGTCGCCGCCGTCGTCGCAGAGGTTCTGGCAGTCACTGCGCGTTTGAACGAGGAGTAGGATGAGCGCGCACCAATCGGGGGCGTTAGCGGTGGTGTCTGCAGCGGTTTTGGTGCGTATTGGCTACCGGCAGCGGCAGCACCGGGCCACTCTGATGTTCTAACTACCTCATCTGTTTGGAATTCCAGACCTTTCCCGGCTCGGCCCGAGATGTGGGCACATCAAATGCAAAACCTCATCGGCGAAACCAGCTCCCCTGCGCGATCCGCCATGTTCTCGGACACCTGCTTCAACGAGATGTACGCGCCCGACGGGAGTGTGCGTCCCCATTACGCCCCACTCTCGCTCTGGCTGGCCAGCACAGCGCCGGACCGCGTCGCGCACATGCGGAAAGCGGCTCAGCTGCTGTTTCACCGTGTCGGGATTACTTTCGCGGTGTATGGCGAGGACAGCGGCGCCGAGCGCCTGATCCCGTTCGACATCCTCCCGCACATCATCCCGGTGGCCGAGTGGCGCGAGCTGCACGCCGGACTGCGCCAGAGGGTGCGGGCACTGAATATGTTCCTTCACGATGTCTATCACGATCGCGAGATCGTCAAGGCGGGCAAGGTCCCCGAGGATAAGATCGTCAACAACGCGCAGTACCGCAGCGAGATGCAGGGGATCGATGTACCCGGCGGCATCTACGCCCACATTGCCGGCGTCGACCTGGTTCGCGCCGGGCAAGGCGAGTATTACGTGCTGGAAGACAACTTGCGCACCCCGTCCGGGGTGTCCTACATGCTTGAAAACCGCAAGATGATGATGCGGCTGCTGCCCGAGCTGTTCGCGGAGCAGTCCATCGCGCCCGTCGAACACTACCCGGACCTGCTGCTCGACATGCTCAGGAGCGTGGCGCCGCACGGCGTGCACAATCCGGTGGTCGTACTGCTCACGCCTGGCCAGTTCAATTCTGCGTACTTCGAGCACGCGTTTCTGGCCCAGCAGATGGGCATCGAACTCGTCGAGGGCGCAGACCTGTTCGTCAAGGACGATGTCGTGTACATGCGCACGACCAGCGGCCCGCAAGCGGTGGACGTGGTCTACCGGCGCATCGACGACGATTTTCTCGACCCGTTCGCGTTCCGCCCCGACTCCATGCTGGGCGTCCCCGGGCTGGTGGCAGCGTACCGCAAGGGTCACGTGACGTTGGCCAATGCCGTCGGGACGGGAGTCGCCGACGACAAGTCGGTATACCCCTACGTGCCGGACATGATCCGCTTTTATCTCGGTGAGGACCCGATCATCTCCAACGTGCCCACCTGGCGCCTCGAAAATCGCGACGACCTGGCTTACGTGCTCGAGCATTTGCACGAGCTGGTAGTCAAGGAGACGCAGGGCTCCGGCGGCTACGGGATGCTGATCGGTCCGACGTCCACCGCACGTGAGCGCGAGGTCTATAAGCAGCGGGTGCTCGAGTCGCCCTACAAGTTTATTGCCCAGCCGACGCTGAGCTTGTCCACCTGCCCGACTTTCGTGGAGCAAGGAGTGGCGCCGCGGCACATCGATTTGCGGCCTTTCGTGCTGTCCGGCAAGGACGTCGTCATGGTGCCCGGCGGACTCACCCGCGTGGCTCTGAAGGAGGGCTCCCTGGTGGTGAATTCCTCGCAGGGCGGCGGGACGAAGGATACATGGGTAGTTGGTTAACCACCGTGATACGTGGTTCGTGGTACGTGCCTCGTAATTCACTCCCCAACAACGACCACTCGCTTACGAACCACGAAACACGAACCACGAAACACGTACCACGAGCCACGAACCACGCTTCACAATGCTGAGCCGCGCCGCCAACAACCTCTTCTGGATGGCCCGCTACGTCGAACGGGGAGAGAACACGGCGCGCATGCTGGACGTGACTTACCGCATGTCGCTGATGCCGCAGGATCCTTCGGTGGCGCAAAAGGAGTGGTTCGCGCCGCTCAACATCACCGGCATCCTGTTCCCCTTCACCGGGCGGTACAGCACGGTCGGCCCGCACGACGTGCTGCGCTACATGGTGCTGGATCTCGACAACCCGTCCAGCATTCTCTCCTGCGCGAAGGCGGCCCGGGAAAATGCGCGAGCGGTCCGGGGCGCCATCACTTCGGAGATGTGGGAAGTGCTCAACTCCACCTGGCTGGAGCTGCAGCAGTTCAACGAGTCGCGCCTGGATTCGGGCGGTGTGAGCCAGTTCTTCGATTGGGTCAAGGAGCGCGCCCACCTGTTCCGGGGCGTGACCGTTGGCACGGCGTTAAAGGACGAAGCTTTCCATTTCAACCGGCTGGGGATCTTCCTGGAACGCGCCGACAACACTGCCCGCATCCTGGACGTGAAATACCACGTCCTGCTGCCGAGTGTCGAGGACGTCGGCGGGGCGGTGGACTACTACCAGTGGGCTGCGGTGCTGCGCTCGGTGAGCGCGTTCGAGTCGTACCGCAAGGTCTACCGAGACGTCATCACACCGTTGCGGGTGGCTGAGCTGTTGATCCTCCGCGACGATATGCCGCGATCGCTGCACGCCTGCATGCGCGAGACCTACGACATCATGCAGCTGCTGCGCAGGCCGCAGACCACGGAGGCGCTGCGCCGGGCCGGGGCGCTGTGGTCCGAGCTGCACTTCGGGCGCATCGACGTGATCTTCAACCGGGGCTTGCACGAATACCTGACCGACTTCCTGACGCAGACCGGCGCTCTCGGAGACGAGATCAACCGCAGTTATTTCACCCTGGGGTGAGGGGCTCGTTGAAGAAAGTGGCTGCGTCGGCCGATAGCAAGGCCTTGTGCGCGGTCGCGTCGTGATGGCCTCTGCAGGCTTTGCGGCGGGCCGCTATGATGAACCCAACGACCTTTCAGAGTTCCGCCAGTCATGACTTATTGCGTAGCCTTCCGGCTCGACTCGGGCATGCTGTTTTGTTCCGACTCGCGTACCAACGCGGGAGTCGACCACATTGCGACCTTCTCCAAGACGAAGGTGTTCGAGCACAGAGACGACCCCGTGATGGTTCTTCTGAGGCCGGGGAATCCCTGGGGCACTCCGAGCCTCTTCCAAATT
>JACXTT010006080.1_pt1 | contig 17339 bp, 9 predicted proteins | sample 9270951 | NCBI WGS metagenome assembly JACXTT01 (sample SAMN15532306, study PRJNA645909) | rock metagenome | isolation source: weathered quartz diorite | place: Puerto Rico | collected 2017-06-21 | reverse complement strand
GCGGTGGTCCCGTGCCGGTTGGTCACGTTGGGGCTGATCCACATTTGGCGGCAGGTAGGCATTCCAGAGCGCCATGCTGCTGTCCGCGTCGAGCGCGTCCAGGCTGGGGCCACCGTCCCCCATCACCAGGTAGCGTTTTACAAATTTCTCCAACTCTCTCAGATTTCCCGGCCAGGAATGCTGCTGGCAAGCTTTGAGCGCGGCCGCCGAGAAAATTCGGGAAGGCAGGCTGTAACGTCTCGCCAGCCGATTCATGAAATGGCTCAACAACAGCGGGATTTCCTCTTTGCGCTGGCGCAACGCAGGCACATGCACGGTGAACGAGCTCAGCCGGTAGTAAAGGTCTTCCCGAAATTTCCGCTCGGCGAGCGCTTGCTCAATATTGACCTGCGAGGCGACCAGGATCCGAACATCCACTTCGATCTGCCGGTCACTACCCTGACGGAGAAAGTGACCATCTTGAAGAACATGCAGCAGCTTGGCCTGTAGGCTCAGCGGCATCTCCGTGATCTCATCCAGGAGCAGTGTGCCGCGATGGCACAATTCGAGTTTGCCGGGCTTGGTCCGCCCGTTGCCGTTCACTGCTCCGAAGAGTTCGCTCTCCAGCGCGTCACCGGGCAAGGTCGAGCAATCCAGCTTAAGAAAGCGAAAGCCGGACCGGACTGACAGCTTGTGAATCAGTCGCGCTGCCAGTTCCTTGCCGCTTCCGTTTTCGCCCAGAATGAACACCGGCGCGCTCACCTGTGCCAATAATTCCGCCTGAGCCCGCAGCTTCCGCATGGTCGGGCTGGCGGCGACGAAGAACATCTCCTCGCCGATCTGCTCAATTTCATCAGCCACGATTTCGCTTTCGGCGCTCTCCGTGTAATGAAACAGGGAACGGTGAATCGCGCTTTCGAGCTGTTGCGGTTGCAGGGGCCGGACCAGATAATCCTGTGCCCCCAGGCGCAGCGCTTCCAGCTTTTGGTTCGGCTCGTCGGAGTTCGTGAGCACCAACACGGGAAGATCCGGGCGAATCCGGCGAATCCAGCGCAACGGGTGCAAGCCCTCGGATTTGTTCTGCTCCAGATCGAGGACAATCAAATCCGGGCCCGCAGTCGACCGCACCAGCTCCAGAGCTTCCCAGGCGCTGCCTGCAGTTTCCAACTGCCAGCCGTTTTCAGAGCTGATCCAGGGCAGACCGCCAGTGGATCGGTCCTGGCTTACCAGCAAAATTTGTGCGGGCTGTTCCATTGTTTTTTCGGCCAAAGGGGAGTTCCTTCCAACAAGATCATGCGGCGCTAGATCTTCTTACAGAGCTTCTACCTCGTATCCTTCCACCCGTACTGCAAGGGAGCGCTGGATCGCGTCGACAGAGATAATCAGCCTGCGATCCCCGTCGCGGGAGATCAGAACGCCCTCCACGCCGTCCAGCGAGCCGCTGCGAATCCGCACCCGCTGTCCGATTTTCAGAAAGGGATGCGCCGACCAGGAAACTTGCTGCTTGACCACAGTGCGCAGAGCTTCGATCTGTTCCTCAGGAATCGGGATCGCTTCTCCCCGCATGCTGACGATTCCGAAAACGCCATTGGTGCGATACACCCGCATGCGCGCCTCATCGTTGCGAAACACAAGCTTCACAAAGACGTAGCAACTGAACAAAGGCAGTTCTACTTTTTTCTTGCGGTCGCTCCATTTGCGTATTTCTGCGACCAGGGGAAGAAAAGTGATCAGGCCTTGTTCCCGCAGCCGTTCAACAACCACCTTTTCGTTTCGGGCCCGAGTTTGCACCGCGTACCAGTTTGCCGGTTCCTGATTGACCATGAGCCCCGAATCGGCTGACTGCCAGATTTGATCGCCGCCAGTTATAGCTTCGCCCTCTGAGTCACAGACACTTAACCCAAATTCAAACGCAGAACTTGTTTTCGATGCTTGAGCACTACAGGGGGGAGGTATTCTTCGGAACTTTTCAGTTTCGACTGTTGCAGATTACGTTCGGATGCAAGAGGCTGCAAGAGGCACCTCCACCCGGTGAAGTTAGTCCCCAATCAGTAGAGTCTGTTATACCTGTCATGGGAGAAGTACTCACTAGGTACCGTCGACTCTTTCTTGGGCCTCGATGTCAGGAACTACTGTGGAAATTGGTATTTCGACGAATAAAAGCTAAGTCATTAGTAACAATAGCTTTAGCGTATGTTGGATGCACTAATCAGGATTAACCCTCAATCCCCGAGGCTCAGCCGCCGATGACGGTTGTGGCGTAATGAGATTGCAACCAATACAGTGACCGCTCATGTTGCAAAGACGTTCAACTCTGCCGTTGCTTCCCTAGTTTGGTTTGAGCTACAATCGCACTCGGTATCTGTGGAGATTGAGCTGTTCTGGCCGTCGTTTTCTTTGACCTCCCCCTGGAACGATATTTGCTCCCCCTTCGTCTCGGAGAAGGATTTCTCCGTTGGAAGGTATTGTTCTCTCTGGCAGCTGGCAGGCTCGAGCCCGAGCTTGAAGCCCGTTCGATTTAGATTTGCCCGGAGGAGGAACCGTGCAACAGCCGACTCAAAGCGATGGGGGAGCAATAATTCGGGTACTGGTTGCGGACGACACACGGATTCATACGCAGTTGCTCGCCGATGCATTGCGACGTGACCGCAACCTGGAAGTGGTAAGCCCGCCGGGCCGATCCCGCGATTTCGTTGAGACCGTAAAAACGAACCGGGTTAACGTGGTGGTGCTGAGTGCCCATCTCGACGAAGAGCCGCTGCGTGGATTCGAGGTTTTGCGGCAGCTACGCGCCGCGTGTCCGGGCATTCTCGGCGTCATGCTGCTGGATTCCTCCAGGAAGGAGGCTGTCCTGCAGGCGTTTCAAGCCGGGGCGAGAGGAATTTTCAGCCGCCACGACTCGTTGGAGAGCCTCTCCAAGTGCATTCGTTGCGTCCACGAGGGGCAGATCTGGGCCAATAGTCAGCAGATGTCATTCGCGGTGGAGGAACTCGCCTGTTCTCCTGTGGTGCGCGCCATCGACGCCAACGGCCTGAGCCTGCTTTCCAAGCGAGAGATGGAAGTGGTTCGCAGCCTGGCGGATGGGCTCACGAATCGTGAAATTGCGGAGCGCCTGGGGCTCAGCCAGCACACTATTAAGAACTATCTTTTCCGGGTGTACGACAAGCTGGGGGTCTCCAGCCGCCTCGAACTTCTCTTTATGACTCTGACCCAGGCAGGTGCGCCACAGTCGACGGATACTACGGCAGCACCGGGTACTGCAGCGCACGTAGCTAAGGATTCAGCCCCGGCCATCCGCCGCCCATCCCCGAAGGGGTCCAACTCGCGGCCGGCCGGCGATCTGGATCTTGTGGAACCGGGAGTCCGTTTTCCAGCGGCGTCGGCTCCGCCGCGGAAGGAAGTTAGAACCGAGCGGCCAGGGGAAGAACTGGACCAGCCCAGGTTCAGAGCCACTCCTGCTATAGGCGGCACGGATCCGCTGGACTGATTGCAAGATCCAGATCGCCTAATCGAGCCTGGAAAAGTCGGACAACCTTTAGCGTGGCAAGATAAGTTCCGGAGAGCGGTCGAAGCGCACGGCGTCGCCCCAACCGGTTAGCCTGAATTATTGAACGGTCAGCGACGCCGTAGCCGTATGCGTCAACGATCCTGACGTTCCTGTGATCGTGATAGTGTATTTTCCGGCAGGCGTTCCTGGGGTGCCCCCGCCGCTGGAAGATGAGCCGCCGCACGCCACCAGGAAGATCAAGCCCGAAAACAACAGGCAGCCTAGCAGTAAACTCCAAAGCTTTTTCCTGCGTGACGTGAAACTTGCCCCCAGCAGTGCCAATCCGCCGACTGGCAGCCACATGGCGTAGAGAGCGCTCCTCGATTGCGGGTTGAGGGATGCGGTGGTCGCAGCGGTGGTGCTCACCGTCATTGTCGAAGTACCGGAACCACCAGCCACCGAGGCCGGATTGATCGAGCATGTGGGTACCCGAGTCACCGTCGGAGCAACACTGCATGTTAAATTCACAGCACCCGCGAAACCGTTGGTCGGGGAGATGGTAATCGTGGAAGTAGCCGATCCTCCCGCCGAAACTGTCGCTGGTGAAAGGGCCGCTGGTGTGATCACGAAATCTGGCGCCGGAGTGACCGTCAGGCTGACGGTTGTATCGTGACTCAAAGAGCCGGAAGTTCCGGTAACCGTCACGTTGGAAGTCGCTGCCGGTGTACTCGCAGAGGTGGAGATGGTGAGGGCGGAAGTGACAGGCGTCGCACCCGGAGTAACCGGCGATGGCAGGAACGAACAAGTGGCGCTTGGCGGCAGACCGGCAGAGCACGTCAGCATAACTAAGTTGGCGAAACTGTTAACCTCGCTCACCGAGATGATGTAGTTCGCCGGGCTGCCCGCAGGCACGGAAGCGGTGCTCGGCGGCGTCACGCTTAGGCTGAAATCGGGAACCGTGCCGGCTTGCTCGAATGCCACGGCCTGCATGACCCAGTGTGCAGCCGTACCCTGGGTAGCGGTTGCGTCTATCACGCCGGCCTGCTGGCCAACCAGATGCTCCACGTTGGCGCCGCTGGGAGTAATGGCCACGGTAGTAAAGCCCTGGCCAGTGCCGGTGACGGCACCGGCAACGGTGGCAGCACCAATAATCAAGTCAACGACGTTGGTGGTAGTAATGGGTCCGCTGGATAGGTCCGTACCGGTTCCGCTTCTCCCTCCACCTGAGTCCAGCGCCAAAGCAGGGTCAATTCCGCTGTATTCGAGTATGCGGACGTCTGGAGATTGTGCGGCTGCACTGAACGTCACCGTAACTGTGTTGCTAGCTGCCGCTGCCGCCTTGATGTTCTTGGCATAGTAGATCGCCTGGGTGAGTCCATTGCCCACAGTGGGGCTGAACGCCAGCTGGTATGTGTTTCCGCTGCTGTCTATCACCGACTGAACCTTCGCCGTGGCGTCGGCCCATCCAACGATGACCACGTTCAGGTTCCCGGCTGTCTGCGCGAGCGCATAGCTGATGGTTGCGGTCGTCGCCGGGGATGCAGGTTGGGAAGAATTTACCTGCACGAAGCTGATTGTCGCCGCCGGTGTATACGTGTAAGCGCCGACCAGGGTGCCGGTTGTGCCACTGGAATTCGTAACTACCACCGTAGCTGACCCGGCAGAACCCGCTGGCAACCTGGCCTGCATGGTGTTGACGTTCGCGACCAGGACCTTGTCCGCGGGAACTCCCCCAACCGTCACTTTAGCGCCGGCGGCGAAATCACTCCCCAAGATATTCACGGCCGTTCCCCCGTTTGTGGGGCCCGTATTCGGTGTGATGCTGGTGGCTAAAGGCGTGCTCGCGGTGAAGTTGAAAGGCGATGACGCAGACGTCTGGCCATCTACATTAGTTACAGTTATCCCCGCTATCCCGGTTGGGAAAGAGGGGGTAAGGCAGGTGATGGTCGTATTGGAAGTAACAACGCAATTTACTCCCGCTGCGGTAGTTCCGGTGTTGCTGAAAAGCACGGTGGCGCCGGGTTCAAAGTTGGTCCCGGTAATGGTAAGTGCGATTCCTCCCGCTTCGGGGCTTGAGGAGGTCGAAAGAGATGCAATCGCCGGAGCTGAAAAGGTCGGGGGAGTCTGCCCGGCCAGCCGGAAGGCCGCCATCTGCATGACCCAACTGCCAGACGCGAGCGTGGCCGTAGCGTTGTAACTTCCCGCCGCAGTTACGAACTCGTCCTCGACAATGTCACCAAACCCGTTCAACAGTTCCATCACAAAGAGCGGGCCACTGCCCGTAAATGCAGTCGTAATCGTACCGGCGCCGAATATCAGGTCGTTGGCGGAGTTAGTGGTCACCGCGCCGCTGTCCGCAGTCGTCGAAGTGCCTGAGTTACCCACTGAGGTGTCCAACGGATTCGCAGGATCCAGACCGCTGTACTCCGCGATCCGGATACTCTGGACTGCGGTGTTCTGATTGAAGGTGACCGTAACCGTGTTCGCACCGGCGTTGATGTTTTTGGCGTAATAAATCGCCTGTGAAACACCTGGCTGCGTAGATCCCGGCGCCGGCAGTGGCGTGGACACGGTGCCCGCTGCCAGGGCATAGGTATTCCCGTTGCTGTCTGTAACGGAGGCAATCGTGCTGGACGTATCGCTCCATCCGATTACGACGATATTAAGATCGCTCGCCGTTTGTGCGGTGGTAAAGGGTACGTCAACAGAATTTGTGTATACGAACGCATTAGGATTGCTGTTTTTCTGAACGATGCTTGCCTGCCCTGCTGCCAGAGCCGGGAGCAGGATCGGCATAAAGGTCATGGCTAGCCGGGCCAGAAATTCGAAACGCTTCAGGAGTTTCTCGCATGCAAGGTTTACTCTCACGAAATTGACCTCATGGGTGACCGGTGTCCTGGCCGACATAAATTTTGGGCGGTCTGCTGCTTCCACTGAGGGCGCAAGCCGCTGTCGCCGGAGCAGAGCCGCTTGGGTGTCCCTCACTTAACTTGCCAAGCCCAATCGCGAACCCAGAAGCGAGAGCTTGGGAGTGTGGAACTGAGTTGAAACTGGCAAGCCGCCGTTTCACCTCACCCTAGCAGCTCAGGTTCTGCTTGTGAATAGCTCCTATGGGTCATCGGCTGAGCCCGATTCCGATACGGGCCGGGCACCAACCGGCCAGGCATTTTTTCGATTTTTAGCCCCGCCCTGGAATGAAAAAAACTCGACGGCAAGGCTGACATTCTGCGTCTTGGCCTGTAGAATAAACGCACTAAAGATGAGGGGTCCGACTTAGCAAAAGACCCCGGCGGTCGGGCTTCGCGGCAACACCAACTCAGCTTCGCAGGAGCGCAAAGAATTGCGGCATCCGGGACATTTCCACGAACCAATTACACATCCTAAAGAATTCCAGGAATGGCCGCGATCGACTGGCGGCAGGGCCACCTTCTGGCACATTCTGGAGAGGATCGCAAACGAACCACCCTAGATTCAACCATCGTATCTGAAGTGAGAAGCATAATGCGCCCCCGGTGGCAACTGGCCAATACCGGGGATGTAAAGAGCAACGCCGCCACGCTCAAGGACTTCGACATCACCGCGTGAAAGAAAGCCAGTAACCCTCACTTCGTCTTTGCCCGCTTTCGTCGGTGCAACAAAGGTTTCACATTCAGATAAGGCGGCAAGAATGCTCGCCAAGCAAAGGTTGGTTTCTGTCTTTCGTGTTTGAGGTATCGCGGCGCGGGCCGTGGTCTTGAGCGGGAAAAAGGCTGGAACGTCATCCTACGGGAGCGCCCCAAGAAGTCTGCTGTCATCGGCGTCGCGGGCGCCTGAACGCAGATTGCGAAAGGAGTTCGTGGTTACGAAGAGCTGCTCATGGTGAATCGGAGAACCGTGATAACAATGAGAATCTTAAGGAGACAAGTAGTAGCACTGCTTATGGTCTCTCTCACTTGCGGCTGCGGTGGGCCAGTTACTACGAGTGCGGCAGACCCGCCGGGCAGCTACTCAACAAAGTTCTCGCTGACCCAAAATCCGATTTTCGAGGGGGGAATTGGGTCAATGGAGGAATCGTCGGCCTCGACTGGGCAAATGTCTCTACATCTACTGGCCGAGCCGTCGGGAACGAGATCGGCGCTAACTTCTCCGATGCAACCGCGGTATTGCAGACGATGACCTGGAAGCCAGATCAGAAGGCTACGGCGGTAGTTTCTACCACTGGCACCTCCCTCGATGGCTGTTCCCAGGAGGTTGAGCTGCGCCTCCGGACAGTCATATCGGCCCACAGCATCACCGGGTATGAGGTCAATTATAAATTCTCTGCGAATTCAACCGGCTACATGCAGTTCGTCAGATGGGACGGCGCGTTCGGCAACTTCACGGTGCTTCAGAGCTTCACTGGGCAACAATTCGGTGTCACCGACGGCGATACCGTGTCGGCAACCGTTGTAGGAAACGTAATTACGGCCTACAAGAACGGCGTGTAGCAGGGCCAGGTTACTGACAACACCTATTCGAGCGGAAGTCCGGGGATTGGATTTAATCTCGACAATGCCCTGGCTGGCTGCCCCGGTTCGAATGGCACCTATGGATTCAGCAGCTTCGCCGCTGTGGATAGCACGCAAGCTTCATTCTAGAACTGTGTCGGAAACTATATAAACCATCTTTGCAATCCGAATAAAACTACGTCGTGGGACACTTCGGAAGCAGATGGCATTCAGGGCGGCTCCGACTCTCCATGCGGCCGCACTCCCCGGCTCCTCTCAAATCCGGGCCGAACTCGCAGCCGAACCAAGGTCTCCTTCGTAACCTTTACGGCAAGGCGGACAATCTGTGTTTTGCCATGTAGGCCCTATAATATCTCGTGAATCTGGAGGTCGAGTCCGGGTTCCAAGAGCCGGCAAGATCACAGGTCGCAATACCTCTGCAGCAGTTGAGAAATCACTTTGAACGGTTGCCGAAGCGCATATGCCCCACAATCACCCACCGACCGCAGACCCCCAACAGCTGACGACTGACGGCCGAAGGCCGGCCTACAGCATCATCATTCCTGCTTACAACGAGGGGGCGCGGGTCGGTGACACTCTCGAAAGCGTGCTTGCTTACGCAGCCGAGCGGGGCTGGGATGCGGAGGTCATCGTGGTGAACGACGGCTCGCGCGACAACACTGCGGAAATTGTCCGCAGCTATGTGGAGAAAGATCCCCGGCTGCGGCTGCTGGAAAATCCGGGCAACCGCGGCAAGGGCTACAGCGTGCAGAACGGGATGCTGCACGCGCAGGGCAAAATACTACTCTTCAGTGACGCCGATCTTTCGTCACCCATCCAGGAGGCGGAAAAGCTGTTTGGGGCCCTTGAAAACGGCGCCGACATCGCCATTGGTTCACGCTGGCTGCAGAGTAATCTGCAAACCCAACGCCAACCGCTTCACCGCCAACTCTTCGGACGTGTCTTCAACTTGCTGCTTCGGACGATGTTGGGTCTCAGTTTTAAGGATACGCAGTGCGGTTTTAAAGCCTTCACCCGTTCTGCCGCCGAGACGATTTTCCCGCTGCAAAACATTGAACGGTGGGGCTTCGATCCGGAACTGCTTTATCTGGCGAAGAAGTTCAAGTTCAAAGTGGCTGAAGTCCCGGTAGCATGGGCTCATCGCGAAGGCACCCGTATCAATCCGCTCAGCGACGGAGCCAAGATGTTTCTGGAAATGCTGAAAATTCGCTGGAATGCCGTGAGTGGAAAATACGCCGCCCATCGGAAATAGTTCGCGTTCACCAAGTGTTCACCTTTAGGAAAAGGGTTTTCCCTGAATCAAGAACGCCGCGAATTTGAGCATCCTGATTATCGGGGCGAATAGCTCAGACATCTGGTATGTCAGGACGAAAGAGAAGGAGTAGAACTGTGCCGGTTTTTCATCCTGCCACCGTAACGGCCAGCTGGTTAGGAGTTTTCGGATGGACGGAAGGTTTGCCAGCCCACCTATGGATACTCCAATAGCGGCACCTGCAAGAATGTCCGTTGCATAGTGCTCCCCGATAAAAATACGGGGTAGGCAAATGATTAGTGTGACGTAGACGAACGTAAACCAGCCCGCTCGTCGGGAGGCAAGGAAGATACCGCTGGCCAGAGCGAAGAACAGCACGGCATGATCGCTGGGAAATGAGCTAAGGCCTTCCCATTCGGCTGCCTCTACACCGTACGGGATGCGAAACAGGAGATGCGCATCATTCAACGGTCTGGGACGAAAGAATAGCCACGATAGAATCCGCGACACAGCCAGTGCTGGGAAACTCGCAACTATTGTTGCCAGCAAAGCTTCCCGCTTCCTACGAGTCTCTTCCTTCTCGAACCATATCCACCACATGATTGCGACAACGACTCCTCCCTTGAGCAAGCGATTGGCGCTGACGAAGACGACCAACTCGTCGAATCGTAGTGATCGGTGAGCAAACCCGTTGATAAGAGATGAAATAGACAAATCAAAGCCGTTCATGCTGGGGACCATTCCTCCTTCTTTTCTTTTTTCTTGGCGTCAGCCTCGGGAGAGAATCTTGCTAGTGGCTTCGTCTGACCTTACCGATTTTGTACCAAAGAGAATGAGAGTTTACATCACCGCTCTTGGCTGCAAAACTGGCTCCGGAGCACGCGCCGGGAGGAGGTCGCACGCGGCAGGCATAGTAACAAGTCGCGGATTATTATACCCGATCGATTCTACACGCCAAAGACTGCGGCAGGTACGCCGAAGCGTATTTACCACGCCAAGACCACCCTGGGATCTGCCTCTCGACGAACTTGTTCGCACCGTCTCGAACCTTCACACGCCCTCGCACGGCACGCGTGCATCCTAGCCTGCTCTAATCTGCCGCCATGCGAAAGGACAGGTCCGAGTGCCGCATGCCTGCTGGTCTTCAGTTTTGCCTATGACCTGCATTTAGCCGGACGATCTCAGTCAATCTGCCGATTGCTCTGGTATGTCACGAACATACTTTGCATCGGTTGCCTTCGTCTTCGGTTTAGTTCGGCTTCCGGCATGGAAGCGTGCCGTTCGCTCTCTCTGTGTACTGCTGGTCACAGTTCTCGCGCTTGCTTTGGGAACTTTATTTGCTCAGGCCCAGGCAACGGTGAATCTTTTCGGCGCCGCTACGCCGGCCATTGTTGATGGCGGCAACTCCAGCGCCGTCGTGCTGGGCGTGAAAATATTCTCCGACGTTCCGGGACAGGTTCTCGGCTGCAGCTTCTACAAGTCACCGGCTAATACTGGCGTCCATGTGGTCAGCCTGTGGGACTCATCTGGCAAGTTGTTGGCCACCCAGGTCGCAACCGCGGAAACAGCGTCGGGAAAGCAATCTGTTCTATTTTCGTCTCCCGTCCCGATCGCCGCCAAGCAAACGTTCGTTTGCGGATACTTCGCCCCCAGCGGTCATTTTTCTTACGACCACTACGCCTTCACCGCGCAGAAAGACGTTCCCCCTCTGCACGTTCCGGTCAACGGGGGGCTGTACACCTACGGATCTCAATCAACCGTGTGGCCGACCAGTTCCTGTTGCCTGTCGAGCAATTACTGGGTAGACGTGCTGTTTGCGCCTTCCACCGCCTCGACTACCTGGATCAGCGGGGTCAACATCAGCCCAAGTGGCAGCGGGGCCGGCGTTTCCTGGAGTACGGCAGTGCCGTCCGATTCGCAAGTCGAGTACGGGCCGACCACTGCTTACGGCAGCACCACCTCACTGGTGACCACCCGGGTCACTGCTCACACCGTCACGCTGAGCGGCTTGACGCCAGGCACTACCTATCATCTGCGGGTTCGGTCCCATGATTCAGACGGGGTGCTGGCAGTCGGTCTCGATTCCACTCTTGCGGTGGCGGCGCCCGTGATGGTCGCGCTATCACCTTCGAACACAACCATCTCTTCCGGCGCCACCCAACAGTTCATGGCAACAGTCAGCAACACTGCGAATCCGGCAGTGACGTGGTCGGCGACCGCAGGTTCGGTCAATTCATCGGGCTTATTCACTGCTTCATCCGTTTCCTCGCCGGCTTCGGTCACGGTGACCGCAACCAGCCAGGCTGATCCGAGCAAGAGCGCCTCCTCCACCCTGACTGTGAACCCGGCCGTCCCCGTGCTCAGCGTGAGTCCCGCAAGTCTGAGTTTTGCCGGACAGACTGGGTCCTCCACTCTCGCGCCGGCCAGCGTGAGCATCACCAATACCGGAGGGGGATCGCTTACTTTCACGGGAGCGAGTGACCAGCCTTGGCTGGTGCTCTCAGCCAACTCCGGGACCGCTCCCTCCACGCTCCAGGTCAGCTCATCCGTCACCGGGCTAAAGGCTGGAACCTACACCGGACACGTCACCATAAGCGGTGGCGGCGCCACCAAAATTGTAAGTGTGGCTTTGACCGTTACGTCGCCACCGGTGCAACATACGGTTTCGTTGTCCTGGACGCGCAGTACGGCCTCGACGGTCGTACGCTACAGCATGTACCGCTCGACCATCGCCGGTGGTTCGTACGCCCTGTTATCCAGCGCGATCGGCGGGACGACATACACCGATCAGAGCGTGCAATCCGCAACGTCCTATTACTACGTAGTAACTGCGGTGGACGGTCAGGGGCGGGAGAGCGGCTATTCGAACGAAATGAGAGTGGTCATTCCGTAGGATTTACAACACTAATCTCCCGGCTCGAGCCTCCAGCGTCGAACAGATGAATGCCGCAGATGCTGGGGTCCAAGGCCTGACGTCTGCCCTCCGCTCCACATTGACAACTGTCGATTCATCGTCTATTCCTGACTGACATGAATCCGACAGAACAGGATCTGAACCGCATCTTGAACGCCATCGCCGATCCCACCCGGCGGCGGATTCTGCAAGCCTTGAAAGAGCATGGCGGATGTTCCATCGACAAGGAAGTGGGTTTGTGCGCCTCGGATATCGAGCAGCGCATCCACCTGTCCCAACCCACCGTTTCGCATCACATGGCCATCCTCACCAGGGCGGGATTGGTGGAAGCGAAGAAAATTGGCCTGTGGAGATGGTATCGCCGGAATGAAACTGGCCTGCGCGAGTTTGCCCGCGCGCTGAAGAAGAGCCTGTAAGACTGACGTGCGTGTGGGGCGGACACTCTTGTCCGCCGCCTTTGAGGTTGATTCTTTAGTTCAGGGGTGTTGTGGCTCTCGAAAAACAAGAGGGGCGAAACTAGTTTGCGACGCTAGAGTCAAAAGCGGCGGACAAGAGTGTCCGCCCCACACGGCTTGGCTCTACTCCTCTATCCTGCCGTTGCCGCCAGCGTTTTCTGCAGCAAGCGGCGGGCATGGGCAATCAGATCGCCGACTTCAAAAGGCTTCACCAGGTAGGGGAGATTGTGGTGGTTCAGAAAGGCGCGGGTTTCGGTTTCGACTGCGCCCGAGAAGGTAAACATCAGATGCTTCTCCAGCCCGGCCTGGTTCTCGGCGATCCAGCGGTAGACATCGGGTGCGTTCCATCCGTTGGGCATCTTGCCGTCAATGATCATGGCATCGAAGCTCACGGCGTTGGATGATTGTTGCTGCAGCCGCGTCTTCACTTCTTCAAAGCTCGTCAGGGTTACGACCTGCGCTCCGGCGCCGGCCAGCACATCCCGCTCGAACTCGAGCACGGCCTCTTCGTCTTCCACCAGAAGTACGCTGCCCTCGATAACAGACTTTCGCGGAGTGGCAGACAGGACGGGTGCGAGAATGCCCGCGCTACTGCTGCCCGGCAACCGTACCTGGATCACCGCTCCGCCGCTCTCCTGGTTGCGCGCGGAAATGTCTCCCCCGTGCTCTTTGATAATGCCGTAGCAGATGCTCAGCCCGAGCCCGGTACCCTTGCCTACGCTCTTGGTCGTGTAAAACGGATCGAAAATGCGGTTCGGTTCCTTGATACCAGGACCCGAATCCTGAAATTCAGTGATCACATTTCCTTCGTCCGCGAACATCCGGATTTTCAGGGCTCCGCCTCGCCCCGCTTCCAGCATGGCATCCACGCCATTGTTGATAATGTTAAGAAACACTTGCTCCAGCTGGTGCGGGTCGGCGGTGACCGCCCTCAGTCCAGCTTCAGTCTCACGCTCGACCTTGATGTCGTTTACCTTCAGGTCGTAGTCGCGCAACGCCAGAGTCTCGTCCAACACTTTGCAGATATCCACCAGCTCTTTCTGAGGCTTGCGCTGGCGAGCGAACGAGAGTAGGTTTTGCACCACCCGGTGGGTGCGCTGGGCCTGTTTGAAAAGTTTGCTCACAAAGTCGGCCGCCCGGTCGGCCAGCCCTTCACTTTCCAGCAGCTGGGCGTAACCGAGAATCGCGGTCAACGGATTGTTCAGTTCGTGCGCCACCCCGGCGATCAGCTGCCCCACAGCGGACATCTTTTCGCTTTGCAGCAGCTGCTCCTGGGTCCGGCGCAAGTCTTCGTAGGCGCGGCAGGTCTCTTCGTAGAGACGGACTTTCTCGATCGTGGTGGACAACTGCCGCCCAATGGCCACCAGCAGGCTCTCGTCATTGCTGGTGTACTCGCGGTTTTCGCGGCTGCTGATCCCCATAATGCCGATGGGTTTGTCTTTCCCCCACAACAGAACCCAGATCCAGGACGCCAATCCGTCGGCCCGAATGAACTCGGCCACCAGGGCCGGAACATGGGGCAAATAGTCGGCCGTCACCACCTCGGTGCGGGACCGCGTGACCAGTTCGCCAAAACCCTCAGTGAATTTGACTTCGGAGAAGCGTGCCCGCTCCACACTGCGCTGGCCCCAGCCGGCGCGGCGGCGGAAGGTGGTTTCGTCGGCGTCGCAAAGATAGATAGAGCCCGTTTCCGCGCCCAGCAACGAGATCACCTGGCGCAGTGTGAGGTTGAGAATTTCGTCCAGATCGAAAGATTGGGTGGCGATGACCGCCATGGCGTTCAGCGCATTCAATTCGCGGTTGCGCCGGCGTATTTCGTCTTCAGCGCGCTTCTTCTCGGTCATATCGAGCAGGAAGCCCTGGTAGCGCTCGATTTTCCCTTCCGTGTTCCGGCTGGCGAAGCTGCTTTCCATTGCGCTGAACAGGGTTCCGTCCTTACGCCGCAAGGTGACTTCGAAGTTGCGCACGTAATTGTGCTGTTCCACCTGGCGGCGGAACACGTCGCGCTGCTCGGACGAGGCGTAGAGCTGCGTATCCACGTTCGCGCCCATCAGTTCCTCGCGGCTGTATCCCAGCATGCGTATGAAGGCGTCATTGCAATCGAGCAGTTTGCCCTCCGGCGTGGCCACGAAAACCCCTTCCTGCACTTGCTCGAAGAGCAGGCGGTATTTTTCCTCCGCGATGCGCCGGTCCGTGGTGTCACGCACCACGTGGATGGTGCCTCTCTGTTTGTTTCCCTGCTCCACATACGAAGAAGTCGACACCATGGAGAAACCACCAAAGCCAGGATCGGGCCCTTCGTGGAAACCATCCTCCGAATCTACACAGTAGGGACATCCCTTCCACTGGGCCTGACTGCGCGGCAGCACCGCTTCGCACAGCTGGCCGACCACGTCGGCTGGCGCCCGGGCCAGACGTTCCAGCAGTGCGTGATTGGCTTTCATCACGCGAAACTCCGAGTCGTGGAGTAGAACCAGGTCATGGATGGAATCGAATGTGTTCGTCCACTGCCGGTGCGAGCGCAGAATCTGTTCCACCAAGCGCAGGTTCTCGACCGCCAGTCCCAACTGGTGGGCGGTGGTAATCAGAAACTCCATTTCATCCGGCGTGTAAGAAAGACGGTGACGGCTGCCCAACGCCAGCGTGCCGATCACCGACTTCTTGCCCACTACGGGCACCATCACCACATGATGAAATCCTTCCTGTTTCAGGTGGGGACGGACGGCATCGGCGGCTTTGGAGGTCACAACCACGATCGGTGTGGCTGAACTCAGGGTTTGTTCGAAGTCGTCATCTTTCGCAACCGCAAGCCGATCCCGCAGAAACGGCTTGGAGAGACCGATCTGGTCAGTGATGACCATCTTGTCCCCTTCCAGCAAGCGGAACCAGGCAGCCTTGGCGGACATCAGTTTTTTGAGTTCCTCCAGGGCGGTAGCCATCATCGGCCCCTGCTGCTGGGCCCGTGTGATACTGCTGGTCAGGGCATTCACCACCCTCAGCCGCCGCATGTGCGCCTTGTAATCGTCGAACACCAGCAAGAGCATGCTCAGTCCAGCCAGCAGGTTCACGATCAGACCGAATCCGAACGGCATGTATCGCCGGATCGGGTCCCAAGGCAAATGCAGCAGCAGCATGCTGGCGCTCAAAATCCAGGGAACGATCTCCCACCGCGCCCAGCGGTAGCGAATCAGCCGGAGGGCCGCGGTCACGGCAAGCAGGCGGTAAGCGACCTCCAGAACCACGCGCAAGCTGAACGAATCCGGCCAATACCAGGCCCGCGACACCGCGTAGCCCATCGTGGCCAAAGTAATCAGCAGCACGGGCAGTAGCGCTTCCCGGGCGTGGGTATAGACCAGGATCGCGACTGTGAACAGGCCTACCGCCAGCACAAATTCCGCTTGTGAAATCGCCGTCAGGTAGCGGGGAACAGAATCCGGCGCAAATCCCCGAATGCTCCAGCGCGACACCAGATAGGCCAGCCAGCCTACGGTCCAGATCAGCAGGTAGCGCTCCCGGAAAGTACGGAACACCAGCAGACTGGTGGCGAGCAGGAGCAACGCCGCCGACTCCTGTAGGGTCAACCGGGGGCCAACAATGTCCCCAGCCGCCAGCCATGTAGAGAAGATTGTTAGATTCATCGCGACCAGGAGTTAAGCGCCCATTCTTTTAATAGCATGCTTACCCCAAGGGCCAATGAGCTTTCCCTGTCCTTCTGGTTACTTTCGGAATCTCGGGACTACGGTAGAATTGCCCGTAGACTAGAACCAGCCCATGGCCGCCGATCGTATCCTGGTAGTCGACGACGAGGAGAGCATCCGCGAAATCGTCAGTTCTATGCTGGCGACCGCAGGCTACAGGTGTCATCAGGCCGGCTCCGGCAATGAGGCTCTGGCCTTGCTCGAATCCGGTGAAAAGTTCGAGCTCATGCTGTCCGATCTGATGATGGCCAATCTCGATGGTATTGGCCTTCTGGAACGCACCAAAGAACGCTTCCCCGACATGCCCGTCGTGATGGTCACCGCGGTTCACGACATATCGGTCGCGCTGGCCGCGATCCGCAATGGCGCGTACGACTATTTGCTGAAGCCCTTCGAACGCGAACAGTTGTTGGCTACTGTGCGCCGGGCGCTCGAGAATCGCCGCCTGAAGCTGGAGAACCGTGCCTATCAGACCGACCTGGAAGCTCTCGTAGAAGCTCGCACCGAGCAATTGCGCAAGGCGGTCGTCGATCTGGAGCGTTCCTACGACATTACCCTGGAAGCGCTGGGTGACGCTCTGGACAAAAAAGATGCGGAGACCGAAGGCCACTCCAAGCGCGTGACTGCCTTCACCATTGCCATCGCACGGGCCATGGGGGTGGCGAAAGATCAGATCGCAGTGATTGCTCGCGGCGCCTTTCTGCATGACATTGGCAAGATGGCCGTCCCCGATGCCATCCTGCGCAAGCCGGGCAAGCTCACTCCCGATGAGATTTTGGTCATGCAGGAGCACTGCTACCACGGCTACGAAATTCTGAAAAAGATTCCCTTCCTGGTGGAAGCGTCCGAGATCGTCTATGCCCACCAGGAGCGCTACGACGGCACTGGTTACCCGCGAGGCCTGAAAGGCGACCAGATTCCGTTGGGCGCCCGGATGTTCTCCGTGGCCGACACGCTCGATGCCATCACCTCCGATCGCCCCTACCGTCCTGCGCAGTTCCTCTCCGCCGCGCGCGCTGAGATCGCAAACTCGTCCGGACGGCAGTTCGATTCCGGAATGGACCAGG